>Ga0208457_1001237_pt1 | contig 19234 bp, 17 predicted proteins | sample June2015DPH_10_1_FD_185513 | JGI IMG/M metagenome (GOLD analysis project Ga0208457, IMG submission 185513) | Peatland microbial communities from SPRUCE experiment site at the Marcell Experimental Forest, Minnesota, USA - June2015DPH_10_150... | ecosystem: Environmental > Terrestrial > Soil >... | reverse complement strand
GACCGTGAAAACGGGCTCCAGAGACCCAAACGAACCTCGCAGATCCCTGCGGATCAGCCCAAAACGGCCAGCGATCAGCTCGCCAGAGAACCGGAAAGCAAAAAACCAGCGTTTTTCCGCAGCCTGTTCAGCCCCGCCCTTCCAAACCCGTGGTGAGAAATCCGGGCTATGGCTACCTTTAAGGAGGTCATGTCTCGATGAATTCATCTGAGTTGAATCGTCTTTATGATTTCAGCGGGCGAACGGTTGTGGTGACGGGCGGGACAGGAACGCTGGGTGGTGAGATTGCCTGCGCGCTGGTAGGGTGCGGGGCGAACGTCGCGATTCTGGACCGTAACCTGAGCCCGGCCACGCGCATCCTGGAACTTATGGAGCCCCGCGCCAATCAGGCGGTGGCCATCGGCGCCGACGTCCTGGACCTCGAGAGCCTGCGCCAGGCCGCCCAGACCGTCCGGGAGAAGTTCGGTGCGGTTCATTGCCTGGTGAATGCGGCCGGAGGTAACAAGCCGCAGGCGACCACCAGCGCCGATCTCTCGTTTTTTGACCTGCCCACGGAGGCCTTGCGCTGGGTGTTCGACCTGAATCTGCTGGGAACGATCCTGCCTTCACAGGTCTTCGGCAAGGCCATGGCGGAGAAAGGCGATGGAGTCATCCTCAACGTCTCCTCCATGAACGCCTTTCGGCCCTTGACGCGCGTCCCCGCCTACTCCGCCGCGAAAGCTGGAGTCAGCAACTTCACGCAGTGGCTGGCCGTGCACATCGCCCAGGAGTATTCACCACGGATTCGCGTAAACGCCATTGCGCCGGGTTTCTTTCTGACCCAACAGAACAGGTTTCTGCTGACCGATGAGCAGACGGGCGCCCTGACGCCGCGCGGCAAGTCCATCATTGATCACACGCCCATGGCGCGTTTCGGCCAGCCGGAGGACCTGTTCGGAGCGGTGCTCTGGCTGCTTTCGCCGGCTTCGGCCTTTGTCACGGGAGTCGTCGTACCGATCGACGGCGGATTCTCGGCCTTCAGTGGAGTTTGAACGAAGCGGGGCTAGCCTCAATGCTGTTCACTTAAGCTTTGTCGAGGAGACTGTTCCCTGTTCGACCCTGGAACCCCCTCACCCCGGCCCCTCGCCCCCTTGGGGGAGAGGGTGGACCGCAACCAGCGCTTTTTCCAGCCGGGGCGGGACGGGTGAGGGGGTCACCCAGGAGCAAATTCAAAAGCCGAGACCCCTTAAGTGAACAGTATTGGGGCCAGGTACCGGAGCAGGCCGGGAGGAGTGAATCCGATGGCCGTAGGAAAAGGACTCACCGATCGTTATTTGACCAGCGAGGAAATCCGCCAGGTCGTCGTCGAGGGGCTCGGCGCGCTCGCCGTCGACGGAAAGCGTGTGCTGGTGATCATCCCGGACGGCACGCGCACCATGCCTATGCCGCGGATGTTCGACTTGTTCGAGGCGTACCTCGCTCCCCGGGTGGCCGCCTTGGATTACCTAGTGGCCTTAGGCACGCACCCGATAATGAGCGACGAGCAACTGGGCAAGCTGGTGGGCCGCCCGGTAAGCAACGGGCAATGTGGCAAGAGCCGCATCTTCAATCACCGCTGGGAGGACCCGCAGAACTTTGTGACCTTGGGTGTGATTCCTGCCGCCGAAATCGGCAAGCTTACAGGCGGATTGTTGACGCAGGAGGTGCCTGTCCGGCTCAACAAGCTGATCCTGGACTACGACCAGATCATCATCTGCGGCCCCGTTTTCCCGCATGAAGTGGCGGGCTTCTCCGGCGGGACCAAGTACTTCTTCCCGGGCATTGCCGGGGCGGAGATCATCAACCTGACGCACTGGTTCGGCGCCTTGATGACCAACTACAAGGTCATCGGCGCGGGCTACACACCCATCCGCGCCATCATCGACCGCGCCGCGAGTTTCATCGACCGGCCCACCGCCTGCTTCGCGCTGGTGGTGACCCACGAAGGGCTGGCGGGAATCTATTTCGGCTCACCGCAAGAAGCCTGGAAGGCGGCCTCGGCGCTCTCGGCCGAGAAGCATATCATCTATGTGAAGAAGCCCTTCCGGCGCGTTCTCTCCGTCCTGCCCGCGCTCTACGACGATCTGTGGACCGGCGGCAAAGGCATGTACAAGATGGAGCCCGCGGTGGCCGACGGCGGCGAGGTGGTGATTTTTGCGCCCCACATCACCGAGATCAGCTACACGCACGGCAAGCTGCTGGACGAGGTGGGCTATCACTGCCGCGACTATTTCCTGGGGCAGTGGGACAAGTTCAAAGGTTATCCGGGTGGAGTGCTGGCGCATTCGACCCACGTCAAGGGACTGGGCAGTTACGATGTGTCCACGGGTAAAGAAATCCCGCGCATTCAAGTGACGCTGGCCACGGGCATTCCCGAAGCGCGGTGCCGGCGCGTCAACTTGGGTTTCCTGGATCCCTCCGCCATCCGGCGCCAGGAGTGGGAAGGCCGCGAGGACGAAGGCATCCTGGTGGTGCCCCGCGCCGGCGAGATGCTCTACCGCGTCCGCTAAGGGCGCCGGGGGTGAGGGGGCATGCCTCGTCAAACCTCGACTGGGGGGAGAATCGCACTTCACCCGCGCAGATGCTCAGCCAGCCAAACGATGTAGCGCGAGTTTCGCCGGCGCACTTCCGCCAACAAATCATCCGGCAGTTCGTCGAGCTTCTCTTTGAAGAAGCGGTGGTCGCCATCGGGCGCTTGAGTGTCGCGGCTGCCCACCACATTGCCCAGCCAGAAAACCAGGAACAGGTTCCCGTCCACGCGGCCGCGGGCGGCCTCTCCCAGGTAGAACCCCCGCGCCAATTTCACGTACTGCGCGGCCAGTTCGCTTTCCGTTCCAAACGCGCCTTGGGCGGCGAATTCGTTGGTGCGGTTAACCATCCGTTCAAAGAGCTGGCGCCAGGGCGAGCCCGCCGGCTGCTCGGAAAGCACGTCGAGGAGCTGGAGCTGAAGTTCGCCGGAGATTTTGTAATTCACGCGGCCGCGCGTGGCCTGCCCGATGCACTCGAGCACTTCCGCCTGTTTGCCGCTGCCGGAATGAATGCTCAGGGTACCGTCGAAGAACCGCGCCACGGCGGCGAGCTCGGCCACGCGAGCGGCCAGCTCCGCGAGGGGCTGGGCCTGGAAATCCCGCACCACGCGCGGCCCCAGCTCCGGCCACATCTTGTGGTGGGAATAGTCTTCCAACCCCACTCCCAATTCGGATGTGGTTCCGAGCTTCACCGGGTAAGCCTGCCGTTTCTTGAAACCCAGATTGGGAGGCACCAACTGCGCCGCGCGGCCCCGCGCCTTCAGCCAGTGCATGTAGAACAGCAATTCCGGCGCGGTGGTAAGCGTCTCGGCCTCGTCGAGCGAAGGCTCAAAGTCGAAGTCAGCGCCCCCCCCGACGCCGGCCTTGGCCGCGCGGATGCAATCGAAGAGCTCTTCGTTCAACTTCAGGCTGCGCCCAAACTTCACGGCGAGACGCAACACCTCTTCCCGCCCCAGACGGTAAGTGGTTTCCGCAATCTGGAAAGGCCGCGCGAACTCCGCCTGAATCCAGCGCGCTTCCTCGGCCGGGAAGACTTGGTGGAATCTCTCCTCGACCGCCGCCGCGCTCCAGGCACGGGGATGGCGCGGGTCACTTTCGAGCTCGAACAGGCGCGAAGTATCCGTGGTGAATTTCGTGTAGCCCGCGGCGTGGCGGATGGCCTCCTTGACGGTCTCAACCGAACGCGCGATTTCCGCTTCCGTCGAACCCGCCACGATGCAGTGGTCCGCTTCGGCCGTGTAGCCGGCGCGCCAGCCGGCCCGGATGGCGGCCCAGAGGCCGGCGTGATACAGGTGGCGGATGGAAACGCGTGTGTGGCCGACGGCGACGGGGTTCTCACCGTCCCGGGCCGCGATGGCGTCCTCCGTGGTCATTTCGCGCGTCGCGGAAAGCTGCACCGTCGAGGCCCAGTTCGCGCCCAGCTTGGTAAGAATCGTCCGGAAGGCCGCAAAGGCGGCGGGCAGGCTGATCTCGGGATGCCGGTTGCCCGTGGCGATGGCGGGGAGCGCGCGTTGTGGGCGCGGCAGGAAAGCCGGGCCCACTTCTTCCGCAAACCTCCGGACGGCTTCGTGGTCGCGCGACGCGAAGGAGTACAGCTTGAGGCCAACTTCCCTGCCCCCGGAAAGCCGCGAGCGCTCTTCCTGCAGGGGATTCCGGAATCGCCTTGCCGGGGCGGGTGCATCGCAACTCAATTCCAGCAAGCGTGGCTCGACGCGGCCCGCCTCCACGGCATCCACCGCCAAATAATAGGTTGCCGCCCCGGACGGATCCTTTTCAAGTGAACCGGCGTAGGCACGCAGGCTCGCAAACCCGCGCTTCCCCAGCTCCGCATCCAAAGCGGCGCGCGCGCCGTCCTCCACCCTTCCGCCCGCGCTTGCTTCGAGCAACAGCTCGGCCAGCGCCCGGAGTTCCTCCGCTTTCGGCTGCACAACTTTTCCCTGTGGCATGAAACTTTCCCCCTCTACGGATTCATGGCGACGTTCTGGGCAGTTTTCCGCCTGCCCCATGACATCCTATCAAAAAACCTCTGGGCGTTAGGGATTGAAGAAGGAGCGGAGTGCCAGACCTCCGTGGGAATTTCAGGCAAGCGAAGGATGGATCGCTAAATCCAATCCAGCGCGCCGCGCTTCCAGAGCCAGATATAGCCGACAATCAGGATGCCGAGGAAAACCAGCATCTCGACCAGCCCGAACAGGCCGAGTGCCTGATACTGCACCGCCCACGGGTAGAGGAAAACCGTCTCCACGTCGAAGATCACAAAGAGAATGGCGATGACGTAAAAGCGCACCGTGTAGCGGCCACGCGCGTCGGATTCCGGCGTGATGCCGCACTCATAGGGCATCACTTTTTCCGGAGTGGGCCGGAAGGAGGGGCGGATGAACTTGAAAATCCACAGCGTCACCACCGGGAAAGCCGCGGCGATCAGAGCGAAAATCACGATCGGTCCGTACTGGTCAAGCACGCTCGGGTTCACTCCTTTTCAAACTCGAAATCATAACACAGATCAAGGGGGAGCGGCCATGGCGCGGGCCGTGGTGCTTATGCTGCCTAACCCCTCTTTCAGGCCGACGCGGCTAGTCATGATGCACGGTGCGCCCCTGGATCAAGTCCACCAGGTGCGGCAGCAGATCCAGCAGGCTCGCGAGCGACTCGCGGGCCCCGCGCGGGCTGCCCGGCAGATTGACGATGAGCTTGGCTTTACGCACGCCGACCACACCGCGCGATAAGGCGGCGCGCCGCGTCTTCTTGAGGCCCTCGGCTCGCATCAATTCCGCCAAGCCGGGGATTTCTTTTTCGAGGATCGCGCGCGTGGCTTCCGGAGTGACGTCGCGCGGGCCCACGCCTGTCCCCCCGGAGGTCACGACCGCATCGCAGTCGGACGCGTCGGTGAGCGCCTCCAGCCGGCGCCGAATGGCTTCGAGGTCATCGGGAAGGATTTCGATCGAGGCGACTTGCCATCCGTGCGCCTCGAGCAATTTCTGCACGGCCGGACCGGATTGATCCTGGCGCTCGCCCCGCGCAGCGGCGTCGCTCAAGACCAGAATCCTGGCACGCAGTGGAGAAGACATTTACATTGGACGGGCGGGGCTTTAGAGACCGCCGAAAAACTCGCACGCGCTGTCATTCTGAGCGGAGCGAAGAACCTCTGCATTTCCATAATCAAGCATATGCGGAGATCCTTCCTTCGTTTCACTCAGGACCGCCTGCGGCTCCTCAGGATGACAGTCTTGGCGGTTTTTCCGCCGCTCGTTTAGCCCCGCAATTCCAGCAGCCCCCTAAAAGCATCCAAGCATGGTGAGCAATCCGAACTACCCCGCATCACGGTTCGCTTCGTCCAGCAGGCGCAAGCCCTCCATCATCAGCCCCTGGGTGGACATCGTCGTGGTGCGCTCGGGCGAATGCTTCTGGAAATCCACTTCCCAGTCACCCTCCGTCCAACTCAGGACCTTGAAGACCGCGGGGTTGCCCGTCAGTCCGCCACAAACTGCGTGCGTTACCTGGCCGTCGCTGAAATATAGGGCACCCTGCTCGCCACCCGACCGCAGGAGCAGCGCACAAGTTTTGCGGCCCTGCTCGAGGGTGTGCATCCAGTCAATCAGATTGATTTCCGTGAGCTGCCCCTTGATGCCCGCGCCCCCACCCTCTTTTTCTACGCGCTGCTGCAGCAGCCGGGCCGTGATGCGCCGCGCCTGCGTGTACAGGTCGCGCAGGAAGAAGGGCTTAACGAAATAGTCCTCCACGCCCTCCACCACCATACGCAGGCGCTCATCAATTTCCTTCTGCGAGGCCAGAAAGACAAAGGGAATATTCTGAGTTTCCGGGCGCGCGCGCAGCTTGTCAAAAAGCGCGCGGCCGTCCATGACGGGCATCGAATAGTCCGAAATGATCAGGTCGGGCTTGATCTCGATGGCCTTCATCAGAGCATCCGCGCCGTCCCCGGCCGTGAACAGCTCGCCACACTTCTCCAGGCTCTGGCAGACGAGCTTCAGGATTTTCGGATTATCGTCGACGACGAGAATCTTGAGAGTTGACGCCACTCGAGCAACCTTAATTCCCCAACGGGATGCACGAAATGGCCGGGGGGCATCCGGCCACGTGGATGGCCTGTAGTAGCGCCGAGCTTTGACTCGGCATTTGCCGGCCTCAAGGCCGGCGCGACGCAATTGTTCCCTGCCAGCCTAAACAGGCTGCGGAAAAACCCGTCGGGACTGTCATTCTGAGGAGCCGCAGGCGACGAAGAATCTCGTATTGCCATGAAAATGCGCAGAGCGAGATTCTTCGCTTCGCTCAGAATGACAGCAGGGAAGCGTTTTCCTGCAGCCTGCAAAAGCCGGCGCGACTTTCGCCTCCCGCAGCGTGCCAGAAATCACCTGGCCGGCCGCGGGCGCGCGCGATAAAGACCGCTTTTCCCTCCGCTCTTTTCGAGGAGGCGGAGTTCGGAGATCTCCATGCCGCGGTCCGCCGCCTTGCACATGTCGTAGACCGTCAGGGCCGCCACGGCCGCCGCCGTAAGCGCTTCCATCTCGACACCCGTGGGGCCCTTTGAACGCACTGTCGCAGAAATCTCCACGCCATTCTTGCAGAATTTCGCCTGAACATCAACCTGACTCAACAGGAGGGGGTGGCACAGTGGAATCAATTCCGCCGTACGCTTGGCCGCCGCCAGGCCCGCGATGCGCGCGATTTCCAGGGGATCACCTTTGGGGTTGTGCCGGGCGGCGCGTAGGGCGGCAGGAGTCATGCGGACCCGCACACTCGCTACCGCCTGCCGCAGCGTGTCAGGCTTCGCGGACACATCCACCATGCGGACGTGCCCAGCAGAATCGTAATGGCTTAGTTTCCTAGCCATAAGTGACGATCAAAGAATCTGTTCATCGGTTCATCGGCTCATCGGTTCATCTTTCTTTCGATCGCCAGATGTTCCGATGGATCAACGCTACGATGGATCGATGGTCCGATGACCCAATCACATGCTTTTCTTGCTTGTCACTTGTCACTCGCCACTTGTCACTGCCTTTTCGGCATCACGTCCACCCAATCGCCCGCCGCCAAGCGGGTCTGGTCCGGATGCACAACCAGAAAGCAATTCGCGGCGGCCACTCCCACCAGATCCCCCGAGCCTTGCCAGCCCACCGGGCCCACCACGGGGTCGCCGGACGGGCAGGCCAGGCGCGCCGGCAGGAAGGCCGTAAGCCCCGCCTTGGCTTCGAGAGGCTGGGCCAGGCGAGCGCGCAGGAAGACCACCGCCTCATGCGTCGCACCGCCCAAGGCGGCGATGGCCGGGCGCGCAAACAACTCGAAGGTGACAAACGTCGAGACGGGATTGCCGGGCAAACCGAAAAAGAACGTGCCGGCGGCGCGCCCGAAGACGAGCGGCTTTCCGGGCTGCAGGGCCACCCCCTGAATGTAGAACTCGGCGCCGAGGCCGGTCAGAGCTTGCCCCACGAAATCGTACTTGCCCACGGAAACGCCCCCGCTCAGCAGCAGCAGATCCGCCCCCAGGCCTTCCTCGATCATAGCACGCAGGGTTTCCAGACAATCCGGAGCGATGCCCAGAGGTTGCGGGATTCCCCCGGCCGCGGCCACCTGGGCGGAGAGCGTCAGGGCGTTGCTGTTGCGAATCTGGAACCACTCCGGCCGCTGCTCCACGGGCACTACTTCATCGCCCGTGGCCAGAATGGCCACGCGCGGCCGCGCGAATACGCTGACCCGCGATTTCCCCACGCTCGCCAGCAGCCCCACTTCGCCGGCGCCCAAGCGCTTGCCCCTGGCGAGAACCCGTACGCCGGAGGAGGCTTCGCTTCCCTGGTGAACGACATTTTCGGCGGGATGAACGGCTCTCTGGATTTCCACCCCGTCGCCGCGGGTCTCCGCGTGCTCGACCATCACCACCGCATCCGCGCCGGCCGGCAGCGGTGCGCCCGTCATGATGGACACGCAATCGCCCACCCCGAGAGCGCCGGGGAAGTGCTCACCGGCGCAGACTTCGCCGCGCAGGCGCAGCACGACGGGCGGCACGCTCACGTCGGCGGCGCGGACCGCAAACCCATCGCGGATGGCGCGATGGAAAGGCGGGTAGTCACGGTCAGCAGCGATGTCCTCAGCCAGAACGCGACCGGCGGCGGCAGCGAGGGGCACGACTTCCGTGCCCGGGCTGATTGCGGCTTCCGCCAACTTCTCTTTGACAATATTGAGGGCCTGCTCGAAGGGGATCATTTGACCATCGACTGATCCAGCCAAAGGGTCTGCTCGCGCTCTGGTCCGGTAGAGACCATGGCGATTTCCACTTCCACCTGGTCGGCAAGAAAGCGGAGATAATCCCGGGCGCGCGCCGGGAGCTGCGACAACTCGCGAGTACCGTAAGTGGGCTGTTGCCAGCCGGGCACCACGCGGTAATGAACCTGGGCATGCTCCAGGATTTCGATCTCGGGAGGAAAATCTTTGAACCGCTTCCCCTTGTATTCGTATTCGACGCCCACGGGGATTTCCGGCAGCGGGTCGAGGATGTCAAGCTTGGTGATCACCAGCGCGTCCAGGTTGTTCACGCGGGCGCTGTAGCGCGCCACGGGAACGTCGAACCACCCGCAGCGGCGCGGCCGGCCGGTGACGGCCCCGTATTCACCACCGCGCTCGCGAATCTTCTCGCCCTCCGGTCCGGTGGCCTCCGTCGGAAAAGGTCCACTTCCCACGCGCGTGGCGTAAGCTTTGGACACTCCCACGACGGAATCGATGCGCGTAGGGCCGACGCCGGTCCCGGTGCAGGCCCCGCCCGCCGTCGAGCTCGAGGAAGTCACAAAAGGATAAGTCCCGTGGTCGAGGTCCAGCATCGTCCCCTGGGCGCCCTCGAAGAGCACGCGCTTGCCCTGATCCATTTCCGCGTTCAGATAGGCGGAAACGTCCACCAGGTACGGCAGCATGCCTTGGCCGACGCGCAGGAATTGCTCCGTCAATTCTTCGGCGTGCAGGGTGAAGCCGCCGAACAGTGCCGAGGCAATGCGGTTCTTTTCCGCCACCACCGCCGCGCATTTCTCGCGGAATTGCGCGGCGTCACGCAAATCACAGGCCCGCAGCCCGCGCCTCCCGGCCTTGTCTTCATAGGTGGGCCCGATGCCCTTGGCGGTGGTCCCGATTTTGCCCACCCCGCGAGCTTCCTCAGCCGCAAGTTCATGCGCGCGGTGATAGGGCAGGATCAGGTGGGCGCGATCGCTGACCAGCAGCCGGCGGCCTACGCTCACGCCCTTCTCTTCCAGCTTAAGGATCTCTCGCAGCAGCGACTCGGGATCGACCACCACGCCGTTCCCGATGACGGCAATCTTCTCCGGGCGGATGATGCCGGTGGGGAGAAGTTGCAGCACGAACTTCTTTCCCTCCGCCAGCACGGTGTGCCCGGCATTGGCGCCGCCCTGGTAGCGCGCCACAATATCAAAGTGCTCTGCCAGCACATCCACCACCTTGCCCTTGCCCTCGTCTCCCCACTGAACGCCCACGACCACGACATTGGTTGACATGCTCAGCCTGCTTCTCTATGGGACACAACTGCGTCCCGTGATTCTACTCCGAACGCTTCCACTCATGAGAGGCGTCCAAACAACTGCTGCCCCGCAACCCGCCCGTCTTGAGGGCGTACGGCCGTCGCAGCATCTGGCAGTCTCTGCTTAGGCGAAACCGCAGATCCTTCGCACCCTTCCGGTTAGCATCCTGGGACGGTTTTTCGACAACCGGTTAGAGATGTTTATCAAGTAATTTGCTGATAACGTCCTTCGACGTCGCCCCGACCACCTGTTCCTGCACCTGCCCGGCTTTGAAAAGAAGCAGGGTGGGGATGCTGCGAATCCCGTAACGGCTGGTGACGAGGACATTCTCATCCACATTCAGCTTGCCGACTTTAGCGCGGCCGGCGTATTCCGCCGCAATGGACTCCACCGTCGGCGCCAACATGCGGCAGGGTGCGCACCAAGCCGCCCAAAAATCCACCAACACCGGTTGCGGGGACTTGAGCACCTCTTGCTCAAAGTTCTGGTCGCTAAGTTCCAACGTATGACTACCGGCCATGCTTAAGAACCTCCACGTTTGAAGACATCTCCGGCGGGCAATGCTTCTGCCGCTGAACGAGCTTGGGCCTTCTGCAAGGACTGATAGATTTTGGCATACTCCTTGGCGGAGCTTGCCCAGGAGAAATCTTCCTTCATACCGTTGTGCACCAGGCGCAGCCAGCTCTTGGGCGCCGCGTAGACCTCCAGGGCCTGGCGGATGACGGCCAGTAAGGCTTGCGGCGAGTAATCCTGGAATTTGAACCCTGTCCCGGACTTGCCGTCGAAGGACGCGATGGTGTCGTCCAGGCCTCCGGTGGCCCGCACGATGGGAACGGTGCCGTACTTCAGGCTGTAAATCTGGTTGAGCCCGCAAGGCTCGTAACGGGAGGGCATCAGGAACATATCCGCGCCCGCTTCAATCTGGTGGGCCAGGGTATTGTCGTAGGCGATCTTGACCAGGAACTTCTCCGGGTACTTCGCGGCCATGGTTCGGAACAGTTCCTCGTGCGGAGGTTCGCCCGTACCGAGCGCCACGACGTAAAGGTCGAGCGCCGCCAACTGCTCCGCGATGCTGGCGATCAGGTCAAACCCTTTCTGCGACGCGAAACGTGAAACGATGCCCATCACCGGCCGCCGCAGCACGGGAGACTGCACGCCCATTTTCTGAAGCAGCGCTTTCTTGCAGGCTTCCTTGCCCTTCAGGCTCACCGGTGTGTAGTTGGCGGCGAGGAGCTTGTCGGTCGCGGGGTCCCAGGCCTCATAGTCCACGCCGTTCAGGATACCCTCGAGGTGGTCCCTCCGCGAGCGCAGCACGCCTTCCAGGCCACAACCAAATTCGGGGGTCTGGATCTCTTCCGCGTACTTGCGGCTTACGGTGGTGACAAAATCAGAGAAGATAATACCTCCCTTGAGAAAGTTCACCATTCCGTAATACTCCAGGCCCTCCATCGTAAACAGCCCGGCGTGCAGCGTAATCTGGGGCAGCAGGTGCGGCGGGAAAAGGCCCTGGTAGCCCAGGTTATGAATCGTAAACACCACAGAAGTGTTTCGATAGTAGCCGTCTTCCCGGTAGAGGTTGCGCAGGTAGATGGGCACCAGCGCCGTCTGCCAGTCGTGGCAATGGATAATGTCGGGAGGAGTCGCGCCGCGCTTCAAGAATTCCAGCGCCGCGAGGGAGAAGGCCGCAAAGCGGTGCGCGTTGTCAGGATAGTCTTCCCCCTTCTGCTGGTAGAGGCCCTCGCGATCGAAGTACTCGGGGCATTCGATCAAGGAAACCGGCACGTTGTGGGCGCGGCCGCCGTCCTGGACGGACGCGAATTTGAATCCGGAGCCCAGCGGCAACGTCAGGCTCTGGGATCCGGGCAGGCCCGGACCGGGCTTGGTCATGCGATAGCGCGGGAGGATAACCTGCAGTTCGTGCCCGAGCGCGGCAAGCGCCTTGGGCAGCGCACCCACGACATCCGCCAACCCGCCGGTTTTGGAATACGGCACACCCTCGGATGCGACGAAGACGATTTTCACGCCGCTCCTCCTTTTAGCGAGATGAAGAGTCCGGCCTTGGCTACGTTAGAGGATGCCCCCCGCAAAGTCAAGGACTCCGCGCTCGTGCTATGATGCGGCGCGGACCTGGGGACGACGCCTGCTCCGGCGGGGCGGCGCGCGGTCTCCGGCAAGATGGCCAGGCTTTCATGCCCTCCACCTCACGCCCCAAACTCGGCCAGCATTTTCTCGCCGACGCGCGCTATCGAGAGAGGATTCTCGATGCTCTCCCCTTGCGCGCGGATGACGTGGTAATCGAAATCGGCCCGGGGCGCGGGGCGATGACCGGCCTGCTGGCGAAACGCGTCCGCAAGGTGGTGGCCATTGAAGTAGATTCCTCCCTGGCGTCGCAACTCCAAAAAGGATTTGCGCAGGATGCCCGCGTGGCGATACTCCACGCCGATGTGCTCAGCGTGGATTTTACGGAGCTCTGCCGGCAGCAGCGCCTGGCGGAATGTTTTGTCTTCGGGAACCTCCCGTATTACATCACGTCACCCATTCTGCATCACCTGTTCGCCCATCGGGATTCCCTCCGCGCCATGGGCTTGTTGGTGCAGCGCGAGGTCGCCGAGCGGCTGACTGCTCGACCCGGGAGCCGGGATTACGGTTACCTGACCGTCTCGACCGAACTCTACTCCCAAGCGCGCCTCGCGCTGGCAGTCCCGCCCGGAGCCTTCTCTCCCCCGCCGAAAGTGCAATCGGCGCTGGTGGCGTTCCAAATGCGGCCCAGATTCCCGCACTGGACGCGGGAAGAATGTGATGAATTCCTAGAATTCGTGAAGCGGTGTTTTGCCCAGAAGCGGAAGACCCTGCTCAACAACCTGGGCGCCATCTATGCGCGCGAACAGGTCGCGGCAGCGCTGGCGGAGGCGGGCCACGCCGGAAATCTGCGTGCGGAGCAACTCTCCCTGGAGCAACTGGCGGCAGTTTCGAGGCTCCTCAGCCCCCGGGCCAAGTAGGCTGCTGGGGAGATTCAGTAGACAGTCCCGCGCGGGAGTTTCCTAAACAGCGAGGTAATCTGAGGATTGTTCGGATCAAGCTGGTAAGCGAGGCGAATCTCCGCGAAACCCGCCTGAAAATTGCCTTGCATGACAAGGAGCGTACCCAGGTTCGCATGGGCCATGGCGAACTTCGGCTCCAGCCGGATAGCTTCACGGTACTCCGCTTCCGCCCCGCTGCGGTCTCCCTGATTCGCAAGCATCATGCCAAGCTGGTTGTGGGCCATCGCGTTCGAAGGGTCCAGGCGGACGGCCTCGTGAGTTTCGCTAAGGCCCCCCGGAAGATCGCCGCTCATGGCCAGACTGCCCCCCAGTAGCGTGTGGGCATCAGCGCTCCCGGGATCGAGCCGTACCGCTTCGCGGTATTCCTCAACCGCCGCAGGAAGATTCTGCTGTTGCGCCAACACCATTCCCTTGATGAGGTGGGGCAAGGGTGTGTTGGGGTTCAGGTGGATGGCATACTGCACCTCCGAGGTCGCACCATTCATGTCACCTTTGCGACCGAGGGCGTAGCCCAGATTGGCATGGGCCACCACGGAGTCGGGCTGCAAGCGCAGCGCTTCCCGATACTCGGCAATCGCCCCGTCCAGATCTCCCTTGGTCGAGAGGGCGTTCGCGTAATCATTGTGCGGAAACCAGGTGTTGGGATCCAGGCTGAGCGCCTGGCGAAACTCGGCGATAGCGCCGTCCGTATCCTTTTTCTCAATCAGGAGGACCTGAGCGCTGGCGTAGTGGCCGGCGGCGGTATCGGGGTCGAGGCCGGCCGTCCGGCGCAACTCGGCCAGCGCCGCGGGGACCTGGTGCACATTGTAAAGCGAGGCAGCCAATATGTTCCGGCCTTGCAGGTCGCGGGGATTCAGGCGGAGGGCCTCGCGCAGCTCCGGGATGGCCGTGGCCGGGTCACCGCGCAGGCTGAGAGCCAGGCCGAGAGCGGCATGGGCTTCCGCCGACCGGGCGTCTGAATGTATCGCCTCGCGATATTCCGCCAGGGCCTCCTCCCATTTCTGCTGTTTGCATAAGACGCGGCCCAGACCCACGTGCAAGGTGCTGTTCCGGGATTGAATCGACAGAGCGGCGCGGTATTCCTGCTCGGCCTCGGGATAGGACTCTTGTTTCTCGAGTTCCATCGCTCGGGCCAGGCCTTGCTCAACCTGCACGTCCGACGCCGGCCGCTGCGCCGCCGCGGGACGGGCCTTCGGCCGCCGCACCTCGCGCAGAGCGTTGAGCACGTCCTCCTTCCCCCCCGCCGCCCGCACTTTCTTGAGGTAATCCTCGGTGGGCTCGAAATCGACGCCGTTTTCCGCCACCATGTCCACCACATGCGCGCTGGGCACGTAGTTGTTCAGAAGGTAGAGAATATCCTCGCGCGTCAACGGTTTCTTGGCGGGGTGGGGAGATGCAGCCGCCCCCAAGGTAGCCGCCAGCAGAATGACCAAGGCACAGCGAGCTTTCATGATCCTCACCTCCCGGTTCTTTCGAGACTTCGCCCTGCCCCGAGGATACCCCCGCCGAGCACTCGAAACAAGCCCGGGAAAAAAGGCGCCAGAGCCCGGAGCCCGGGCACTTGCCTCGAAATATCAAAGGTGTAACGCCTCGAAGCAGGGGGCGGCGAAGTCAGACCTCGGACCTCCGTGATTCCATAAAGTCGTCGGCTCCGTAGAACCGGCAAACTTGGTTTATGTGCCTGACCAAGGATTGCCGGGAAAGGAGCCGAGACATGTTGATCATAGGGTGTGATTTGCATACGCGCTTCCAGCAAATTGCGTATTTGGATACGACGACCAGCGAGATCGTGGCGCGCCGGTTGCTGGCCCCGCGCCTGCAGAGGAAAGGCTACCAGGCTTGATGATCTGCCCCCCTCGCCTCAAACCACGAGCCCGCCGTGGCGACCTGCCGCGAAATCAACCCTCCGCGCCAACTCGCAACCGTAGCCCACGCCAACCGATATCCTCCTGTTTCCTCCTCGTCTGAAGTGGTATGCTGCGCAGACTCAAATGGAAGGAGGAGGCGACGCATGAAGGAAGGGACACGATGGCTCATTCGTTTTGTCATACTGTTCCCTATAATAATCACTCCATTGAATAATCCTTTGCTCATAATTGACAATCCGCGGGACGGGTACGTGGTCCATGCTGCCGCGGCCGTAGCGGCGCCGCGGGAGGCGACGACTGCTCCGGCGCGCCCGAAAAAGCAGGAAATCCTGACTCTCCTGCAAAGGGCAAACTCCTGGCAGATGGCGCATCCGGTGATGAATCCGGACGACCGCAATTGGGAGCGTGGTACGTGGTACACGGGGGTAATGGCCGCGTGGAAAGCAACCAAAGATCGGTTATTCCTCAACCAGGCTCTCGAGTGGGGCCGTCAGCACGAATGGCAGATTGGCACTGAGCCCAACGGCGCCAACCGCCTGTTTTGTGTTGAGACCTGGGCTGTGCTCTATTTGGTCAAGAGAGACCGCGCGATGATCGAACCCTCCATAAGGTGGCTGGCCACGCCGGACCCACTCTCGCCGGCGGGAACCAAGCAATGGTACCTCGACAACTACGGAGACAGTGGCAATAAGATAAATGGCTTCGTGTATGTGGACTCCCTCTACGGCGCGTCGGCGCTTGCCATGCTTGCCAAAGCCACTGGAGACAACAAGTATATCGACATCATGAATGCCTTCTTCGATGACGTCACGGGACAGTTGCTCGATAAGGAGTCCGGCTTGTATTACCGCGACCCTCGTTTCATCGGCCAGCGGACCGCGAATGGAAGGAAGATCTTCTGGTCACGTGGGAATGGTTGGGCATTTGCCGGAATCGCGCGGGTGCTGGAGTATCTTCCGAAGAATCACCCCAGCCGGCAGCACTACCTCGAGATCTTTCGCCGGCAGGCGGCGGAGCTGATCAAGTGCCAGGGAGCTGATGGCCTGTGGCGCGTCAACCTCGACGACCCGGACCAGTTTCCGAACCCTGAGACCAGCGGGACAGGTTTTTTCTGTTTCGGATTGGCCTGGGGTATCAATCATGGGGTACTGAATCGCAAGGAGTACCTCCCCGCTGTCGAGAAGGCTTGGGGTGGCTTGACCCAAAGCCTCAGCCCGGAGGGAAAGGTTCTCTGGGGCCAGCAAGTGGACGCCGAGCCGCACCTCGTCGCGCGTGAAAGCACACACGAGTACGTCACCGGAACCTTCCTTCTTTCTGGAAGTGAGGTATACAAGCTGGCCCATTAGTGGGTCCAGCAAGTGGAGTGGAACTGTTTTGTGGGACTGCGGCTTTTCGTGCCGAGCACGCTCCCCCGCCGCGGACAAACCCGGTCCGCGCACTCATTCAATCCCTTCCCGCGCCTGGTAGTGGGTCACTTTGTTTTTGTAGCCATGGTCGGAGCCTACGTTGACGCAGGACTTGTTCCCGCGCCGGGGCTGGCGCGTTCGGGATGGAGGTAATAAGCCACCAAGGTTTCGGGCCAGAAAGTGACCCGCACTTTGGCAATGCGGCCGGTGGGAAACAAGGCCTGCAACTGGCGGGCGGAAAGGAGCGCCAACTCCTGGACCGTGCCTTTGGGAACGTGTGTGCCCAACCAGCGGTTGTAGACCATCTGGACGGGCGGCGGAAGAAATTGGAAAAACGGCAAGTGATGATGGCTTTCGAAGGGGTACCAATAATTCGGCGTGGTGACAAACCAGCTTTTCCCCACGCGCCTGACCTCTTGCGCGAACTTCTCTTGCCGCCCCGGGCCCAGAATGTGCTCGATCACGGCGTTGGAGAAGACGAGGTCGAAACTCTGGTCAGGAAAAGGCAGCTCGCATCCATCCAACAGGACGTAACGGGGCTGGGGATAGTGCTGGCGCGCGGCCAGGATTTCGCGGGGTTCGCGGCCGCCGGCCACGATCCGCCCAGGATAAGGATAGACGTCTTCGAGCGCATACGACAAGAACACCTCACCACTCGCGCCCACATCGAGCACGCGATCCTCCGGCTGCGCGCCAAACACTCTCTGCAGCAACTCGAATTTCTTCGTCCGTGATTTGTAGCTCAGGTTCTTGAGCAGTCGCCGGAAAGCAGTTTCTTTTATCTCCGCCACGTTCCCCTCGCGTGAGGTGGCTCAGGTGTCCGTTGGGCTTGTCGAAATCCGGAAGCACGACGATAGTACACGGGAATTGCCGGGCGGAACAGGTGGGCGGGGCAGGCGGTGTGGAAACAGGAGCCACGCCGCAGCGGGCGAGAGGGAGCTGGGGCGGGGCCATCCCCCCCCGCGCGACATGCGCGCCGACCGCACCCCCCTGCGGTCCTCGCACCAGGCCGCGGAAATCCGGCGGCTCACTTCGGGAGGGATGCCCCGGGGCTCCGGAATCTCCGATTTCCGGGCATGGGTCGTCTGGCGAGATGGCCGGCGAGGGAGGCGCGACCGCCATTGCGCATCGCGACAGTCCCCTCTGGGATCAATGTGGCCGCGCGCCGGAGGACATCATGTGGGACATCCAGCCCGCCAGAACTCCGACCCAGACCAACCCAACCACCAGGGCGACGGCAAAGGTCTTGCCCAAGAATTTTTGAGTAATCTGTTTCCGCCAGGCGCGGGCCGCGACGATCAGGAGCAGGAGACCCATGAGAAGCGCCAGACCGTGCAGCGGCGTTTCCATCGCTGGGCTTGGTCTTCCACCCACAAAAGCCAGCAGCGCCTTGAGGTCTCCAAACAGTCCGCCCACCAGGAGACTGAAGATCCACCAGAGGATGGGCGCAATCATCCCCAACATGTAAGGAAACTCATCTTCACCAAAGAACACCAGGAGAGCGATGACCAGGAAGATCAAGGAGGTCAGGAGTTGGTAAACGAAGAACTCGGGAATAACAAAAGCCCCGGCAACAGTCAGAACCAGAGTCAGGAAGGCTACAAGAAACACCCATCGGTCAGACATAGTGGAACTCCTCGTTGGCGCTTAGGTCAAACTTCCCTTCCGCCTCCAAGCCGGGTACTTCGGCAACGGGCAAGAGCACCTGCTTCGGCCGGCGTTGTGGCGTCACGGATCTTGCCAAAAACCACAGCAACAGATCGAGTCAGACTACCGTTGGTCGGCGCAAGTATAGCATAGGGGGTCAAGCCTGGAGAGGAAAGGGAGAACGGAGGGCGCAGCGGAGTTTTGGAGGGGTCTCCGGGCAAAGACCCCAATACTCCCTTCCCGGACCTCGCCAGTTGGGTTAAACTCAAGACACGCGCCTGTAGCTCAGTTGGATAGAGCGGCAGACTTCGAATCTGCCGTAACCAAAATCAAAACGTTGATTCGCAAGGGCTTTTCCCACTTAGGAACACCCGAAACGGACACAATTACCGGCCTATCTTTCCCAAGTCTTTCCCAAGTTCGGGGCGCAAAGCGGTTGCGCGCATAGGCCGTTTAAACGACAAGCGCAGCCCTACTTTGCTTCCTTTGACAGTCTCTCTAAAAATGTTCTGGAGTCCTTGAGGACTGGTCCCCTATTGAGGCTGCTTGCCAGGACAGTGCAGGAGTTGGGTCCCTCTTGAATGAAATGCACCCGCAGGGCGCGATTGGGCCGGTGCCCGCTGCGGCAAGCCAAAGCCGTGGTGCTACCCTGGGGGCTTAACGCATCGTAAAATCCAGAACGTGAGAATCTGATGGCAACCTACGAGGCAGGCGATTACATTAAGGTCGAGTTGACGGACGAAGTCGCCGGGGGAGGCGAGTGGCTTGCCGAAGCTGCTCTCATGGCTTGCATACCTGATTACGTCCTGCTCCGGCCAGTACTGCTTGAGCTGAAGCGCCGGTACCCTGGGGCTGACGAAGCAACCCGGGCGTCACCGGATGACATTATAGGCGTGGTGCTCCAAGTTCCCAGGCGAGGGTCATTTTCGCCCGCTGTCGCAGAGCGCTGGCCTGCACCTGGCAAGGCGGGCGGCGACTGCCCGCAAAATCCTTTGGGCGGGCTGGCGGAGACAGCCGACTCTTAGCGCCAGCCCGCGGAATCGCGTCGGAGGCGCACGCAGGAAATGGGGGAGCCAAAGGCCGAGGGCGACCTTACGGCGGGAAGTTCATGCGGCGGAGGGGGTCCCACAAGCTCGATTATTGAAAGCCTTATCCGCAACGTAAACGATTGTCACAATGAGAAGTAGCATTCTT
>Ga0208457_1001229_pt1 | contig 19355 bp, 13 predicted proteins | sample June2015DPH_10_1_FD_185513 | JGI IMG/M metagenome (GOLD analysis project Ga0208457, IMG submission 185513) | Peatland microbial communities from SPRUCE experiment site at the Marcell Experimental Forest, Minnesota, USA - June2015DPH_10_150... | ecosystem: Environmental > Terrestrial > Soil >... | reverse complement strand
CCTCGTCCACCACGCTCAGCAGTTCCGCCCGGTCAACGGGTTTCTCGAGATACTGGTAAACGCCCCGGCGGGTTGCTTCCACCGCCGACTGGATGGAAGGGTAACCGGTGATGAGGATTACGGCGACGGTCGGGTCCTCTGCCACGATCTCACTCAGCAACTGAATTCCCGTCATGCCGGTGAGGTTCAAATCGGTAATGACCAGATCGAAGCGGTGATGATTGAGCAAGTGGAGAGCCGCTTCGCCGCTGGGAGCGGTGTCGGTGGCGTAGCCCTCATCCTGCAGGATGTCGCGATAGATTTCGCGTTGGCGCTGCTCGTCATCGACTACCAGGATACTTCCGGAAGGCATCGTGGATTGTCCTCACGCGGCGGGGGAGGCAGCGAGTGCTGCGTGCTCGGGCCGCGAAGGTTGAGGAAATGGAAGTTGGACCACGAGGTCTGTGCCGGGCGTATCGCCGTTGTCGACGAAGACCCGCCCCGCGTGGTCCTCAATGATTTTCTTGGCGATGGCCAGCCCCAGGCCGAAGCCGGTAGCTTTGGTCGAGTAAAAAGGCGCAAAAACCTTATCCCGTTCGGCGGGGGGAATGCCGGGCCCGGTGTCGGCAAAATGCAGATCGAGGGACTCCTCGCCGTTGAGCGCCTTGGTGATAACCGCAAAAATGCGGACCTGGCCTCCCAGAGGCATAGCCTGGATGGCATTGGTAAGAATGTTCAAGAAACAGGTTTTTATCTGAGCTGGGTCCAACCGGAAAATCGGCAGCTCCTGCGCGAGGTCCAGTTCGATCTTGATATTCTGGTTGCCCGCTTGCTTCTCGACCAGGGCCAGTGCTTCGGTGAGGGTGGCCCTGAGGTCACAAGGGAGCAGGGTGGGGGGAGCCTGACGCCCTGCTGTCAGCACGTCGTTCACAAGGTGATTCAGGCGGCTGATTTCGTCCTTGATGTTGGCAAGGTTCCGCTGCAGGTCACGCGCCGCGCGGTCGTCGCCGGTCAAATGCTTAGCGCGGATCTGATCGATGGTGAGGTTGATGAAATTCAGCGAGTTGCGAACCTCGTGCGCCACCGTAGCCGCGAACCGGCCCAGCAGGGAGAGTTTTTCCGCCTCATTTAACCGTTCCTGGAGCGCCCGGTTTTCCCGCAACCGCTCGACCATCTGGTTGAACGTCTGAGCCAGGCGGCCCATCTCGTCTGAACCCCTGGAAGGTAGCGAGATATAAAGGTTCCCTGCGGCCACCTGCCGCGCGCCTGCCACCAGTTGCTCAATCGGCTTGGTGAAAAGGAAGGCCAGGTAAAGCACCACGCACAACGCCGCCAGCATCGTTCCCAGAATCCAGTAGAGCCGCTGCTTGTACCACAAGCGGGATAAGGTTGTTACCCGGTCGCTTTCACCTTTAATTACGGCGTACCCGATCACTTTATCGCCGAGCACCAGAGGGTATTGAATTACAAAGGCGGTTTGGTCAATCGCGGGGTACGGATCGAGCTCCGGAAACTCTGCGGGAAGACGCACCGGGTCCTTCCTCGTTTCAAGGCGCCTCTTCTTAATGGGGATCTTCTTCCCGATCTGCCCGGGATTCGTGCTCGCCACAACCTTGCCTTCAGTGGAGGTAGTGGAAACACTGGCGAGCCCCAGATCCTCCAGTTTCTTCTGGTAGATCTTCAGCGCGTCATCCACGCTGGTTTTGGGGGGAATCTGAGTCTGCGCAAGCTGGCTGAAGGTTAATAACCGCGATGTCTCCCCAGCCACATAATTCAGGATCTCGCGCCGATGCTTGACATAGTTCCAGGTCAGAATAGCGCCGGTGCAGGTCATGGTGAGAAACATCACCAGGGCAAGGCGCGTGCGGAAATGGAGATTGAAGTGTACGGACTTCAAAGCCGCTCTCTCGGTATTTCCTTATTTCTGACTCCACATTCTATCGCAATGGTTGCGCGGCGTCAATGAAGCCGGCGAATGGAAACTGGAACATGGAAACTGGGAACTGGAAACTGGAAACTGGAAAACCCAAACTGGAATTGGAAAATGGAGACTGGATATTGGAAACTGGAAGACCGAAACTTGATGGCTGTGGGTGCATGGTTCTGAAATCTGAAATCTCAAATCTCAAATTTCCCCTCGGGGTGTCAACCACCCAAAGTGGCACGGGTTGGGCGGTTCTCCCCTCGGAGAGTCAACCACCCAAAGTGGCGCGGGTTGGGCGGTGTGTGAGCCTCCGGATCCCGCGCCACCCTGCGCGATGGCATACAGCGTACTTCGAACCGTAGCCTGCGTAGCACGGCTATCTTGGCAGTGTGCAACCGCTCGCGCAATTTCAGGATGGGTATTATTAGTCTCATCAAGCCAGACATCCCGAGTACACTCAGGAGAATGAAACCTGTGCAGCCCCCCGGAGTATTCGGCGTGCATGCCTTCGCCACCCAACCTCCCGCCCCGATGCCGCATCTTATGAACGTTCACAGGGCCTTCAGAGAATGTCGAAAAAGGATAGAGCTGATTCACTCGTCGTCTGCTTTCTGGTCTGAAGCGCTGGGCCTCGCCCGGCGCGCGATCAATATCTGAATATTACTATTTCGGTGGCTTCATGGTGATGAATCGAAGCTCGTGGCGTATACGCCGGGCAGTCTTGAATCGGCTTTGCTCGATGGCTTTCTTACGCCTTTGTGCGCTGTGCGTGGTTCTCGGGTCTGCTTCTCCCTGCCTGGCCGGGGCCATACTTTCCTCTTCGGCTCCTCTCGATTCCGGATTCCGCCAAATGTATAACCTGCAGTTTGAGGAGGCGCACAGAACCTTCAGCGCGTGGGAGCAATTGCATCCTGATGATCCGATGGGACCTACTTCGGACGCAGCAGCATATCTCTTTTCGGAACTCGACCGGCTCGGCGTACTGCAAGCGGAATTGTTTGTAGACGACGAGAAATTCAGGCAGAGCCGGAAGCTGGCACCCGACCCGGCAACAAGGCAAGCCTTCGATAAAGCGCTGACGAAGAGCGAGCAGGTGGCGGAGGGCGTTCTGGCGCGCTCACCGCAGGATGAGAACGCCCTCTTGGCCAAGATCATGAACCTCGGGCTGCGCTCGGATTACCTGGCTTTGATCGAAAAGAGATATTTGGCCTCGCTGGCATACATGAAGAGCGCCGGGATTCTGGCCGAGAAGCTGCTGGCCATTAACCCGTCTTATTACGAAGCCTACCTGGCAGTCGGAGTGGAGAACTACATCCTGGGTTTGAAACCCGCCCCCGTGCGCTGGCTGTTGAGGATGTACGGCGCGCGGACCGATAAGGACCTGGGAATCGAAAAACTCAGGCTTGCCGCGGAGAAAGGACACTACCTGGTCCCGTTCGCGCAACTTTTGCTGGCGGTCGCTGCATTGAGGGATAAGAACCGGAATCAGGCAAGGGATCTGCTCGCCGGGTTGGCGCGGGAATTTCCCAATAACAGGCTGTATCAAAGAGAACTCGAGCGCCTCCACTAGCAGGATGCTGAAAACCGTTTGTGAACGTTGTCGTTCCGATCCCGCCCTGCGGGAGAGGAATCTCGCTCTGGAAACCCCGATCTGATCGGGGCGAGATTCCTCGTCGTCCCGCAGGGCGGGACTCCTCGGAATGACAGGCTAGACGGGTTTTTTTGCGTCCTGCCAGGTGCAGGAGCAGTCGACAAGCGGGCAGTCGGTTTTGGGTGGTAACCATGAAAATCGCGGCCGTGGCAAGTGCATTTCCGAAGCATCACTACAAGCAAGAAGTTCTGGTTGGAGCGCTGCAGAAGTATTTTGGCGAAAAGCTCCCCAATCCGCAGCGCCTGGAACGCATCTATTCCCACCTGGGCGTGGAGGGGCGTTATCTCACTCTACCCCTGAGCGCTTACTACGAGATCGCGTCATGGGGCGAGGCGAATAAGGCCTTTATCGAGACCGCTCCGGTGTTGGGCCAGCAGTCCCTCTGCCGCGCGCTGGCGCGCGCCGGGCTGGGTGCAGGCGAGATTGATGCTCTTTTTGTGGTGTCGGTAACCGGCATTGCGAGCCCCTCTTTGGACGCCCGGTTGATCAACTGCATGGGTCTTTCGCCGAATATCAAGCGCGTGCCGATTTTCGGCCTGGGGTGCGTGGCGGGAGCTGCGGGCATTGCCCGTGCTGCCGACTACGTACGCGCCTAGCCCGGCCAGGTGGCGGCGCTGCTTGCCGTCGAGCTGTGCTCGCTTACCATACAACGGGACGACCTCTCTCTGGCAAACCTGATTTCCGCCGGCTTGTTTGGAGATGGGGCGGCGGCGGTCCTGGTCAGCGGCTCGGAGAGGCACGCGGAAGGGCCGGAAATCCTGGCCACGCGCTCGGTGTTCTATCCGCAAACGGAGCACGTCATGGGTTGGGACATTTCTGAAAAGGGCTTTCGCATCGTATTGTCGCCCGAGGTGCCCGCCATGGTGGAACGTCACTGGGCCGGTGACGTGGACGAGTTTCTGGGGGACATGCATCTGACCCGAAATGATATCGGGAGCTGGATTCTGCACTCCGGTGGCCCCAAGGTGCTCGAGGCGATGGCGGCCACGCTCAATCTTCCTGAGGGGGCGCTGGATGCCTCCTGGGAATGCCTTCGCCAAGTGGGCAATATCTCCTCCGTATCGGTCCTCCTGGTGCTCGAAGAAGTGATGAATCGCCGTCGCCCGGCGCCGGGGACGCTCAGCCTGCTGGGGGCGATGGGGCCGGGTTTCTGTTCGGAGTTGGTATTGCTGCGTTGGTCGTAATGGGTCAAATTTGAGATTACGAAACACGCTCACCTGGGCTGCGGTTGTCTTTGCGTTGGCCGTACTTCCCTCCTTGCACGCGCAGGAGGCTGTGCTGGAGCTCGACCCGGCGCAGACGCACATTGAATTCACCCTGGCCGACGTTCTTCACACTGTGCATGGGACCTTCAAACTGAAGAGCGGGACCATCCGCTTCGACCCCACAACAGGCAAGGCCAGCGGCTTGGTGGTGGTCGACGTCACCAGTGGCAACAGCGGCAGCGGCAGCCGCGACCACAAAATGCACAAGGATATTCTGGAGAGTTGGAAGTACCCGGAAGCGACTTTCACACCCGTCCGAGTCACTGGTCGCGTCGAGGCGCAGGGAGAGTCGCCGGTTCAAGTGAGTGGCATTTTCAAGCTGCACGGCAACGAACATGAACTCACGCTTGCCACCACGGTGCGCATGGGCGGAGATCGGTTGACCGCCAGCACGCATTTTGTGATTCCTTACGTGGAATAGGGTCTGAAGAATCCCAGTACCTTGTTCCTCCGCGTCGGCAACAAGGTTGACATCACTATAGAAGCTGTGGGCCGCCTCACCTTGCCGGCAGCGCAGCAGTGAGCTGGCGCCCGTTTCGCATTGAAGGCCGGATTGCTGTCTCGCCCAGTCTACGTGTCGCCATGTTTCGCGATCCTCAGTGGTTTTTTGCTGCCTGCGGAACGAAATTGCAGGATCGCTTACATCCATCTCCGGAACGTGATTGGAAAGGCGCCCCATTATCGGGAAACCTTCATCGACGAAGGCGACGTGGACATGATTCGCGTCCTGTCAATCCTGAAGCGCAACGCTCTTAAGGGAGTGATCATTCCTGACCACACACCGCAGATGAGCTGTGCGGCTCTCTGGCATGCCGGGATGACCCACAACCTGGGCTTTGTGCCGGCCGTCTTGGCTATGCTCGAATCATCTTCCACCCAGCAAGATGAGCGCGAGGTCTATGCGGACTGGTGGCTTCAGTTTATTTTTGAACCGCGGCAAGCCCCGAGAGTGGACCTGCGCGACGCTGGCTCGGGCGGTGGGCTTTTCTTCTGACTCCTGCTCGTCCCGCCACGGCGGGTCACTCGTCACTCAGGACCTCAAGGCTCAAAGGCTCGGCGCGTTTGGGGATGGGGGCTGCCCAGGCGGAGGATTACTTCCGGGCGCAGACTGAAAAACAGAGAGCATCTCGACCATCATGCATCGGAAGGCTTCAGCAACACCGCTCGCGGCCTGTTCTTGTTTAAGTTTCAACTCCTCGCCGAAGAGGTCCAGACTATCTTCCAACTGCTTGCCGAGCTGGGCGGCGGAGGCTTCCATGATCTCATCCGCCACCTGCTGCTGTTTTCCCTGAATCGTCTCAAGCCAATTCTGTTCGATATTGCCCGCAGCTTTCTTGAGGCTAGCCTCGATTTGCTCCGGCAAGGCCCGAGATTCGCTGCGCAGTTTCTCCAATGTGCTCTTCAGCAACTCCTCTGACTGTTCTTGCAAAGTCTCCAGGGAAGCCCGGGTCTTCCCTTCGAGTTGCTGGAGTTGTAATTCAACGCGCGAGCCCATTCGCGTCTCCCAATCACTGAGCGCAGCTTGGGTGGACTTCATATGCTGTTCTGCAAGAAGCGAACTTTCCGCCAGAGCTTCGGCAACGTCGTTCTTGACCTTACAGGAAATCTGCGCCGACTCCTTTTCGATCAAGTTCAGGAGGCTGCACAACATGTTCACCTGCTGTTGCACCAGGTCGGTAACCTCTCCGATCACCTGCCCGAGGTCCTCCTGGAACTTGGGAAGGGCCTGGGCGGATTCTTCCGCGAGCGACTTTCGCAAGCCGTTTAGCGCCTCCATGTCCCGCCCCACTTGTTCGGAAACCCCACGGATGGCCTGGTTGGCGTCACTCTTCGCTTTGGCGAGGGTCTTGGCGGATTCCTCCTGCACTTCTTCACGAAGATCCTTCAACGCGTTCGCCTGCCGTTCTATCTGGCCCGAGATTTCTCCGATGGTCTGGGTGGCAGCACCCTTCACGTTGGCGAGAGTCTGTAAAGACTTTTCCTCGTCCGCCTTGCGAAGATCATTTAGCTCGCTCGCCTGCCGTGCAGCTTGTTCGCTGGCAGTTTGCAGGGCCTGAGCAAGGTCGCTCTTCATCCTGGCCAGGGCCTCTGCACATTCCTGTTCGAGAGCTTTCCGAAAACTGCTTGGCGCCGACTTCTGTTGCTCGCCTTCAGCGTTCGCGAGTGATTCCTCAAGTCTCTTGATGCAGTTGTCGCCGCATGTCTCAGCGCGTTCGCCAAGCCGTACTTGATATTCTCCCAGAGCGTAATCGGTGGCGCTGGAAACTGCATCGAGGGCTGAGCGACCGGCGCTTGAGAGTCGTTCTTCGGTTTCTGCCGTCACATTCTTGCCGGAAGTCTTGAGTTCTTCGCCCAACAGTAAGAGCGTGTCCTCGGCCTGCTTTTGCAGTTGTCTAGCCGCGGCCTCCGCTACCTCGTCAGCGGTTTTCTGGAGTTGGGCCTCAAACTCGACAGCGGATTTGGACCACGCCGTGGCGATTTCCGCCTGGGCAGACGCGAGGGTGGTTCCAGAGATGTGGTGGCTCTCTTTTCGGAATTCCGAAGTGGTGGATTGAAGCATACGGCCGAGTTGCGCTTGCCCTTCTTCAATCAAGCGGCTGAGTTGACCCTGAATACCCTCTCCTGCTCTTGCTGACTGTTCTTCAGTCACGGAGTACACCCGCTTTAGAGCTCCCTGAATTAAGGGTTCCAAAGCCGCTGCGACTTCTTCTTGCACGCGTCTTTGGGTCAGGGCGATCGACTCGTCTGTCACGGAGTCGATCTCCTCTCTGACCTTCATCTCCAGGTCGGCCATCGCAAGCTCAACAATCTTCGGCCTGTTTTCCTGAATCTCTCTCAAGGTCTTTCCCATCTCATCCTGTACCGCTTGCTTCAGTTCTTCGAGCTCTGCAACGAGTTGCCGCGTCTCCGTACGGCACGCTTGCAGATCGCCTTCCAGCGTCTTCACGTGTTCCTCAACAGAACTCTCACGCTCATCGAAGTTCTCTGCGGTGTCCTGCAGATTGGTTTGCGTTAGCAGGCCAATGGGACGACTTAACTCTTCCGGTTTTTCCTGAAACAGTCGCACCTCATTTTCGCCGGCGGCTTCGATCGGCTGAGTGAGGCGGGTCAGGGTGGCCTCGATTGGCCCATTCGATTCCTCTACCGGCAGCGCGGGGGTCTCCACAGCAACAGGCAGTGGCGACGGTTGAGGTGTTTGCATGGTCGGTGGGGCGAGGAACGGACCAGTTCTGCCGGTTTCGGCAGGTTTCAGCGAGGAGCTGGCGTAAGGGACGGCGAATTTCAGTGCGGTAGGGTGCCCTGGAGAAGAGGCGGCCCCCGCCGGCATCCGTGGACTGTGAATCTTCAGGCGGGGTGCTGGGAGTGTACTTTCCTGCCGGTCATAGGGAGGAAACGCGATGCCCCAAATGTCGTGCGACCCCACCAATTGGACGCCGATTTCATACGGTTCTTCGGCCGCCGGTTTCTCACCCACCCAGACGACCCTAATCCCCACTGTTTGCCCCACGATCGGGTTATGGAGGGTCATTTCGGAGCCCAGACTCAGGACGCACTTGGTGGCAATCTTTCCGCCGAACTTGTCGATAACGATGGTCCTGGTCTTCTCCGTGAATTCAACGCCATTTGCGTCTTTTCCGCTCAGCGTAATGGGTAACGCGATCGCAAGCCTGCCGATTGCGCGACCTGCGATACCTTGTGTTTCCACTTGCCACGCATTTGTGGAATCAGCCATGGGTGCACCTTTACAGTTGAGAAGGTACCGTTTCTCAAATCTCCTGAATCATCATGTCATCCGCTTTTTAATGTATTAGAAAAGTTTCATTTGAGAAACTAACCAAAAGTACTATGCGGGAGGGCGCTTTTTTGATCTGCCCTCTGTACTGTCTGCACTACGGCCCTCTGGCAGGTTGCCGAAAAATGGCAGCTCGTAACAACGTCGCCGTCCGCGAGTGGCGCAGACCCGCCCCTCCCTCATGCGCGCCACACGCGGAACCAGCCCGCCTCAGAAGTTGTGGGAGAATTTTTAAAGGACTTTCTCAGCATACGGACACGGAGGCGCAGAGAACTGAAAAGAATGCGCGGCTTCTCCGTCTCTGGGTGCCTGGGTGGTGAAAGCAGTCGATTGTTTCGCAGCGCGGCCTGCGGCCGCAACCCAAATTTCAATTTCGGCTCCTCAGCAGAATCTGTGGGTGCATTGTGGTTCAGGGAGCGCGCCCAGGCTGTGATAGAGCGCGACTTCGGCAGCGTGGAAGGTCCGAAATCCTTATGCCTTTCTCAGAGTTAACTTCAGCCGGTCATTCAAATCCTCGGTGGGGCCACTGGAGATCGTCCGCCGGGCTCGAAACCAGTTGAGCAGGAGTTCCTGATGGCGCCGAAGCAAGCGCGCTGTGCACCTGGAACGAACCGGAAACCGCTGAAAACGCTTGCAAGTAGCAGCCCCAGGGTGTGCCAGCATACCGTCCCCATTAGAGGCAAGCTCCAGTAGGTTCATACGGTGCGTTGCCGTCCTGGACGTAATGCATTTCTAGGCGCCACCTAACCCGGCATAGCCGGAACCAAACAGGAGAGTTGGACGCTTTCAAAATATCCTTCTAAGCCTCATAAAAACAGGCCAAAACGCCATTGGCTCAAAATATCCTGCCACAAAATGGCAGAATCCTACGACAAAGGTAGTAAAGGAAATATCGTATACGAAAAAGGACACCATTTTTCTCTTGACAAGGCACCCTTCTTGGTTTAAAACTAAGCTGTTTGTAAGCGGTTACACTTTTCTCAGAAGCTCGGAGTACCTAGATCTCACCAAGCGGTCAACTCAAGAGCTTCTTGTTCGACTTCGTCGGGTCTGGTCAAACCTCGAAAGCAAAGGACAGCAAAAGGCGCACAGCCTCATCTGACCTCGCCAGTGAGCATCCGGTGTTGCGGAGGGGGGTGTGCGGGATTTTCCTTTTCAGGAGGGATAATAATGAAGATCCATCATGGGGGCGCACGCGCACTGGCGCGTGCAAGTACAATTTTACTGCTAACGCTTCTTTGGGCTGGCACAGCTCTTGCTCAGTTCAGCGGCAGCATTAAAGGCGTGGTTCAAGATCCGAGCGGCGCTGCCCTGCCCAGCGCAAAAGTGGGGCTCTTGAACACCGCCACTGGGGTTTCCAGCACCGCCACGTCAGACGCTTCGGGGAATTACGAATTTGTGAGTCTGGCGCCAGGCGCGTATCAGGTTACAGTTGACACTGCGAGCTTCATCAGAGAAGTGGTCAAGGTCACCTTGGAAACCAACCAAACTTTGAACGTGCCTATTACCCTCACGCTAAAGGCAGTAACCCAGACTCTCGAAGTAACCGGGACGGCGCCCGTCTTGAACACGGCAGAGACCCGCAACCAGATGACAATCGAGAATCAGACTGTTGCCGAGTTGCCCGTCGCCGGCCGCTAGTTAGTTACGTTAGCCAACATGGCGCCGGGCGTCACCGGATTGGGAAGCGTGGGCAACGGTGTACCCGGAGCGGCCGGGACGCCAGGGTCCGGCGTGGACAATTACTCGACGGAGACGCAGCTTGACGCCAGCGCCAACGGAGAAGGCCAGATGTCGAATTTGTGGATTGTCGACGGACTCGACGTCACCAGCGGAATCCGCCAAGGGGTTTTAAATCTGACCCCCAACCCCGACTCGATTCAGGAAACCACCATCCAGGTCAATACGTTTACGGCTGAATCTGGTCGGTCGGACGGAATCCAAGCGTCCATGACGACGAAATCCGGGACCGACAAATTCCATGGTTTCGCCGATGACTATTTCAATTACCAGGGTATGTTCGCCCGTGGGGATTTAGGTCCCCCCACGTATGCGGGGTTTCACAGCAACAATATCTCCCTCGGAATTGGCGGTCCCGTGATCCCGCACAAACAGTTTTTCTTCTTCTTTGACATCGAGCCCTTGCGCTCGTCTCGGGCCGCGAGCAGCGGTGGTCAAACGTTCGCCGATTCGGCGTTCACCTCGTGGGCGCAGGCGAATTTCCCGAACACGGTGGGCACGGGTTTGTTGGGCAAATACGTGCCTGCTCATATGAGCAACGTCACTGTCGCCAAGACAGCGGCTCAGGATCTATTGGGGGGGGCGTGCCCGTCCGGTCAAACAACGATACCCGTCACCGGTACGGTTTCCATCCCGTGCTCGCTGGACATGATCGACAGCGGTGCGTTTAATTCCACGGCAGTTCGGAATGGGACCCAGTGGTTCGCCCGCATCGACAAGTATTTCAAAAACGACCGAATTTACGGCAGCTTTTACCGCACGACTTTGAGTTACGGTCAGCCGGAAGCCGTACCCCAGTTCTCTCCCGCCAGCAACCAGAACTGGGAACGCGCCTTTCAGGGGAACTGGACCCACACCTTCTCTCCCACCACGTTAAACGAAGTGAATTTCGGTGGTAGTCGCGTGGAGGGAACGCTCGGCAGTGGCGCCCCTGATTACACTGTGCCTCTTATCGACGTCACGGGGATCAATGCTGATGGAGGTGACGCCTTTGGTGTGGGCTTCGCTCAAGGTGATTTCATTCAACACAACTATCACTGGCAAGACGTCCTAACCCACGTCCGGGGAGCGCACACGCTGAAGTTCGGCTACCAGGGGTGGTTTGGCGATGACGTGGAGCCCTTTCAAGGGCCGTACTCCGATCCGCACTTCAGTTTCACAGATTTAACGACTCTGGTCCAGGACCAGCCGCGGACGGAAGGCTTTGCCATGTACGACCCGACGACGGGCAAACCGGTGTTGTGGTCATGGAACGCGGCATCCAGCACCTGGGGACTCTTTGCCCAGGATGTTTGGAAGGTGAAGAAGAACCTGACCTTGACACTGGGCCTGCGATGGGATGACTCGGGCAACCCTTACACCCGTAGTTCCAGCACGGTGTTTGGGAATTACTATCTTGGTCCGTCCACATCTCCCAATTCCAGTTTCACCCCGTACGAGAACACGGTCGCGAATGGCTTTGCTAAATCGACGTACAACGCCCTCAATCATTCTGTGAGCGATCTCCTTAGTCCCACCATTGGATTTGCGTGGGATCCAACGCGGAGCGGCTCTTGGGTTCTCCGGGGCGGATTCGGCATCTACAACAATTCGCTGACGCAAGCCAACGTCCAAGAAGAATTTCGAGGCAATCCCCCGGGGCCTGTGCAGCCGACTTTTTTTGCCGGCGGAACAGCGACCGCTGGGCCTCCTATATTCGCTCTTGGAAACTCCAACAAGCCCCCGTACGGGTTTACGTATCCGGCCTTCACGGCGGGGCTCAACAGTGTGGGCGGCATTACGGGGCTTGACTTCCCTATCGGAGGCATAAACCCGAATTTGAAGTCCCCCGTGGCCTACATTTTTGCAGGGACTCTGGAGCGCAAGATCGGGTCCAGGTATACGGCCAGCGTCGGATATAGTGCGTCCAAGAGTAACAATCTCTTGAGTAATGGCAACGCTGCGGGCCTGGTCCAATACGGAGTCGACGTCAACGCCATGCCCAAGGATCTGATCATCCACAACAGCTTGATCCCGACCCGCTACAACTCCAGCTTCGGGGAGATCATTTACTCGCAGCCCAATCGCCATGGCAATTACAACGGCGTGTTCTTTGATTTCAAGGGCCGGTTTAAGCGCGGGTTCTTTGACGCTTCCTACACGCACTCGCAGTCCAAGGATGATGCGGGCAATTACCCCATAGCCCCAGGGCAGGTCGCCGCAGGTCTCGACCCGGCGCAGTATTATGGCCCCTCTCCCTGGGATGCTCCGAACCGCTTCTCGCTGACCCTCAACTATTCGCTTCCCGGCCTGAATCACGGGAATGGATTGGTCGGTCATCTGACCGGCGGCTGGGGAGTTAGCGGCACGAGCATCTACCAGACCGGCTACCCGTTCACCGTCGTGAATACCAACTCGTTCATTCCCGTATGTAAGAACGGAAGTACCGGTTGCCCCTCGGTTGGCAATCCGATTACCGGACTCGCCGCAAATAGCGGTGACTATAACGCGGATGGAGACGCCTTGGCTTACCCGAACGTTGCCAGCTATGTACAAGGGTCGACTCGTCAGGCTTTCCTCAACACCGGGATCTTCACCCCTGGTCAAATTACTCAGCCCGCCCTGGGATCGGAAGGCAACGAGAAGCAGAACGGCTTCCGCGAACCCAACTTCGCGGAGACGGACGCTGCTTTCTATAAGAACAACCGAATCAAGGAAAGCATCAATCTGCAGCTTCGCTTTGAATTCTTCAACCTCTTCAACCGGCCAAACCTTGGCTTCGTGGATGCGAACCCGCCGGATGTGAACTTCGGGAAGTCAACCTCACAACAGCTCCCGCGATGGTGGCAGATCGGCGCCAAGGTGACGTTTTAGCAAATCGTTAGGGAAGAACCGTAGCTCAGGTTGAAGGATTAAGACCCGAGCTACACGCCGTCCAGGGGGAGCTTGAGCCGTGCAGGCACCCCCCCCCTGGACGGAGATAATACTTCCAGACAGCGCAATTAGCTCAAAGCCTGGCCATGACGCTAGTTCCCGCCCCACCCTGACACCGCCGGGTCGCGAAAAGGAGTATACTTGGCGTTGCCGGTGGCCGGCACGGCTCCGGCCGAGGTGGCAGTGCAAGCCAGAGCGGAACCACTTGAAGCCCATGTTTCAGCACGCGAGCCCCTTCTATCTCTGCGGCGGAAGCGCGTGACTGCCCGGGCCGAAGTCTGTCCCCGCATGCGATCGAGGGTTTTCGCTGGGTTTCTTTCCGTCGCCTTTTGGTTCTCGCTTGCCGCGCTCACTCGCGCGAAAACCAGCCCCCCTCCCACTCCGCAATCCGTCGTGCAGGCGCTCGAGTCCCACGACAATGCGCGGGCTCTGCGCCTGGCCCAGGATTTGGCTCGCGCCCATCCCACCGACCCGCGCGCCTGGACATTACAAGGGATGGCCCTCCAGGGCCTGGACCGGCCCCAGGAGAGCCTGCGAGCCTTTGAGCACGCGCTCCAAAATCGATCCGAACAACCGCGCCGCGCTGGAGGCCGCCGCACAGCTTGAATTCCAAGCCGGCAGTCCCAAGGCGCTGCCTTTCCTGGAGAAGCTGCTTCGCTTGAACCCCCAGGACCAGACGTCCCACGCAATGATGGCGGCACTCGCCTTCAAACGAAAGGACTGCACCACCACCGTTGCGCACTACCAAAAGAGTCCTCAGGTGGTGGCGAATAATGTTCCGGCTCTCTCGCAATACGGCGCCTGTTTGGTTCATTTGGATCGCGCTGCGGACGCGCTTCCGGTCTTTCAGCGGATTGCTGAACTTCAACCCCAGGATCCGGAGCCGCTTTATGACCTCGGGCTCGCCCAGTACGGCGCCCACCGCTACGAGGATGCCATTCGCACCCTGCTGCCCCTCACGGAGGATGGTCCGGAAAGGCAAAGGGCGGCGGCCTTGAATCTGATCGCGGCGGTCTACGAAGCCGATCAGCAGACGCCCCTGGCGGTCGCGGCCTTGCAGAAGGCTATCAAGCTTGCCCCAGGCGACATTGATAATTATCTTGACTTGGCCACCCTCAGCTTGGATCATGGGTCCTTCAAGGTGGGCGTCGATGTGGTCAGCGCCAGATTGCACGCCCTGCCCGATTCCGCCCCTCTCTATCTTGAGCGCGGCGTCCTCGAGGTGCAGATGGACCACTACGACGAGGCGGACGCCGATTTCCGCAAAGCCGCAGCCTTGAACCCCCTCCAGAATGACAGCTCCGTGGCGCTGGGCATCTCGCTCCTCCAGGAAAACAAACTGGACGAGTCCGTGCAGGTTGTGAAGCAGCGTCTCGCGAAGGCGCCCGACGATCCCATCCTCAACTATCTTCTCGCTGAACTCCTCATCCGCAAGGGCGTCCAACCCGGCACCCCCTCCTTTCAGGAGGCAGAGGCTGCCGCCCAGCGTGCCGTGCGCAGCAAGCCGGATTTTGCCCTTGCCGAAGATGTCCTCACCGAGCTTTACCTGCGTTCAGGAAAGACGAGTCTTGCGGAGAGAACCTCACGTCTTGCGTTGAAGTCCGATCCCAACGATCAGTCCGCCCTTTACCACCTGATCGTCTGCCTCCGGAAGAAAGGTGATCTGACGGAATTGCCGCAGCTCGTGCAAAGGCTGGCGGAGGCCACCGCAGGGTTACGACAGCAAGAAGAGGCGCGGAACCGCTTCAAGCTGGTTGAAGAAGAGGGCGGCCGAAATCCCCAGAGGAGGGGGATTCCATGATGCCCTGCTGGCCATTGTCCCGAAGCAGGTAGCGTAGAGTCTCGCCTTCCAGAGGCTCTGCGGCTTGTGCGCGTGCGACCGTGGCAAAATCCGCTTTCACCTCCTGCTTGCGTGGCGCGAATTCGTTTTGCGCAGCATAGTAGAGCGAAGGCGTACTTAGGAGCTTTCCAATGAGAGATATCAATCATTTCCATTTCATAAGCTTTTTCCTGATACTTTCAGTATTTCCCTCTCGGGCCAATCCCCAGATGACGAGCAACACCCCAGCCGGGGAATCAAGTACGGGACAGGTAAGACTGGTCGACATCCCACTCAAATCCGTCGAGATCCATGACGGTTTCTGGTCGCCGCGCATTGAGGTTAATCGGACGATAACCCTCGAGCACGTCTACCGCGAACTCGAGCAGACGGGGTCGATTCGGAATTTTGATATTGCGTCGGGCAAAGCCAGCGGCAAGTTTGGAGGCCCCTGGTGGAGCGATTCGGACGTCTATAAGTGGCTCGAGGGAGCCAGCTACAGCCTCGCCAAGCATCCCGATCCCGAACTCGAGGCGAAGGTTGAGAGTCTGATCCAGAAGATTGCCGCAGCGCAACAAAAGGACGGATACATCGACACGTTTATCCTGGTTGTTGAACCCGATATGCGCTGGAGAAACCTCGCCTTCTTTCACGAGCTTTTCTGTGCGGGTTCGCTTTTTGAAGCCGCCGTAGCCCACTACGAAGCCACAGGAAAGCGGTCCTTGCTCGATGTGGCAATCAAATATGCTGACTACGTCGATTCCTACTTTGGGGAGGGAAAGCACGATGGCATTCCCGGCCACGAAGAGGTGGAACTGGCTTTGGTTAAGCTTTATCGTCTGACCCACCAACCGCGCTACCTCCGTCTGGCGGAATACTTCGTGAACAAGCGCGGTTCCAAGCCCTCGGTCTTCGAGGAGCAATACCGGCTATTGCCTTCGCCCAGAGCCGTGGAACTCCTGGGACACCAAATGGACATCAAGGGTTTCTACAAGAGGTTCTTCCTCCACGACCCGTCGGTCTTCGACACCAGGTACTCGCAAGACTACCTGCCGGTTCGACAACAACGGGAAGCCGTCGGGCATGCCGTGCGCGCCATGTACCTCTACTCGGCGATGGCGGATCTGGCTTACGAAACGGGCGATATCAGCTTGCTTCAAGCCCTCCAAAGCCTGCACGACAGCGTCACCCTGCGGCGAATGTATGTCACGGGAGGAATTGGCCCCTCCGAGCATAATGAAGGTTTTACCGCAGATTACGACCTTCCCAACGACAATGCTTACCAGGAAACCTGCGCTTCGCAAGGCATGATTCTGTGGAATTACCGTATGCTGAAGCTGACGGGCGACAGCCGATACTCCAATGTTATGGAACTATCTCTTTATAATGCGCTCGCCGCCGGAGTCTCCTTGAGCGGAAACACGTTCTGCTATGTGACTCCGCTGGCCAACCAAGGGGACATGGCGCGACAGCCTTGGTTTGGAGTTCCCTGCTGCCCCACGACCATCGTCAGGTTCCTCCCTTCCCTGGGGAAGTACATTTACAATCAGTCATCGGACGGGTTATGGGTGAATCTCTATATTTCAAGTACGATACATACCCGAATAGGTAACAAGGATGTCCAGCTTCAACAGGCATCGAATTATCCGTGGGATGGAAACGTAAAGTTATCGGTCAATGACCCCGGTCCGGAAGAGTTCACTCTCCATTTGCGAATCCCTGATTGGTGCACCCAAGCGTCTGTGACAGTGAATGGCGCCGTAGTTCACCCCGTCATGTCAAAAGGATATGCGGAGATCCACCGCGCTTGGTCAAATCGGGACACCCTCGAGCTCTCGCTTCCCATGCAGGTTCAGAAACTGCGTGCCAACCCGAAGGTCCTTGAAGATCGCGGCAAGATCGCCCTGAAGCGTGGTCCCCTGATTTATTGCCTGGAACAGCCCGACATGGCTGCGCCGGTCGATCAAATGGTCATTCCAACTGAAACGAAGTTCGAACCCAAGTTTGAAGCAAATCTCCTGGGTGGAACGGTCGTGCTGAACGGGCAGGCGATGCAGAAGCAGTCTGTGGATTGGCATGACGTTCTGTACAAGCCCATGGCGGATTCTCCCGGGCTCCTCACCCCAACCCCCATCACGGCACTTCCATATTGCCTCTGGGGTAATCGCGGCCTCGCGAAGATGACGGTCTGGATTGACTCTCAGCCCTGAGCTGCATGTCTTCCGCGATCACAGGAAAGCCGAGTATGCTGCTGGCCCGCAAGAACGGCGGGCCTCTACCCACTCGATTTCCGTGACCATGTGCTCGGCACCGCATTCAAGCCCCGCGCGATCGTCGTCATTCCCGTCCCGCCGTGGCGGGAGGAATCCAGGTCGCCGCTGGACCCCTCCCGCAAGGCCGAGCATGTCCCACATTTTCTACTGGACACAGGGGGTATGGATATTCCGGGAATCCCCGAAGGGGATTGATAAAGTAGCCGGGGGCAACGCCCCCGGAAACGGGCGACCCCACCAGGCCCGACCCTGAAAGGGTCGAATGCGGGTGATGTCGCGACCGTACGCGGGGCCTCTAGCCGGGTCTATACGACCCCTTCAGAGTCGGTCGGTTTCCGGGTTAGTCTTCCGGGGGCGTTGCCCCCCGGCTACTATATGGTGCCCTTGCAGGGCACGGTGGACGGGTCTCAAGTTTGGCCGCAAGGGAACCGCCATGTGCAAACTCATCGCTCATCCAGTTCAGTCGCCCTCTGTGTCCAGCAAAAGATATGGGCAAAGATCAGCCCGCAAGGCGGGACGGGGGTGACAACAGAAGGCACGGCCTTGGAAGGGTTGTAGCCGCGTACGGCCCCCCAGGTCGCACCTTCTCGGGTCATTGCCGTGAAAGCGGGTCCTCACAATGCCAAGGCCCACAACAACCTCGGGGTCGCGCTGGAGTGGCAAGGAAACCTCGCCGAGGGGATGACGCACTTGCAGAAGGCGATGGAGATCGATCCCGACTTCAGCGAGGCCCAGAGCAATTTCGGAATCGCGTTCTATTATCGCGAGCAGTTCCGCGCCGCCATGCAGAACTCGGATTGCGACGGCGCTACTCCTTACGGCAACAAGATTCTTGCCGTGGCGCCCGACGATGCCGAAGTCAAGAAGGCCTTCGCAGACTGCGCGCTGAAGCAAAACCGCCAGCAGATGCGCGCCGCGTTACAGAAATCCGATTGGCAGGCGGCGCTTTCGTACGCCAACCAGATTCTGGCCCTGGAGCCGGGTGATGACGAAGCCCAGAAGGCCGTGAAGGATTGCACCCTGGCCGTCAGTCGCCAGGCTGTACACTAGGCCCTGCAGAAAGGGGATTGCGAATGAAACAAGTCCGCTTGCTGGACGAGCCTTTCAAGATGGAACTTGAGATCAGCCGCCCGTGGTTACATTCCCTTCCCAATGTACGTTTAGTTCTAGGGAAGCGCTTTCACTTTTCGCCTGTGATCATCCCGCGGAGCGAAAATCTTTGCGCGCCACGAAGGTTTTGCGCAATTCTACTACAACTTCGGGGCCTTTCCGCAAGGTCCGCCAAGGCGGGGGACCTGTGAGCCACCAACGAACTTGCTTCCGCCGTCGGCGAGGTCGGAACAGCCGGTACAAGCGGGCTTGCTGTCTCTTGACACTGGGAAATTGGTAGGCTAGAATGGTAAATTGCGGGTGCGCAGGTCCGCGCTGCTTTATGGGAACCCTCCTTCTCCATGCTGCTCCGACACCTCAATTCATCCCCTCGGTTGTAAGAAGGTAGTTGGTATGTGGTAGGTGGTAGGTGGGGGAAGAAAGGCCGGACCTGGGTTTCAGGTGTAAGTGAAGGCGGCTGGGGGCTTGGGGAGGCAAATTCACAATTTGGACAAGATGTCGGTTGCAGCGAGGCAAAGAAACAAAAGGATTCTTTAAAAACGAAGGAACGAAGCGGGAATGTCTATGAAAACAAATGGCCGGGTTTCCACAGCCCGGTGCAAACCGGGAATGTTATAGAAAACAAAGACACTTACGAGCTTAAGGCGGGAATGTTGTTGAAAATAAGGGTAGTTGGTAGGTGGTAGTCGGTATGTGGTAGGTGGTATGTGGTAGGTGGGGAAGAAAGGCTGGACATCGGTTCCAGGTGCAAGAGAAAGTGGCTAGTGTAGTGTCCCCAACGCTTCTTTACATTTGGCGACTTTGGACATGATTCGTTCGACCGAGGCGGTCCATACAAAGACACGAGGATTCTGGTTGTGATTGTCCAAATATTCCTTGATGGCAGCG
>Ga0208457_1001225_pt1 | contig 19376 bp, 33 predicted proteins | sample June2015DPH_10_1_FD_185513 | JGI IMG/M metagenome (GOLD analysis project Ga0208457, IMG submission 185513) | Peatland microbial communities from SPRUCE experiment site at the Marcell Experimental Forest, Minnesota, USA - June2015DPH_10_150... | ecosystem: Environmental > Terrestrial > Soil >... | reverse complement strand
ATACTTCTGAATGGAACATTATAGACTTTATCAAATCACATCACTTGGCACGATAATGACAGTTAAAAAATGTAGTAAGTGCAAACAAGTAAAATCTATTGACGAATTTCATAAAGATAAACAAAAAAAGACAGGATTAGCTTCATGTTGTATATTATGTCGAAAAGGTTATGCAAAAGAAAATAGAGAAAGAATTACCCAATACAAAAGAGACTTAAAAAAATAAATCCTACGAGTAGTTTATTTTATCAAGCAAAGCATAGAGCAATAAAGAAAAATCTATCATTTGATCTAACTATAGAATGGTTACAAGAAAGATATACTGGATATTGTGAATTGACGGGAATAAAATTTCAACAAGCAACAAAAGGTAAAAGTCCTATAAGTCCTTCTATAGATCGTATTGATAGTTCAAAAGGATACACTAAAGACAATATAAGGATTATTATATGGGCATTGAATGCATCATTGGGCAATTGGGGTATAGAAGCATACGAACGTATATCAAAAGCTTATTGGAATAACAAAGGCTATAAAATTATTCAACCAGAATAATTCAACTATTAAAGGAGACTAATATCAAAACATTCTACAACAAGATCACCTTATCAGATAGTAAAAGTATATCTCCATACGGAAACTTCATAGAGTATGTGGACCTGGAAGGTACTACAATTCAAATGCCTGTGACTCTGTTGATTCATTTGTACGAAGTAATGAAATTTGATATCGGCAAACACCAAGACTTTACAGCTTGGTATAATAAAAAGATAGAGGAGATAAACAATCATGGATAAGATTTTATATTTTATAACACTGGCAGCATGGATAGGATCAATCTTTTGCAGCATAAAAACTATTTTTCTTATTTTTTATCAGCAAACGAAGTCTCTGGATCATCTATTGCCATAATATTTACTGTGCATTCTTTGATCGATCTAATATTAAGTGGTGGAATGATAAGAGTATTTCCTCTTAAAGTGATTTCTACTCCTGCTGCTAATTCTTGTGCCATGATTAGTTCTCCTTATAGATGTAGTTCATACATCTATTTATACTTTGGATTTTTTGATGCTAAATAAAGAAAGTTATTGACATATGATTTGAAATATGATATGGTTGTTTTACGATGTTAAATACTAGGAAGAAAAGGAGAAACGATATGAGTTTAAGCAATAAGCTGGTTATGGTATTGATGTTACTACTTTCTGGATGCGCCACCTACGGGCGGGAGTTTGACATGGCCGCAGTTGATAAGATCGTGATAGGTCAAACGACAAAGGCAGAGGTGATTGCCCTTTTCGGTTCGCCGATAGGAATATCAAAGACCGGTGACGGTCACACCTACCTGGCATATTCATATTCACACGCCACAATGGGAGGTGCGGAAGTCCAGACTCTTTCTGTCGCAATCGACCGGGATGGTAAAGTTGAAAACACGTTCACTAATAGCACTAATAGCACTATTAGCATCAAGCAATAAACGTAATGCTATGGATGGAATAGCAGAATAAAAAAAAAGCCTAACTATATAAAGGAGAGTAAATATTTGATTATCAATACAACCAAACCAATAGAGGTAAACTGGAAAGACTCATGGACGAAATGAAAGGATACCACAAGACTTTTAAATTGAAATACAATCCTGCTGTTGCTGTTATCAGCATTATATGGTTGGTTGTTTATTACTTCGGATAAAAATAAAGCTTGCATTTTTTAAAATGCCATCTATACATAGCACCACCTTTACCAGTTTTATTACAATAAGAACATGTTATAATTGGTAGATTTAAATGAGCTATAGACATTTGGATTTTGGTTTCACCAGAATGTAAACTATCTTTATGGTTTGATGATTTTCCGATTTTGACATTGGACATTTGGGTTTTGGTTTTATTAGTATGAAAATGATTTTTAAAATTAGAAGGTTTCCCTTTTGAAGCTTCGGACATTTTTATCTTAGTTTCTCTAGAAGCAATTGAATTTTTTCTAGAAGGAGGTTTATATCCACCTACACAGAGATTATATGTATTGTCGTGCATAATAAAATTTTTATCAACAATCTGTTTTTCCCATTCATACATTTGTATTTCATCATAACAATAATGAAGTATGGTTCGTTCGAAGTTTTCTTTACCATATTTCTTAATAGCTCTTTTGATATTTTGTCCAGAACCTAAATATCCATCATCAAGATTCCAGGCAGAATGAACACCGACATATATTTTGTTATTGACTAAATTACGAATAAGATAAACGAGATAATACATGATATTCCCCTTTGATAAATAAGATAGACAAGGACAGCAGGGAATTCCCCTTCCTGTTTCTGGTATGCTGATAACATCCAGATTACTTGTTCATTTCTATTTATACTTTTTTGTTGACAATCATTTTAAATTGTGCTATAGTGTTTGTACAAAGCAACTAAATCTAAGATAAAAAAGGGAGAACATCATGGCATTTGTACAGAAACTTTGGGGCGCAGAGTGTTTCGGAATTGATGATCCGTTTCTTTCCGTAGACAAGGTAATGGAACAGTCAGGACTTAATTTCGAAGTCCGAGCACAGGATGTTTTTCTTGCCAATGGAACTAAGGTTCCGAAGTGCAAAGCTACTGTTCGTATGGATACCGAAACCGTTCTCGGTACTGTCGGGGATCGTTACACCGTCCTCCAGAACCACGAAGCGTTTTCATGGTTCCAGGATTTTGTTGACCAGAAGGTTGCCTATATCGACAACGTAGGTGTGCTTCGTAGTGGAGCAATCACTTTCATTCAGGCAAAGGTCTGTGTCGATCCTATCGAGATTACCAAAGGGGATGCAGTCGAATCCTACATCACCCTACTCAATTCTCATACTGGTGTTACCAGTGTTCTCGGTGGTTACTTCCCCCGCAGAATCTTCTGCAATAACCAGCTTCCGGCACTGAGAGCTTCCAAGATGCTCAAGTTCAAGCACACCAAGAATGTTCAGATCAGCATGGAGAAAGTGCTGGAAATCATGAACGTGTCCACCCAGGAATTCATCGCTACCACAGAGCAGTACAAGTTCCTGGCATCCAAGTCTGTTGATCGGAAGTCTCTTGATAAGTTCGTCAAGATCGTTTTCCAGAAGGACGAGACGAATGAAGACGAAGAGATGAACGAAACCAAGCTGGAGAAGATTCAGTATCTCTTCGAGAATGGTCGTGGTGCTGATAGGACTCCGAATACCATGTTCAAAGCATTCAATGCCGTGAACGAATACCTGAACTACGAAGCTGGCAGAAGTGCAGACACACGGCTTTATTCTCTCTGGAATGGTGCAAATGCTGATCTGAATCAGAGAGCACTTGAAGTCGCAACCCAAATGACCAGAGGTACAATCTAACACTTTTAGGTAAGAAAAGCAAACGGAGAATGGGAATCGCCCAAAGGTTGTATACAACCTATGCAGAACTAGACGAGAAAACCTCACCGAGCCTAATTGAACTAAACAGGAGATTACATGTTTACTACAAATCCAGATAACAAATGTAAATTTATAATCCTTCAAGGAATAGAAGCAGGAAATTCATTTTTCACAATGAACACTCCTACAGAAACTGAACTCGAAAAATGTACTGTTCATGATGGAACTATTGCTTATCGAGTATTAGGATATGCTGATACAGTATATGATGCTCAAATGTTCCTGTATGGCAATTCTGAATATACTAAGGACAACGAAAAGAAATGTCACTTTCCAAAACTCGGAGACAAACTTTATAGTGAGGAAACTGGAGAAGTTTTGATAGCAACTGAATGTACATTAGGAGTTGTTATTGAAGGAATGAACAGAGGAGTAACATTTGTATATCGTAACCGGGAGGACACATTATGAAAAAAATAGCTTTGTTGGTTTCTATGTTATTGTTAGCAGCATCGTCAGCATTAGCCATAGACGGTTCTGTTTCGATTGAAGGTGATGTTAGTCGTACTCATGTTGCACCTGACATTAATATCGATGTAGGTCAGGTGTTCCTCAAGGATTTCAGAGTACATAGTACTTCTGAATTCGGCAAGCAGTATGATGAATTTACTGGAAGTCCGAACAATTACAGGGTAGGACTCCAATACAACGGAGTTTCATCAACACAGTTTGAAATGGGTACTGGATATTACAATCGTGCTCCTTATGGATATGGTAAGATAACATATACATTTGATACTGCGAATCATTAAACCGGAGATAAAATGAATTCATACGAACTATATGATGCAGCAGAAGACCTTATGAAGAAGTGGCATAAGCGATGGAACTTCTGTCTTAAGATAGGCTTAGTCATGATTCTATCAGGGATTGTACTAGGTTTATTTTTGAACAGACCTAGCGGAATTTTGGTGTTCTTTGCGTTTCTGTGGTGTGGAATTTCAGCATGTTTCTTTGTAAGTCCGAAGAACAAAGAACATGAATTGCGTAGACAAGCAATAGCTTAATGGGGAAAGAATGAGGAGGAATACTGGTGATAGAATATGAAGCAGTCATAGAATATGAATCCTTTATCGGTCATGCTGTTAAAAAAGCTAAAGGCAAATCAGCTAACATCAAACCATTCAAGTCAGGACTGATGATTAACACCGTGAAAGGAATTATAAACCATCCTCAACTTAATATTCCGGCATTTACTTTTGTTGAAGATGATTCATATGTAGAATGCAGACGATGCATTTGTATATCATTCAATAAGATACCGGAGAAACATGTTTGATCTGACTGTACCATATCTAGATTTTATTAAGTTCGAGAAGGAATACTTTGCTAATCCTGAAGGACAAAGATTCGGTCAGAAGTTTATAAACAACTTTTTGCCAGCTACTTTATCTGACCCTGAAGTGTTTTATGAAGGAAGTCATATCAAAGCAAAGAACTTAATCCTAGCTAAATATGTTTTCAATACAAAAAGATTTGACATTCAAATTTAAACATGGTATCGTAAACATAATGATGAATTTTTGGATAACAACTATTAAAGTAAATTATTCAGCATTAGCAATCATATTTCTAATATGTATTGTAATTTCAAAACACAACGAAAGGAAAAAAAATGAGAGAAAACGAAATCCGACAAAAGATTAAGAATGCAAAAGGTGACACTGTAGGTTATATGCTGGCATATACCGAAAACGAAAAGGTTCATATCGGACTTGCAAAGTATTATCCGTTCGATGAACATCCTTACAACAAGGAAAGAGGTCTGGAGATTGCTTATGGCAGAGCAGAGCAATGTTTCAAAAAGCCTTTGTACATTCCAAAAAGCGTTGAGCATCAGTTCGTAAGATTTCTGACACGTTGCATGAACAGACTTTCGTTCCAGGGAAAGCAAATGATATCTAATATCTATCTGTACAACCATGAAAACTTGACCTATGATCTTATGGATATCACAGAAGATAATGTTTTAGACATAGACGAAAACTAAACACAAAAGGGAGAACAAAACGTATGGCGTATACTCATGACGAATTGGTAGCACTGGCAACTAACATCAGATCACTGAAAAGTCAGGTAAAAGAAATCAACAAGGAAATCAAAGAAGCAAAGGAATTGTTTTGTGAAGAGCATGAGGTAAAGAAGAAACCTCTCAATGGTGCTCTGAAACAGTATGATGAATTCCTTAAGAATCAACCGGAGTGGCTGGAGACGGTCAATGAGCAGGACCAGCTTATCGATGTACTAACCGGACTGAAAGCAGAATAAAAAAGATGGGGAGCAGAAATGCTTCCCATTTTTTTCTTGACAAACTATAAAATATATGCTACGGTATTTTAAAAACTTGGAGAGGTAAATGAAAAAACTACAAGCTTCTTATCATATGCTTTTGACTATGCTTCTAGAGATATCATAATCAAAACCATACTTGAAACGTTAATTCCTAAACTAAAAGAATTCGATTCTATTGTTGTGAGTGGATATAGCATGGCATTGATCGGATCAATTGTAGCACATGAACTGAAAAAGAATATAGTATTAGTTCGTAAAGATGGAGATAATGCTCATAGTGATTATGTTACAGAAGGACTTTTAAAACAACGATGCGTATTCATCGATGATCTTGTTGCAACAGCAGCAACATTCCAGCATGTAATTCATCAGTTAAAAAAAGTAAAAGGAAGTATAGTTGGTGTTGTTTTGTATTATGATTATGATGAATGTTACATGGGCGAAACTCATATAGATCAATGGGATAACCAAGCTTTAAAAAATATTAGTTATCCTTTATGGAAAAGCTTTAACATAGGAGCAATGGTATGATTGATCTTGATCTTACAACAAAGAAGGGTTGGTATGATATCAAATTTTTTGATCCTATCCCCTTTCCTACTGTAGGATTTTCAAAAGAATATTTTAATGTTGATTTATCAGAAACAGTAGCTAAGTATATACAACCTGCTCCTGCAATCAAAGACACTCTAATAAAGAAGATTCCAGCACCAGCAAAAATTACTGTATGTTCTCATGAAGCAGAATTGTTTACTGCAAAAACCAGAACAGAAATTGTAAAGACATTGATTAAAATTCTGAAACCTAGAAAGAAAGAGTTTGATGCTATAGCTATAAGTGGTTATAGTATGGCAATGATTAGTCCAATTGTTGCTGATAAACTGAAAAAGAATATAGTATTAGTTCGTAAACCATCTGAATTAAGAATATCAGGATACGAAGCAGAAGGACTTCACAATCAACGATGTATTATCATTGACGATTTAATCTGCACTGGCAGAACCTTTCGCAGAGTATTGGATGGATTGGAAAAAATAGATTGCACTCCAGTAGGATTTGTAGTATACAATACTAGTTCAAGTAATGACCAAGAATCAGGCGTTCCCTGTTGGGGAATTGTCAAAACATATAACGGAGAAAGATAATGAACCCATTTTGGATTTTAGTAAAAGTTGAACGACAAGTAAATGGAGAAGTCGCAACAATAGAAACACTTGAAAATGTATTTTATAAATCATGTTCTGATGCAGAAGAAATAGGAGAAAAAATAGCAGCAAGAGAAGGTTGTGAAATAGTTGTCATGAAATCATTTTCTATATGTAGATATAGATTTGAAAATATACTAGAATAGGAGGAAAGAAATGGAAATTACAATTACAGGCGATCCAGAAATGATAGATTAAAAGAAGGTGTCAAATGAAATTTTATACAAATATTTATCAATATAATCGTAATGTCATAAAACATATGTATATTGAAGATGGTAAACGATATGAAGAATTGGTCGAGTATCAACCAATCAGAGGTTGGAGAACCGATCAACAAACCAAATGGAAAGATATCTATGGACATTATCTTTCTGTTAAACGATTTGAATCTGTTGATGAATGCAATACATGGGAAAAAGAAAACAAGTATCTTGAAATATATGGAGATATAAGTAACACTCTCGCCTATCTTTCTGAACAATATCATGGTGATATTGTCTATGATAAATCTAAATTGAACATATATTCTATAGATATAGAAGCTAATGGCGAACAAGGATTTCCGGTTGCCACACATCCAAATGATTTTGTAAGTGCTGTTACATTTCATAACCTGAACAAAGATATCTATTATACCTTCGGATTGAAACCATATACTCCAGAAGCAAAGAATATTCATTACCTGGAATGCAAAGATGAAAAGAAACTTCTCTGTGCTGTAATGGATTTCTTTACCAGACAGAACATAGATATCTTGACAGGATGGTATCTTCCTTTCGATATTCCATATCTTATTGATCGTGTTGAATATCTGTGGGGATTGAGAAATTTTGAGTTGAACGAAGCATATAAAGATTTGCCTCTCGATAAACTTGAAACAATGAAAACAAAACATCTTAAGTATGGAGAGAACAAAGCAAAAGAATTCTCTCCAGACAAGAAGATATTTAAAGGAACCAGAACAGTCAACAAAAGAAAGGTAGAAGTATATCGCATCCAAGGTATTGTTCAATGGGATTATCTTGATCTGTATCAGAAATTTACTGCTGATCAAAAAGAAAACTATACTCTAGACTTCACTGCTTACAATGAACTAGGAGAAGAGAAACTAGAATACAAAGAAGAGTATGGCGATCTGCCAACTTTGTATAAGCAGAACCATCAAATGTATATCTCTTATAACATAAAAGATACTACACTTATTAAACTCCTGGATGATAAACTAAAGTTCATTGACATAGCTCTCGGCTATTGTTATATGATGAAGTGTGGTCATGAAGATATCTTTGGAACAGTTCGCCCGTGGGATGCTTTGTTATACAATACTCACTATCACAATAACATTCTTTGTTCTCCTCTAATAGCAAAAGATGCTGTCGAATATCTTGGAGGTTATGTCAAAGAACCAGATAGAGGTAGAAACTTTTGGCTTACAGTATTCGATGTTGTGTCTTCATATCCAGAGCAAATGATTCAAAACAATCTTAGTCCTGAAACAATTATTTCTGAAGCAGAAATCTATGCGTCTCCAGAATTGGTAGCAATCAGAAACAAATATACTGGAATAGAAAAGTGTTTAGATATAGAAGCACTTTCAGATATGGCTACTGTTTTAGCAGAACATAACTTAGCCTTTACTTGCAATGGAGAGTTTTTCAGAAGAGATAAACAAGGATTCATTCCTGAACTTGTTGAACATATCTTCAATGAACGTATGGCAATAAAAGGTTTGATTAAGAATGCTAAAACAAAAGCTGAAAAGGAACAGCTAGAAGCTAGATCATATGTATTGAAAATCTGTATTAACTCTGTGTATGGTTGTATGGGATCGGCTTACTTTAGATATTATGATCCACGAATAGCTGCTGCTGTTACATGGCAAGGACAACTTTGTGCTAGAGGAGTTGCACAATATCTCGCTACCAAAGTTGATAACATTGATTGGAAATATTCAGATACAGATTCTATTTTCTTTTCTTTAGAAAAAATAGTGAAGTTGAGATTCGGAGACAATCCACCAGACAACGAGACTGTTGCTAAGTTTCTTTTGATGTATCAAGATAAGATGATTCAACCAAAGATAGATGAATTTTTTATCATAATGGGAAAGAATTTCAACAACATCAAAACCTGTATCAAAATGGAACATGAATGTCTTGCTCCTGTTTCGATCCTGGTAGAGAAAAAGAAATATGTCATGGCACAAATATACAAAGAAGGAACTTGGTTTATCGATAAACCAAAGTATAAGATCAAAGGAATAGAAGTTGTACGTAGCTCTACACCAAAAGTAGCCAGAGATAAGCTCAAGAAAGCCCTAGAACTGATCTTTGAGACTGACAGCAATGAAACCCTCATTGCTTTTGCTGAAAGCTTTAGAAGAGAATTCTACAAGCTTCCTTTTGAAATGGTTGCTTCTCCTAGAGGAGTAAACAAAATGGACAAGTACAACTTTCAATCCAAGTCTATTCCGATCCAAATTCGAGCTTCAATGGTATTTAACAAAGCATTGAAAGCTTATAACCTCCAGGATAAATATCAAACCATTACTAACGGAAGTAAGATTAAGTTCTGCTATCTGAAAGTTCCAAACTGGTTAGGAAGTAATATTGTCGGTGTCGTTGATAAACTTCCTCCTGAACTTATAGATAAATTTGTGATCGATTATCCTTTACAATTTGAAAAGGCTTTCGTGAATCCTTTGAAAAAGATATTCGATTCTCTTAGATGGCAATTCTATAAAGACAATGATGCTGATGGTTTCTTTGAAGAAGACTAAAGTATAAATAAAGAGAGGAAGCTTATGAGATTCATATGCGAAAACAAAAAATGTAAACATCTCTGGTCAGCATTCGAAGAACCTATCTGTAAGACTATTCATAAGATGGGAACTGCCAGAAAAAATATGCAACAGATGATGTTATCTGAAGCTAATCGTTTAGATAAGAAAGAGAGATATGGAAAACTATTTTGAAAGACTTTTAAATGAATATACTCAATCACAAACTCAATCACAAGTTGATGCTATAAGAAAGAAAGAAGGAATTGCTTTCAATACATCTAAAGGGCATCCGACTCAAAGAACATCTACAACAGCTACCTATCTAAAGTTTTATAAACTTCTTACTCCAGAAGAACAAAAAGGTGAAGGACTAGATTACTCCGCAGGACTCGGCAAAGGTTCTGCTCTTCTCCGTCAAGAGTTTGATGCAAACATAGAATCATATGAACCATTCCCCCACGAAGATTCAGAAGATATTACTTATGTTGGATTGAATTCTCTACCTGATAAACTCTATGACTATATCTTTTGTTCTGCTGTTCTGAATGTAGTTGAGCAAGACATAAGAGATTACATTGTACAAGATATCTTTGCTCATTTGAAACCAGGAGGAGAAGCAATCATTGGTGTTCGATCTAAAGCTGATGTACTTAGTGCTAGAACAGCATATGTTATTGATGCAGAAAACGGAGAGATCATTGATAGAATAAGAGGATCATACCAAAAAGGATTCACTGGCCCTGAACTAAGAGAATATATATCAAAAATACTTCCTGAAGCTGCTGTTACCAGAGTTGAAGTTTCAGGATTCTCTCAGATAGTTGTGAGAGTTGCTAGGTCTGAATGGGATGCATATAAAGACTTGACAGAAGCAATAGATAATATAGATGTTCAACTTAAAAAGTTAGGATTGTTTCGTTCTAGAAAATATGGAATAGGAAAAGAAATTGGTGGAAATATTTATGTTCATAAACAATACGAATATGTATTTCCTCAAGATGAATTGGACAAAGCAAAACCTCTTTTACCAAAAGATTTTGAGTATCAAGTAGTAAAATATAATCCAACAACTAAAGTATTTAGTTTTATTGTCTCTAGAGATTTTGATACCAATCCTGAACCATCTATCAATGGAGGTATCACTGTCAATCCTAATGGTTCTGTTAAATCATTTCCAGAAGCTGGATGGATATATCATCACAAATGGATGTGGGTAGCAGATGATTATACTGGATTTGATGTTAAAGAAAGTAAACTACGATCATTAGAATGGACTTCGCTTCCTAACATAGATAGAACTAGAATAGGACAAAAGAAATATTGGGAGGCTAATGTAGTTCCTTTATTGAAAGATAAATAAATTTATAAATAAACCTAGAGGAAATAATAATGGCAATTAGTTATATAAAAGATATGGATAAAGAAACTGTTCTTAGAGTTTTGTTGACCATGTTAGAAATATCTTACCATTCTCAGAAAAGAGGAGAAGGATATTCTGCTGGTTTGTTTTTAAGATATGCTCACGAAACTGCTTTACTATCTCCTGTATGTCCTCCTAATCTTAAAGCTATTATTAACAAAGCTTTCGTCTCAATGAAAGAAAGAAGATTCAAAGAAACTGCCATGTATGTTAGTTTAGCATATCAAGCTATTCTAAAATATGATGGTGGAAGAGCACCACTTCCTATAGATGATTACGATCTACAAGAAGGTGGAGTTTACTTTCCTGGTGGAGACGATGAAGTAAATGAAAATAAATTTAAAACTATAATCGATTCTTTTATAATAGAATCTATCATAAAAGAAGCAGACTATATGGATAATGCTAATCCTAATAACAATGCAACCGATCAAGGAACTATAACTCCTCCTGATGTAGATGCTCAGACCCAGGAAATTCCTGACGAAAAGAATCCTGAGAACAAACCAGAAGACGAAGAAGAGGAACCGGAAGAAACAGAAGAAGAACCAGAAGAGAAATCAGAAGTTCGTCTTCTTATTATAGATAAGATTCCATGCAACAGACAGTTGAAAGAACTTACTAAAGACCCTATGGCAGACTTTCCTTTGACTGCTGTTGAAGCTGCACTCGATGAAATAAATATTGCTATTGAACCAGGAGAAAAAGAAGGACTGACTTTCGTTGGAGCAGATGGAAATGTCGATCTTGAACTGATAGAAAAGTCTTCCGGGAAATTTATCAATAACAGTTTCTTGATTGTCTATTGGTCAACTATAGAAGGAAGCACTAACTTTAATTTCAATTGCTACTTAGGATAAACTATGATATATAATGATATATTAAAAGTATTAATAGAAGGTGAAGGATTTATATCTAAACATTATAAAGGTTGGCTTATTCGATATGATGAAAATGCTCCTGCGTATGCTAAATATAAAGCAAGTCAATACGGAGTAAACATTTCTAATTCTACATATGAAGAACTTAAAAACCAAATAGATAGAAAAATGGAAGAGAGAAATGAAATATAAACAAATTCTAAAAGAACTTAATAGATATTCAGATGGTGTATTTTCAGAATTTACTCCAGATCAAGTTGATGATAAACCTCATGCATATGAAGATGATCTATCTCAGAATGCAGAACAAGCTGTAAGACTCAGAAATAAGATGTATCAAGTTATGATTTCTATTGAAAGATGCAGACTAAATGAAATTGAACCATTGTTTAAAGAAATGGAATCTTTGATGAATCAGATTAGAGAACTTATACCAACAGAATCAACACCGTCTCTAAATTATAAAGGATCATATAATGCCAGTGTTTAATAGAATTCTTTCTGAAGCAATCCAGAATGAGAAACAATTTGAATCCAGTGATGACCTTATCAAAAAAACAAAATCTATCCTCCGTAAATCCTCTGTGTCCTCTTATAAAGAAACAAAGGCAGGAGATGCTGGATTCAAAACTCCTCACCGTCTAGGATATAAATTTGCTGCTCTGAATGGAAATATAACTATTTCATTTGTTGGCAATGAAAAGAGTTGGATAAATGAAATTATCAGAGAACTCGGAAAGAATAAAGTAAACTATAGTTTCAATGCAGCACACGAAATAGTCTTAATCAAAAGCGAAGATAACATTAAGGGTGAAAGTATTCTCTCTCCAGAAGCTAGAAAAGAATTGGACAATGGAGAATTTGGAATCATAGGAACGGAAGTTCATCAGAAGAAAGATATCAAAGGTGCTGTTGATAATCTGGCATATCTTGAAAAAGAAATATATAATGAATTGATCAAAGGTAATTTTGTTACCTGGAAACAAATCAAACTTGCTCCAGGAAAAATAGCATATACACTTACAAAGATAATAGGAGAAATATAATGACATCATTTATCGATATTCTAAATGAAGAACTTGAAAAAGAAGACGAAAAGAAAGACGAAGAAGTAGAAGATACTGAAAAGAAACCTGAAGGTGATGAAGAAGAACCTAAAGAAGAGGAACCCGAAGAAGAGCCTAAAAAGGAAGAACCAAAAGAAACTGAATCAGAAGGTAAAGAAGATTTGAAAGATTTGATCATGACTATTCTTGATTCTCTTGAAACAGAAATGCTTGCTCAAGGGGAAGAGTTAGAGGAAGACGAAAGCCCCGATCCAGCGTTAGAACTTATCTATAAGCTTATTCCAGAATTGACTGATGAACAATGTCAAATGATAAGCACTACGTTATCAGAGTATTATGAAATAGAATTAACTAATGGTGAAGACGAAGATGAATTTTATGAAGAGCCTAAAGAAGATTCTGATAAGCAGGAAAATGATTATTTACAAGACACAAATGTTGTTAAACCAGATGTATCAGAAGTTCCGGTACAAGAACCTGCTGTTTAATTTATAGAAAAAAGGTCTAAATATTTAGACCTTTTTTTCGTTTTCCTTTATTATGTGCAGGAATTCCACTACGATTAATAGACATCTTCTTTATAGATTCTTTAGTGTGATGTTTTTTGTACATTATATTATTCGATCCTGATGTATTTTCGCTTGTATACATATTCTTTTTAAATCCTTCTGATAAAGAATGTTTCTTTTGACTTTCTGACATTTTCTTTTTAGATTCTTCTGTAAAAATTTTAGCTCCTCCATTACCGCCAACACAAAGATTATAAGTATCTTTTCTAGCAACAAAAGATTCATCTACTATTTGTATTTCTATTTCGGTCATTTGTTGTTCATCATAACAATAATGTAATATAATTCTTTCAAAAATTTCTTTACCATGTTTCTTGATAGCATTTTTTAATTTTAATCCGCTTCCAAGATATCCATCTTCTTCATTCCAAGTAGAATGTTTTCCAACATAGATTTTATTATTGATTAGATTGCGAGTAAGATAAACTAAATGATACATATGATCCCCTTATAAATAGAAGTGAACGGAGACAGCAGGTTCCCCCTTTCTGTTGTTCCTTGATTGCCGTTAAGGAACTTATCCGTTTCTTTTATTTATATAAATAAAAATAAAGGTTGGAGAAATAAACATGTCTCTATTCACAAATATAATTCAAGAATGCTTAGATGATTCAGAAGAAACTGAAGTGCTCGAAGAGAAAATCATCAAAGTAAAACATATGAAACAGAAACAAAAAGCTATGGCTAAACGTTATCGTATGAAGAATAAACGTAAGATGAAGCTGAGACTAAAACGTTTCCGTATGAAAACAAAGAACAAAAGACCTGCACGTAAAGGTTGGGCTTATGGGGCAGATGCTAAACTCCATAAGAAAGTTATGAGAAAGGGAGTGAGAAAATCTCCTCACCATAAACATTAATGATATCATTTATCTCTTACATACTGTTATTAGAATCTTTCAAAGACGCAGAACGTATCTGGATATCACAAGGTAATGCGAAAGATGAAATAACAAAACTCATTTCAATTTTCAAAGAACTGAAAACCAAAAATCAAATATCTGGAGACGAAAAAGATATTGGATATTGGATGAAACATTCTTTCGATGAATTCAAAGATTTCATTGCATCCATTGATGAAGAATATAAAGAGAAAAGTACAAATAAAGCAACAGAGAAAGATGTTATTAAATTCTTTGAAAATGAATTTGCTTTAGTTGTTGTTCCTAAAACTCATGAAGCTTGTCAAAAATATGGATCACATACTCAATGGTGTATCACCGGATACAGTGATTACTATTGGAAACAATATATGTTTCAAGAAGGATTAACTCCATACATTGTTATATTCAAAGATCGATCTGGTATAGATAAATTTGATACTAATTTGGAAAAAATTGCATTTATGGTTCCTTATGGAGAAACAGGAGAATTTGATAATATATATGATTCACAAGATAATGAAATAAGACTATCTACAGGTTATGAAGAAAGAGATGAAAACGATGAACAAATTGAAAATGGAACAATGTCATTAGAAGAAATTCTTAATATGTGTAAAGTTCCTTATGAAGATTTTACTTCTTACATGGAAGAAGATTATGAAGGTGGAGATAGATTTTATTATGATGATACTATGATGAAGAAATTCCTGAAATCATCTAAAGCTATTGCTGATCTAAATGAATTCTATGAAGAAACAAATGTTCCTGTCGAAGAAAGAATAGATGATTTTACATTCGAAGAATATTTCACACAAGAATCCTTTGTAGATAACATGGAACAAAATGACTTTACAAACTTTACTCATTCAGATGAACTTCGTTCGTTCCAAGATTATATTAACAGAACAATTAAATATCCTGAAACCAAATATATTCAAGATGTGATCGATGAATTTGAAAAGGATGTTGAACATGAATACGGAAATACAGATATTGCTGAAACATATTTTAGATTTGAATAAGATAATAGTTTTGATATCGTTTATGTTATTGACTGGATGTGCTGGTGTCCAAACCTTTTAATCGCCCTGTACCTAATGACGATCCTCCAGCTTTTATAGGACCGACCATAACAATATACTTTGATGGTAATGTTTCTGTTCCAGCTTTAGATGGAACATATAAATGGATTAAAGAGAAGAAGAAATCCTGGAGAGTAAACAATGACAATCTCATTACAGATTCATAATTACTCAAGAGTAGTAAGTACAATGTGGTATTTCTATAACGGAGAACATCTTATTACAATTAGATTCTTGAATCATTTCATACTACAAATAGTTTGGTAAAAGAAAGCCCCTGAATCTCAGAGGCTTTTCTTTTAGATTTTGATAGGAATAAGTTCTGATCTGAGTTGAACTAATTTGATATACAAAGCATTTAGTTTTTCCTTTTGTTCAGGAGCAAGTGCATCGTGTATCAATCTAAAGATCACACACTCGGTAATCAGTTCTAATTCTTTGGCAGAGAACATGTTAATTCCTTTCAGAATATTTTGCCGTGTAGGTATAAGAACATTCCTAAAACTAAAGCTCCAACACCAGCAGTAATAAAGAATGCTCCTAAACAGTTTAATGCCATTGCTAAACCAATGGCTAACAAAAAACACCTACGATATATAACACACAAAGTTCATGCATGTTACAGGCTCTTGATCGGAATGAGGTAAGCATAGTTTAGGTTCCTGCTGACCATCCGATACTCATGAACTTTGTTCTTGATCTGCCGGTAAGCTTTGAAGTCACGAATCATGACATCACCAACGAATTCTTTCTTGCCCTCTTTCCTGGCACCAGCAAGACGGACAGCTTCAACATCGGGGAAACGGACACGCAGTTCTTTGATACTCATGGGGTATTCTCCTTTTTGGTTAGAGGTTGAAGTTCGGGGCTTCTCTTATTGTTGAAAAGATAATAACACACTTTGAAACGAATGTCAACATTTATTTTCTTATAAATAAAAACAGACAAGATACGTTTTAGAAATTTTTATAAATAAAATAAAGTGAATTATGAATAACTTTGATAAGACTTTAAGATTTCTAAATGAAAAGGTTCATGAAGATGGAACAGAAACGTTTCAATTGGATAAAGGATTAACAAAAAAGGAAGCAGATAAACAGTTTAAAGAAAAGGGTTATAAGTTTAAAAAAGATCATCGTGGTTGTCATTACGATTCTAAAACAGGAATAATCAAATTTATTTAATATAAGGAGTTACATCATGGCATTACAGAGACAAAATGAATTGGGTATCAATGATATATATGCAAGAATGTTGAAAGAAAGAAAACAACAACTCACAGAAGCTACAGCATCTTCAACTAATTCTATTCATACAGAAACAGAAAGATTGATCGATGAATTGTCTGGTGATGAAATGACTCTCTCAGCAGAACAGCTTGAAGAGAAACTTCGTGACCTGGAGAAACTTGAATTGACTTCTCTTGATAAGAAAGTTATTACTGCTATCCGTAAAAACATTACTATCATGGCAAAAGCTAAAGAAGACTTCGAGAAGTTCACCAAGGGATTGAAATACGAATACGTTATCTCTAAGAAGAACGAGCCTACTGAAGAGAATGAAGTTCCTGAAGGTGAAGAAGGTTCTCCTGAAGCAGAAGCAGAGTTGAAAGCTGGAGACGAGAACTTCGAACCAGAAGAGAATGAAGAGATTGTTCCAGTAAAATAAGATTGTATAAATAGTTTTAAAGGAGAATATATATGGCAAAGTCATTAAATGAAATTTATCAGGAGATGAAAGGAAAGACCTCTGAACTTCTTGACGAAACAAGAAGAAGAGAAATCACAGCATCAACTGATAAAACTCTTAAGGGAATGAATCCGAGAGCATCCATTGTCAGAGATTACGAAGAAGAACTCTTTGGTATCCCTGAAGCTGAACTAAAGAAACTTCCTATGGTTGCTGTCAATGCCATGAAGAAAGCTCTAGATCATATCATGGGTGAAACTCGTAAAGACCCACAACTTCGTTCAGCAGCTAAACGAATGATCAACCGCTTGTTCTCTAAAGCTGAAAAGGAAGCAGATACTCCTAAGAAAGAAAGCGTAGAGAATACAGAAGAAGTCGTAACTGAAGCTCAAGTTCTAGAATCATACAAAGAATTCCTTGCTGTGCTTTCTGAAACCAGAGCAATCAAATTCAATTACAAAATGCTTCTTGACCTTGAACCAAACAAGATCACGAATCCTTTCTTCGTTCAACTTTTAAATACTTTCAATATGGTTGAGTTGACTCGTCAACAAAAACAAGGTGTGCTTTTGTTCCTCAAGAAACTTGCCGAACTTGCCGAAAGTAATAACATGATCGCACAAGCATTGAATCGTATCGTGCGTACAGAGAACGTTGCTACTGAACAACCTGCTGGCGAAACTCCTGCGGTAGAACCCGCTCCTGTAGAAGGTGGAACTGTATAATGAAGTATAAAGATATCCTAGAAGAAATGAGAAAAGAAGAACCTATAATCTTTGTTGAAGGTATCCTTGCTTCTACTATTACTCCTGGTTCATTGCTTATGGATTTAGGAATTCCTTCTCTAGATAAAGATAAGAAAGATAAGTTTGCAGTCATGATAGGATTTAAAAGTTGGGAAGATTTAGATCGATCATATCAAAACAAAAAAGCCGAAGCTCTTTACCTTGCCAATGTTCTTAAAGTAGCTATCAAAACAGTCGGTGGTAATGTTAAATTCGCAAAGCTTATAACTCCATTCACTAAGAAACCTGAACCCGTCATAGCTAAAATTCTTTCGTAATAAAAGGGGAACCGATTAAGGTTCCCCTTTTAACAAATACTTAAAGGAGGTTTTTTCATAATTCCTCCTTCAAATATTCTAATCCTTTAATCAATCCTTCTTTTCTCCGTTCGATGCAATACTTACAAAATTTAAGAACTTGTGTTTCTGGTATTCCTGGTCTTGCCCATACTACTTGTGAAATATAAATGTTTGACCGGATTGTATTTGAGTATCAGATTTTCTTTTTCTTTTTCTTTTTGATATTGAATTTCTGTTAGATATACGTCTATTGAATAATTCATATATCTAATACCATCTTAGGTTCATATTGTGCATTGACTTCTACTCCTACATATCCCCACGGATTATTAATGATCTTTGTATCGCCTATTTCATATTCACATGAAGTATGCATGTGACCATGCAACCATAGATCAGGACCATTCACTTCTATCTTATTTGATAGATCAGACATAAAAGCACCATTCAATATGTCACCTTTGAATCTTGGACTGATAGAGAATGGAGATGGCGCATGATGTGTAACCACAATAACCTTCGATCCATTTCTCTTAGCTAATGCAATCTTATGGAAAAGGAATCTCTTTGATTCGTTGAATATGTTTACTGATTGTTCAGGAGTAAATCTTGAACCATCTTTATGTTTAATGATACGAAAATCATTCATTCCTTTTTCAGCAGTTCGCATTACGTATTCATCACCATCAAAGTCTGTCCATAACGTTGCACCAATAATAACAATGTTATCTCCTGTTTGAATATGACTATTCTCTAATAAAGAAACATTTTCAGGAAGAGATATCTTTCTTATAGCAAAACTATCTATCCAATCATTATTGTAAAACTCATGATTGCCAGCAACAAAGATCACTGATTTGAATCTTTTGCCTAACAGACCGAGAACCTTCAACCAACCTTCAGGACGATGAAACAATCCTATGTCTCCAGCTATCAACGCAGTAGTTTCTTTGTCAGTATGCATA
>Ga0208457_1001224_pt1 | contig 19386 bp, 24 predicted proteins | sample June2015DPH_10_1_FD_185513 | JGI IMG/M metagenome (GOLD analysis project Ga0208457, IMG submission 185513) | Peatland microbial communities from SPRUCE experiment site at the Marcell Experimental Forest, Minnesota, USA - June2015DPH_10_150... | ecosystem: Environmental > Terrestrial > Soil >... | reverse complement strand
GGTGGTCATTTCCAGCGCATAAACCCTTGATGTTTGAACTTCCTGGCCATTCTCCAAGTTCCTTACGGTGGTCGGAAAATCGAATACGACCTTGGCCGTCTTGTGATTCTTGGTCTCTAGCTCCGGGCCAGGTCCCTTCTTTCCCTTTCCTGCCGAGCCATCAACATAGAGGTCGCTCCCCGGCAACGACCGCATATCCTCGGGAATGTTGCACAAAAGACGGTCGTCTGTGCTGGCGAACTCAATCTCACCCTTGAAATTGATAATCCCGAACTGCCAGCCGCCATACTTCGCCAGGAGATTAACCGCTTGTTGAGCGCGGGTTATCATCATGGCCTCGGCGTTCCCGAACTGTTCAGGGACCAGTTCCAATTGGGGTGGCCAGACGAACATCTGGCGGTGGTTCTCCGTCTCCCAAAGCTCTATCGATACCTCGTATCCATCGAAAGGCACCTTGCACCGCCATGAGCGGGTGTTGTGTTGATCGCGGTTAGGTGCCTTCGGAAAAAGCGGGTACGTGCGTTTGCCTTCACCATCCGGTACGGCGATATTGTGCATGTCGCCGATCTTGAGGACTTCAAATATCACCCGTCCGTTGATATGTGTCCTAGCGGTTGGAATGTCGAAGATTTCTACCGAATTATTAGGGGTGTTAAGGGGGTTGGATTCGACCTCAGATATTTGGTTGGAGTTGACAGTCCCACTGTCAAAGTTGGATTGGGGGTTGGATTCGAACCCTATCAACGCCTTATCCAGCAAGTTAGATTTTGGCCCTCTTTTGTAGAAAACTGGGCGAATTGTGCCGGGAATCTTCAATATGTAGGAATTTGACTCCAAGAACTTGACGTGCTTACGAACCGCCTCATTGGAGATTTTCAGTTTGCCAGCTATCTCCTCAATAGTTATTCCCGTGCCCGGTCCTTTACCGTCTACGAGGTAACGGTAGACTCCAAGACGGGTACGGCTTATCTTGATCTCAGGCAGAGGCGGCACCCCCTAATTCCAACGGGTTGGATTGCGAATCCAACTTTTTGTCCAACTTTTCTCTAGCCAGCGCGAATCCAAGGGGTTGGATAAGGGGTTGGATTTCATCTACACCTGTTAAGGGGCAAATGCAACGGCTAGATTTGGCGAGTTTGCAGGGCTCTTTGCACCTAAATTCGGGCTGTAACGGGCAGCTTCCCTTGAGCGGTCGGCAATGCCTCACGAGAACACCCCGATCAATACGCCGACTAGCGCCGAGATGATCAAGAGTGCTAGGAAAGCGTTGCGGAACACTACGGAGTGCTCTACAGCGTCGTAGGTGGGAAAGGGCATCATCCTATCACGCTCAATGCGATGAGAACGCAGAGCAGCGCCCCGATGAGCAATGACCCAACGACGGCATCACGCAGCCGATGAGAGCGTTCTAGGCATGTCTCCGGTATCTGGTTCTCGTGGATCCAGTCGTTCATCAGACCACCATGAGAATCATAGCGCCGGAGATCATCCCCGCCCAAAGGCAGATGAAGACAAGAACGATGCTAGTCAGGCCATCCATCAGTTCACCCTCTGGCTAATCGGATATTCGATGTTGATCTTCCTAGCCAGACATTTGATATGAAAAGTGTACCTTGAGTTCTCGGCCAGTGTTGACGAAACCTTAATTAGGGCAAACCTTTGTCCGATGGCTGGCTGGACCCTCTCAGGTACAGTTTTCTTCTTTTTGCTCGTTTTCTCCGGCCAGAAGGTTTCTTTTCCAAATTGAGATAGTCCGGCCTGGTCGCCATGGTCGAAACCATCTGCTTCCCCTTCTGCACATACGGCTCGGTGGTCGCCGGACTCGCATGGCCCAGAAGATGCTGCGTACCGATCAGATTGTGACCGCTCTCCTCGTAGACATCCGAGGCGAACGAGCGGCGCATACTGTGAGCGGTAAGATGGATGCCAAATCGGTCTCCATAGCGAACGAGCATTTCCCTGAGGCCGTCCGTCGTGTATGGATGGAGTTTCTTCCCCCTCTGATAGACTATCAGGAAAGTGGACTTGCCATTCCTCCTTTCCATATCCCTTCGCCAATCTAGATACGGTTCGAACGCGGACCAGAAAGCATTGTCCAGCGGTATCTTCCGTTCCCTCTCGCCCTTGGCCCAGGTCACGACCAATTGCTCCTCGGACAATGCCGTGGTTTTCAGGTGCACAACCTCCCCGATCCGCAACCCGGTATAGGCGAATATCACGAGCGCCCCGCGAAGCGGCGGGTAATCGGCGTTGCGGATGAGCATCCCTATGGTGGCCCTCTCGTACCATTGGATATTGGTCCTCGATACCCGGACGTGAAACTTCACTTTGTCCAGGTTCGTATTCTGGCAGAACGACCGAAGGAACTTCAATACCGATTTGAGATAGAGGTCCTGCGTTCCCGAACTGTAGACCTCCCTGACGTGATCGTGGTATTCTCGCATGTGCTTCGGTACGATCAGCTTGGGATTCGTCGGCCAGCCTTTCTTCTTGCCGAATTTTATGAAGCTGTTTATGGCCGAAGAATATGTCCTCATGGCGCTGTCCGAGAGCATGGAGTCCGAGCACTCCTGTAGGAACTCCCCTTCCCGCCTTCTTATCAATGGCATCCGTGGCATTCATGCCTAGCCCCCTAGAAACCCGTTGATCCGCTCGTCCTCGTCGTCACTGTATTGGAGTTTGGTAAGCTCGTTCAATGCGTCCTCTGTGCCGTCCGCGTCGTTCCTAGCTATGTCCCTGATAGTTATCGGGGGTTGGGGAGGCTTGAGGGCCTTCATCTCGCCGCAGGACTTGCAGACGCGATAGGAAGCGTACCCTGTGACCCAAGAGTATGTTTCCCCACCGCAGACATTACAGCGCTCATCGGGCGCATCAAAATCGGTGTTAGGGCGCTTAACAGCCTCGGGCATGTCTATTGCCCCCTTGCCAAGATCATCATAGCATCCCTGACAGGCACGGCGCAAGTGCAGCAATGTGGATAAGGGCACTTCAGCCCGGTTATTCTGCATCGCGTGAGCACGATCAGGCCGCCAAGATGCTTTTCCCCATTTGCGTAGGTTCCCCATGCATAGGGAATCTGTTTCTCATCGTTGGCGGTGTTCATGCCGTCAGCCCCTCGTCGTAGATCGTCATCGGGTCGGCGTCGTTGCGGTCGATGCGCTTCCTACGGAAGCCGGTCATGACGGTATCCTGGCGTCTGGCTTCCTCAATCAAGATGTCCTGCTCTTCCTTCGGGAGCTTCCTGAGCCCCCGCCTTATCGTTTCCTGTTCTGTTGTCATTGACTCACGCTCCTAAATGATCTTGAAAAAATAGCTGGCCGGGTGTCGAGGTCGGCCAGCGCGGTCAGATGAATGGCAGACCGGGCAGGATGGTCTACGGGATGGATCGCCCAGTCCGGGGAAGGTCTGGGTCGCTGCTGCCCGGTCGCGGTCAGTGGTATTCAGCATGTCGGGACCGGCTCGGATGCTTTTAGTGCCTGGACCTTTTCGCGGACAGCAGACCGGACAAAATCGGCGCGGTTCATTGCCTCGCCATCCTTTACCGCCTTGTCGATCAGGGCAACATCCTTCCGAGCCAATCTCACATTCAATTGAGTGTTGCTCATGGTTATCAATCCCTATTCAACTGCATATCAATAGGGATTATTAAAAGATAACGATAGGATTTGGGTTATATTTGACTAACGCATGCTATACAAATCTTGATGTGGCTTAATTGTTCTGTCCTGATTCCAGGAAACGATGGCAAGCAGGGCAGCGCTTCGAAGCGTAACCTCTCCTGGTGGTCCAGGTGTGATTACAGTCGGGGCAGGATTGCTTGCTGCCGCCCATCCGAGGCTTCGCCACGATCCACCGCTGGCATTGAGGGCAGCGCTTCGGATGCTCGACGCGCTTGTGATACTCGTAGCCGCAATGCTCGCACGTTACCTGCCCAAGAGAAAGCCACCCATACTCGGAATATCCGCGCATCAAAACCCCTCGGTGAACTTGCTTACTGTAATGCTGTTGTTACGAAATGGTAACAAAGGTGCCGTGCACGGTCTTATTGTATTGCTGTTACGACATTGCGATATGTTGTCAACCCCTAGTTGTAATGCTCTCTCAATATCGGGCAGATTATCGGATTGTCGGACAAAATGATGCGTTAAATCGTGTGCCGGGATTCTCTCAGCCAGGGAATGAAGGCGAACGGCCTGATATTCGTGATTAATAACACAATAATCAGGGGTTGTTAAGGGGTCTCGTCGCATCGTTCAAGCCTCCGGGGTGATGGTGAGGTTCTTGGGCGGGTGATCGGGGTCGATGAGTTGCTCGGCTATCTCCGATTTCGCCTTTAGATCATAGACCGACAGGATAACGATGCTATGCAGTTCCTTGGCTCTCCGCAGTTCCGGCGCTATCTCCTCGATAGGCAACGTCAGCTTGCGGTCCAGGTAAAGCGCCTTGCAGCTGACCACCTTATGCTGGCCGCTGGCCTTGTCGGTAATGATGATGTCCGGTTCACCGTTGCCGCCTTGGTGGTCCACATCATACCCTATCGTCTTGAGGCGGTTGGCCTTCCAATTCTCGTAACGTTCGCCGCTGATGCGGTTAAGTTCGCCCCTCATCCGCTTGATGCGTTCACTTATGCAGCTCTGAGGTAGGTTAAGCTTTTCCGCTATGTCCTCCTGTATCTTCCCCTCGCGCCATAGCTCAAAGACCTTGGCCGCCTCCTTCCAGTTCGGTCTTTTCTTGTACTGTTCAAGCGTAGCCTCAACACTGAAATTGAAATCATCCTCGGGTTCGGTCGATTCGTTCTGCTCCGTGCCAATGAACCTAAGATGGTACTTGGTCATCTGACTGATGAAAAGACCTTTACGCTTGGCGCTGGGTATGAACGCTATCGATTCGCCCTTGGCCTCATCATCACCGTTCCCGATGCGGTCCCATATCTCACACAGCTTATCGTAATACTCGCTGCCGATGTACTTCTCGATGAGCTTGGCGTCCTCCGGGTCGGTGGCCCCAGTCTTGAAGATAAGAACCGTTCCATTCCTGAAAACGTTGTCCAGGCTTTTGAAACGCTGCGCCGCCCAGATAATGATAACGATCCCGTAATCGGTCTTGGCCTTTTCCTCGAAGATGTGCCGCAATCGGTAGAACTCGCCAATGTCCTTGGCCTGCTTTTGTGGCTGGCGAGAGTTGGCCGAGCCGATGGCGTCATCAACGATCATGAACTGGACGCGCCGGTTGTCAATATACCAGATACCATCTTGGATTTTGTAGACCGGAATAAGGTTGAGGTCGCTGCCATACCGTCGTTTCGCTTCATCAGCCAGGGCATTGAGCAGAACGGTCTTACCGCTGCCAGGTTCCCCGAATATGCAGATGTGCTTGAACTCAACCTTATTGGTCATTATGGCCGGAAAGATGCGGTCGATGACCTCCTTGGTGAGGTTTGTCGGAGAGCTGTAGCTGAGCACGTTCTCGCTGTTCAGCAGTTCCCCCGACATTCCTATGGATTCCAAGCTGCCATCCATTGAGCAGATCACCCCTTGGCCTGGGCCTTTTCCTTCTTTGTCTCCTCGGGAATGAAGCTCATGGCGGTCAGGAGAGAATCTTCTAGAATGTGATTGTTCGCCATGTTGTGCATTCCCTTGATGTAGCCGTCATTCTCCAGGTAGCTCCGCAGTTCCTCGGCCATGCGCTGAGCCTCTTCCGATCCGTTCAGCCCGAACATGGCTATTATCGCATTGGTCAAGATCAGGGTGTGCTCATGGACCTCCTTCAAGGATTCCTCATCAGCAATCAAGGCGCAGAGCTCGCCAATCTTTTTACCAACCTTCTTGATCTCGCTGACGTTCTCCACGGCGCTGCCATACATGAGTATCGATGTGGAAAGTTCGATCCTCATCATGCAGTTGGAAAGGCGGTTCTCTTCGTCCAGCTTGACCACCGCCGAAACGTCGATCAGCTTAACGTTAATGCTGTTGTCCTCTACGGACCCGGAACCACCAGCCTCGTTGAACTTCGCCAATGCTTTTTCGTATACGCCTTTTCTTGTTTCCAATTCGGTCTTTACCGCCTCCCAGTATTGCAGCCCGGTCTTTGTCGATTCATAGGCTGGTCCCATCTGGACGCCTTCTTTCGTACGCTTATTCATCTTCAATTTAGCCGCCAGTTCTCCCCTCAACCCGCTCGTACCTGATGCCATGTTACTTATCCTCCTCGTTGTCGTTATCGTCGTTCCTCTGCTGTGCCTTCTGGCCCTTGCCAGTGTTCTTGTTGTTCTTCTTTATCGGTTTGTTCCCCCTGCCGTTCTGTTCCGGCCTCCGATTGTCCTTTTCCTCCTGCTGTTCGTCGGTGTATTCGTCCGCTGGCTCGTTCGGCTCGACTTCCGTCGCCTCGATTATGTTAAGCTCTGACTCTCCGGTTTCCAGATCGATCTCCTGCGGCTGCTTGCCAAAGAACTGCTTGAAACGTTCAGCCGGGGAGGTGTTGGCCGTCTGCTCGATCATGCCTGCGCCCGATCCTACCGCCTCGGTGCGATGCCTTAGCTTCAATTCGGTGTAGGCCAGAGCCAGACGTTCGTACATATCCTGGATGGTGAAGTACGCTTTACCGTTCACGAGCCATTGCGCTTTCTGGATGCCCGACGCATAGCAGAGCTTGTATTCTGTCTGGAACTTGCTCAGCGTGAAGATCCACCACTTCACCTTTTCCTCGGTGATGATCTCCTTTTCCACCCAAAGGCTGCGGACGTGTATCTTCGGCAGATAAGGCTTCTTGGCGATGGTCTGCCAGTCCTGCTGCATTCCGGCGTCCGTCCCGAGGCGGTGATGGATGCCAAGAAACAGCCGCTTGAAGAGGGCGACGTTCGTCTGCGTTGCCAGACAGCAGCCCGAACCGTCATCTGGATAATAGTACGGGATTGGCAGCATGCTTATCGTCTTCTCTTTCAGCGTTGTGCGGATTGGCGTCAGATAGTCTATCTTCCACAGCCAGAACCCTATCTGATACCCGGCGACCCAGGCCAGGTTCCAAACCTTGTTGTCGCCGGTCATCTTGTCGAACCAATGGAAGTAGATGTCCAGCAGCACGACCGCGCACAGGATGATACTTATGAAGTCCGTGGGGGTCAGGAACCGGGTTATCTGCTTGACCACCGCGCCGATGATGACGCCGAACGCTATGACCAGGATGGCGATCAGGACGGTGGTCATCGTCAGCGATGCCAGCAGCGACTGGACCGCCTGCTCGGTATACTTGAGGGCGCTATTCTGCGTCGGTGGCGCTATATGCCATTTCGAGTTATCGGTCTGCGTCGGAAGGTAATAACCCGGTGCTGTCTTGGTGATCGACAATAACGTAAATCCCTGATTCTGAACGATCACCTTATAGTCCGTCTGAACGTCTGGAAACGTCAGCGACAGGAACATGCTGGAACGAGGGTCCACGATTTGAGAGAACACCGTCTTGTTGCCGCCCTCGATCACCTCCAACGTCATCAACGTGGTCTGATAGTTCACGAACAGGCATAGCTCGGTCGGGCTGACTTGGGTATCTGGTGTCAGGTAGAAATCGAACCCCGAGCCGCCCTGGTTGGTCCAGCCGTTGATGCTGGTGGAGTCGGCCAGTGCCGCCCCGGTCATCTGCGATACTAGCACTACAATAGCGATTGCGAAAAAAATACTGTATCTGTGTTTCATGTTACAACCCCGTCCCGGTCAGCCATCCGATGAGGACGCCGCCCGATGTGGCATAGAGATAACAGAAGACGATCACGACGACACCCAGGAGCATGACTAGCCAATGCCTGGTGAACCCACCTATCATGGCAAAGCAGACGCCAAAGAACCCGACGATGTAATACCAATGCAGGACCCAATAGTCGGCGGTTGTGAAGCCTGCGGTGGTGTTGGTGTCGTTGCTGTCGCTGGCCGGTGGGTCGGTGGTATCGTTCCCGCTGCCATTGTCCTGCGTGTTGTTCGTTTCCGTGTATGCCTGATACTGGAAGCTCTTGAACACGATCTCTACGGGCTGGCCGTCGGATGGCGCCCCGGAGAACTGCCACAGGTTCATTATGCCGAAAACTCCGGTCGCGTCCCTCGCCTGGTCACAGGTCCATGATTGTACTAACGTGCTTCCTTCGGTGATGCTGAAATGGATATAGGTCGGTTCCCAGTCGATAACGAACGTGGTATCGCTGCTGGTGTATGACACGTTGAAGACCCTGGCATTATCATTACCTGGCTGGACCCAAAAGTCGAAGTTGGGAGCGTTCGCGTTATCCCATTGGGCCTGTTCGATGTCGATCTCATGATCGTTGTCGAGGTAAGGGAACATCCCGAGGACGATGTTCTTGTCTATTGCGTGAACGCCCTGAGTTACCCAGGTGTAATTGCCATAGCCCAATGTCTGCTGCGTGACTACCTCAACGTCCTTCCAGGTCCCGGTCGCTTGCGAGAGCTTGAGGTGGAGCGAACCGTTAGCATCGACCCATACCTGGCTGGCATCGTTCGAAAAGTTCTCGTATGCCGATACGTCCCAGGTACGCCCGCTGAATGAGATGGTGTCGATGGTCGCGGCGCTGGCGATGTTGGCGAGCTGCGACAAGAGCAGGACAACAGCCAGGGCGATAAGGAAACGGTGAAGGTGTCTCACGCTCACCGCCTCCTTGATGCTATTGCTACGAGCGCGACGATGAACAGGATTATCACGAAGATAACCAGAAGCCCCGTCATGGTCAGCGTTATGCCAAAGATGCTGGTCCCGTCCGTGGTCGTGGTGGTGGTTCCGCCGCCGGTGTCAGTGTTGCCGCCCCCAGTAGGATACGACCCTAGGGCGACCGTCAGGTTATAGGTCTGAGTCGTTGAGGTTCCGTATTGGATCGAGGTAGCGGTCAGTTGGATCAGATAGAAACCGGACGAACCCGGAACACCACTTAACTCACCAGTGTACGGATTGATAGATAGCCAACTGGCAGCGTTAGAGGTCACTGACCAATTACACGGTATCGAGGCCAGCGGTTGATAATCATACCACGTCAGAGTCATGCTGTCAACGCTTGGAGTGGTCTGGATCAGAGGGACCGGGAGAGCCGTTATATTGGCTGTCCAGTTCTCATAAGTTGCCAATGTTCCATTAATCGATGTTGCTATCAGACTGAACGAGGCCAAACCACTGGCGCTAGGTGTACCGGAGAGGTCGTTCCCGGTCATGGAGGCCCAGGAAGGTTTCGATAGTAAGGTGTAGGTCACTGACTCGTTACATTGGGGAACATAGTGGTACAAAGTCGAGACCATGCCAGATGTTGGTGCGGAAGTGGTGAATGTAGGCGACCAATAGGTGCGCTCTGGAGCATCCGAGGTATAGGTCAATGATAGCGTCGGCTTCATGCTGCTGCTTCCGCTGTAGACGCTGAAATCGTCATGTATCCAGTTGGGGTTCGCGTTGTCGTAGTCGCCATAGATTCGCAGCAGGAACGGCACGTAATGAGAGCCATTGTTAATCCATGTCGAAACATAATTAGCCAACCCCGCTCCGCTGGCAATAGTATAATATGTTTCAGTCGTGGCGGTCCCTGCGTTAAGACCGTTGAACGAACCGAGCGCTCCTGTGTTGATGCCTTGGTTCCATGCATATGCGCTCCATGCCTGGGGACCATTCCAAACACCCACTGTCGCCGGTCTTGATAGGTTCCCGTCCGAGCCAACCAAGTAGAGAGCACCAGCGCCTAGTGTCTCGCTGTTGATGGCACTAAAAGCAACCTGGAAAGTTGCATCGCTTACGTTCTTACTTCCTTGAGTGCTTGATATCGATGAAATATCGACCCATAGCACGATGCGCGTCATGTGCGTGGCGCCATACTCGCCGTTGGAGCTGGTCAGAGTCGTACCCTGGCTATAGTCAAACGTTCCCTGCGAACTATCGCCCCAGGTCTCGGACCAACTTCCGGCCACAGTATGCTTTACAGCACTGTCGTAGCTGGTAGAATAGAGCGAAGCACTGGCTGCTTGCGCTGGACCTGAAACGAAGGAAAGCGCCGAGAGTGCCAGGAGTAGGACTAATGATAGGGAAAGAAGGGAAAGGGTTTTCTGGCGGTGACTGGCCACCATTTTACTTACCCCAAAGGTTTATCGCCAATCCTGCCCAGGATAACAGGCTATGGTCACCGCTGAGATACCAACCGACCGCCGCCGCCAGGAGCAGTATGACGCCGATGATGGCGAGGGGTCCATTGCGGACAGCTACAGCTCCAAGCAAGACCACGACCGCCGCAATGGCTGCGATATAGTACCAGTGGGCGATGATCCATTCGAGATCGGTCTGGGCCTGCGGCGGTGCTGTCGAGCTACCGCCATTGTTGATGATGAAGTCCCAGGTATCGACTGTCAGGTTCACGGAGGGGACCGCGTTGCCCTGGTAGTAAATCTCATCGATGTGCAGCCTCCAACCCGTCCCGATCTCCACATAAGTGAAGTTCTTGAACGTGTTGGTAGCGTCAGGGTCGATAGTGGCAGCATCATACCAAGTTTCCACGAAACCGGGTTGGGTAATGTTGTTCCAGCCTAGCTTTAGCTCGACATCGGACAGCATTAGGTACGGAGTCCAAACGGTGGTATTGTAGACTATCACCTTACCCGCAGGGTTCACCACTTCACCGCGAACCAGGAGATTGGCCGATTCTACGGTTATGTTGATGTCCCCCGGTGTCAAGATGGTGCTGTCGTTGAACCAATCCCGCATCTTGAGCAGATAGCTGTAATAGAGGGCGGTCAACTGCTCGGGAGAAAGGTTCACTAATTGGTTGGGGTCGGGAAATACAATATCCGACCAAGGAGTGGGCACATTGCCACCGGCAGCGACGACCTGATTATAGAACGTCTGCCCGTAGGAATTTGCCACACTGGTCAGATTCTTTGATTCCAGAGAGGCTGCGGCCATATCGGAGAACGCCCTTGTTATCTTGACCGCGATATTCGAGTTGCCGTCATTGACCCGGATGGAAGGTAGGTCGGTGGCCGTATATACCGTGTTCCAATATGGCCGGACGGTTACGGTCAACCCATCAACCAGCGTTTCGCTCAGGAATATCTCGCTGCTGCCGGATTTCTGAGTCACGAGCAAAGCGGGAATGGCCTTTGCCGATGTTAGCGGGTCGCTCCCGATTATTCCGCATATGTCAGCAATTGCACCGGTCGCCGTGAATGACATACGCCCAGACTTTAGCCCGAGGCTATCCAGGTTGATGCTCTGCATACCCTGTGATGGCATCGAAACAGAAACATTGGCAAAATGCCCGTCGCCGGTCTGGATATGCAGAATGAAATCGCTCTGAGCAAGAGCCCGGTTTACGATCTCCAATGGAACTTTGTTAGACACATCGTAATAGGTTGGCGTTGTGCCTATCGGAACGGATGTAACGAACTGCATTCTGGCATACTGCCCAGAAATGGCAGTAACGCCGAAGTTCTCGCTACCAGTCGGAGTATTGACGCCCCATGTCATCGACTGGTAAGTTCCAGTGAACTGCTGGCTTAGATCGGTGTATGAATTTAAAACGGTGTTGTAGTTCTCGATCACTTGCCACAGGTTCGACAGGGTTGCGTTCGCAACCTCGGACTTTGACAGGACATAGCTGGCATTGTAGTTGTGCGCTGTCCCTGCCGTTGTCTGCTCGTCGTACAGTTGAAGCGCCGCCCATTGCGCCTTGCGCGCCAGATATAATTGTGTAGCGGGTAGGACTTCCATAACGTTCCATGCATTAGTATGGGACCAATTCAGACCCAGCGAAGTGTTCTGAATGAGGCTGTTGGCATAATAGGTACGCATGGCCTGCTCTGCTGAATTACCGCCGCCACTTGCACCAGGCATAAGCCAGCCCACTATCCCGCCGACACCTGCTCCAATCAGACCCGCTACAAGTGCACCTGGACCGTCAAAAGCAAGCCCGAGAGTAGCACCGGCCACGCCGCCAGCTATCGCCCCTTCTTGCCAGGTCATTGCCGCCGCGTCTTGTGTCGGTGGAGCTATCACGGCGATAGCCAGAAATGAGAATGTGATAAGAATAAGGAGGGACAGAGCCCTCAGTTTAGGTTTTTTTTTACTTCGGACATTTCTTGATCTCCTTCAGAGTTCATTCCGATTTTAGAACCCGAGGTAGTAGGCTCCCGCGCCCATTACGATCATGATGATTGCGATCAGTGCAACCCGGAAGTCGCGCAGATACAGACTTGCGAGCATGGCAACAGATCCTATGCCTACGAGGACCGCGTCCACGATGGTCATACCACCGTAGATGTCATTGGCCCCGGTCGTACCGGCTGCACTGGCGTTGCCGGTGCACGCCGCAATCGTCAGGGCGACCGTGCCGCCGATGATCGCAAGCCCCTGAACCTTATCCTTGTGCTTGTCGAGAGAAGCCTCGACGCGCTCACCTACCTTTTCGAACTTTTCCTTGACCGCTGAGAAGAGTCTCATTGTGCAACAACATTGCATTATCTAGTCGTTAAATGTCGTAAACACCTACAAAACGATATTTTATATGCAACAAACCCGATGTTAACGTTTACCCAATCGCCATTTTCCAGAACTCATGGGCGTCGAGAAAAAGGATTCCTTGACCGCTGATTCTATCATCTCACCCTGCGAGATGCCGTTGAGCCTAGCATATTTCTGTATCAGATCGGCCAATTCCGGGTCGATGTAGATGCTCATCTTCTTTTTCCCTTTGCCGTCATCTTCGAGGGCGGCTATGATCCTGATGGGGGTCGTGGTCGCCTCGGTCATTTAGCACCCGGTTCACCCTGCACAAAACACCCGGATTCCTCAGTCTCCGGTTTTTCTCCTTTCTTTAAGTATTCGCCCTCGGTTTTCGGGGGTACGTTTTCCGCACCCCTTTCAATGAACATATCGAGGCCGTAGGGATGCTTTTTGTTCGCTATCCTAATGATGTGCATCTCTGTCTCAATATACGAACGGTTCCAACAGGTCGGCGAATGTCTTAGAATGCCGGGATAGCGATAAAGTTCCCCACACCAACGACATTGATACTTACTCAATTCGTTCCCTCCTTGCAATCACGGGCATTCTCTTTAGGTCCGGTTTCACTAGATCGTCCCGTCCGGCCTTGTCCTCTTTATAAGGAGCATTTAAAGAAGATGGAGGGGGGTTTTGTGCACCCCCGTAAATGACCCATAGCTCGGACGCTAGGATGCCGTCGAACATTCTCCGGCGTCTTCTTTCCTCTGCTCTGAATTGTTCTTTACACCTTGAACAATGCCCCATGCAGACCTGTTTCCAGGGATGATAAAAGAACCGATAGCGGTGCCGGCGATTGTAAATTCGGATTGTATGCGTCACTTGTTTGCCTCCATGATCGCCTCAATCTGGGGTAAGGTTTCGGCTATGAACCGTGCGACCTTTACCTGATTGTCCATCATGCTCTCGAATTGGTTCTTGATGAACCAAACGAACCGAGCATAGGAGAACTTGACCACCAGGACCGGTTCTTCTTTCTCATCCCGAATGAACATGAGAATGGTCTGGTCCATCGGCTGATATTCAATGGTAACCAAACCCTTCACTTCGGGAATGTTCTTCCATGTTCCACCGGGATAATCAATCCGACAGATGCCATCATAGGCGACGGTCATCGGCCACTTGTCATCCGGGTCGTTCATATCCCGAACCTCGTGGCATCGCTGTACTTCTGGGACCGCTGCCTGATGTTCAGATGTAGATAGATTTGCGTGACCTCGATCGAGCTATGCCCCATATTGTTCTGGACCATCGGCAGAGGAATGCCCTTATCAAGCTGCCAGGTCGCACATGTGTGCCTGAGAGTGTGAGCATGTACCCATGTTACCTGTTTCCCGAGGTCGTTGACATAACTCAATCCCGCCTTGATTGCCGTCTGCGTTACTCGGTTCTGTAAGGTCCTCTTCGTCATATCGAACAAATATTCATCGGGCTTGAGCTTCCGGCTTGATTCATAGCATTGACACAGCGCGATCGTTCCGACATCAAGCGGAGCATATCGGTCCTTGCTTCCCTTCCCCTGCCGGACGAATACCGAGTGTGTCTCGGCATTGATGTCCTTGACCTGCACCGCTGCCGCTTCCCCTACCCTCAACCCGGAGAACAACATCAACCGCATCGCTATGAGATCTTCTAGGTCCTCGATCGCTAAAAGGAATAGGTCAATCTCATCGTAGACTAGGATTTTCGGAAGGACTAGACCCTCCGATTCGTCCTCATCATCATCCTCAGAATTTTTCACATTTCTTTTTTCATCATCGTTTTGAGACATCTATACCCCCCTTTTTGTGTCAAAAAGGCTCATTTGCTTCCTAGAATTGCCGAAAAGGTGACGATTCAAAGGACCCCCTCCAAGAACTGCATTTCCTCTGCGAGCTTGCCTGAGTAAGCCGGTTCGATAGGTCGATAGGGAGGCATCATGAATCTCATCATTTCGGCCCATAGGTGCATGGCCTCTTGATGGGAAATGTAGAACTTCAGTAGCCAGCCCCAATGTTCATCGTATTCAACATGAACATTGCACGGCCCTTTCAGTCCCTTCCGACCGTCCCATATCCATTTGATGTCGGCCTCGGGTATCTTCTGTTCCCATACCGCTTTGCATGGATCGTTAGGGTCTAGGAAGCAAAGGGTGTTTATGAGGCAGAAATATGGTTTGGAATCCTTGGGTGGTTGAGGCCATAGTTGCCGGGTGAACTCAATCGTCCGAGTGCGGCGATGAACGTCCGATGTCGCTAAAGAGCGAATTGGGCGAATCATTGAAAATACCCCTGGAAAATCCAGTTCACATCATCATACTGGGTATCGGTGTAAAAGCAACGACCGAACGCCCTTGGATGAAATGATATATCTTCGGTGTCCTCGATCTCGACGATACAGGTTCTTTCGCCGCACGATCCACACTTGAATCTCTGCTTAACAGGCTTCTCGAATATCTCGTAATGGATTCCGTCATACTCGACGACCCGAGCGACCTTTGGACGGTCGATTGACACACTTTCACTAATTGTGTGTCGGTCCATCTAGCTCACCCCGAAGGCAGTTAGGGCGGGTACTTTGGATTCAGTCCGCTCCTCGATGAGCTTGACGTACTCCGGGTTAAGCTCGATCATGATGCTTGAGCGGCCGAGAGCTCGAGCAACGGCGCCGGTTGTTCCTGAGCCCGCGAACGGATCTAGAACAATTCCCCCAACTGGGCATCCGGCCTTAATGCACCGAGTCGGTAACTCCTCCGGGAATACGGCAAAGTGGGCGTCCGGATATGGCTGAGTGTTGAAGGTCCAGACTGAACGAAGGTTCCTGGAGTCGTAATGATTCGTTTTCAGTCCGGCCGATCTACGTCTTCCTGGAGTATTGTTTAGTTTGGTGTGTTCTCGATCTCTGATGCGGTCATCCTGATAGACCGCCTTTTCCTTTACCGACTCGGAATCATAATAGTATGTCTGGCTCTTTGAGAATAGGAAGATATACTCATGTGCCTTGGTCGGCCGGTCGGTCACGGATTCGGGCATAGCATTGGGCTTTGCCCAGATAACATCGCAACGGAGAACCCACCCATCTTCCTGGAGCGCGAACGCTAGGCGCCACGGAAGACCGACAAGGTTCTTCGGCGCCAGCTGAGTAAGGCTCCAATCGGTCTTCGTAATTTCGTTATCGGTTATGACCGCCTTTCCATGTGTGGCGCCGCCGATTCCCTTCTGTGAACCAGAATAGCAATCTCCGACGTTCAACCAGAGAGTACCATCGGGGCGAAGAATCCGCTTGACCTCATGGAATACTTCAGTCAGTTTATGAACATACTCAGCTGGTGTTTGTTCCATACCGATCTGCTGTTCATTGCCTTCGATGAATCCAGTTCCATGACAGATAGGACATGATGAGTTTGCCTCTTGGTTCAAGTTCGTTCCAGTTCCCTTCTTTGGCATCAGGTGTTCAAAACTTTTATCTCTTTTGTACGAGGTCGCGCAGCTGCACCTTGAATAGTCCCGAAGGCCCCAATACGGTGGAGAGGTCACGCAACAGTTGACTGAGTCATCCGGTAGCTGTTGGAGCTCGAGTAACACATCACCGCCCATGACCTTGACGAAGGGTGATTTCGTCGTCAAATCACTAATAGTGTGTTGATCGTTCAGATCAATCCCCTCCTTCTTGCGTCCTCGAGGACGAGTTCACCGAGATATTCGAATAGTTGGGGCGGGTTCGCGTTGCCGCAGAGCCTAATTTCGTCCATGTAAGTGGGAGTCCTTGCAGGAATGCATCGAACGCAGGGTTCAGCAGCCCAACATTCGTAACTCCGTTCCCGGAACCTGTCGAGCTTCCGTTCCTTACGAGCTTTCTCAAGGATTCCATCACGATCCGGCCCGAAAGCCGGGACTTCCTGTCCATCTTGGCATAGTTGCAGTTCGGCCCCGTGTCCTTCCAGTCGCGGGTGCTGGGCGTCGGCCTGGCCGACGCCCTTACTGCACCCGGCAGGAACATCGATTTCTTCGAATGATCGCCCCTGGAATAACCGTACTCCCTTCCGGTATTGTCCTTCGCCGTCGGTGTGGGCCATGACTGGACCGCCCCTTGGAGGGTCGGATTGTGACCGATGTGAATCTTCCTGTTGGGGTTTGCATCCGAGGCGGTCGGTGTCGGCCAGCAATTCTTCCTGGCCATAGTCTGTAATGAAGGGCGAACGGAAGCCCCCCCGCTCGCGCTCTGATTGAAGCCATATTCGTTCGCGGTCGGTGTCGGGAAGGGTTGCAAGCGCGATGAACCTGTTCCTGTGCTGGAACCTCCAAACATCTGCTTCAGGATCATGGTAGATTGCCCCGAGGGAGAGCGCTGATATGCAATCCCATTCCGCATCGTACCCGCCAAAGGCCAATGTCCCGAGAACGACTCCCATTCCCCGGTCCTTGATCTTGTCAACGTTCTCCACGATAGCGTATCGCGGTCGAGCCAGGCAAATGCATCTGATGAACTCAGCCCATAGACCGCTTCGTTCACCCTCAATGCCAGCGCCAAGGCCGGCGGCGCTAATATCCGGGCACGGGAAACCTCCGTGAATAAGGTCAATCTCTCCAGGAATCTGAGCAGGATCAAATTCTCCGATGTCGCCAAAGACCGGGATTCCGGTTCCGAAACGTTCGGGCAAGAGCTCTTGGCAATAGGGGTCGTTCTCAACGAACCCCACTGTCTCGAATCCTCCGCACCATTCAAGGCCGAGATCGTAGGCTCCGGAACCGGAGAACAGGCTGAGAGCCCGGAACTTTCGCTCAATAGGAATCCCCTCCAAAGACTTGCATCAGATCGCCCCTTCCAAGACCAGCAGTATCATTTCAAGGAATATCCCACCCATAATACCCCCTAATATGGCGAGGTAAAAATGGTCTTCACGTATGGTAATGTAGGTTCCTGGTTTGCCTATTTTTTTCGCAGAATCCCCTGAATCGTGAGGCATTTAAACATCCCCTCCGTGTTCGCAACACTGGTTCCTGCAATCTCTATTCTTGAGATGCTCGCAATCTTCACAGCAAGGGTCATCCTTTGCATCTTGAGATGCTTGTAAACAGGCTTCATAATCTGGGCAGGACAACGGACAATCATCTTCATCCGGACCGGTCCCAAAACAATCTTCCTCGTCGTAGATTGTCGCTTTGTTGGGTATTTGGTGAGAGTCCATCAGAGCACATCCCAGACAATTGGCGTTTTGATGTAGGGGCAATACTTTGGTTTGCCCATTTCTTCCCCCGGCCTGAGTTCCCTATATGCTGGATACCCTTTGTTAATCCTACCGCACTTCGCGCACTCATAAGGCGAATTGTCAATATTCGTCGCCTCTCCACTCAAATTACGAATCTTGTTTTCCTGTTGGTTGTCACTCATTGATACATTCCTCCATAATTCGACTGTCTGGCCGTCGCGCCTTCCGCTTTGTTGCTCTTGATTTTCTCGGCTGTGTTGGCCAAGTCCTTTTCAAGCATCCCGGCTGTTATCTCGGCATCCTTTTCTATTACCAGAGCGAACTTTTCAAGGATGGCCAGCATCCGGTCGGCCTTGACCTCTAAAACGTAATACTTGTCCGTAAGGGAGCTTTGCCCGTTCTGAAGGTCTTTGACCACGTTCTTGATGTTGAAAAGAATCCTCGCCGCTTCCGGGTCGGTTGTCTCGATCTCCCTGGGGCCTTCCGATTCATCCACCCAGAAAGGAGAACCGGGAACGCGCTTCATGTCCTCGGGAATCATGCTTAGAATTGCCGGGTCTGTGCTGGCTATCTCAACGTCACCGACAAACTGGACAATACCGAACTGCCAGCCGCCATACTTCGATAGGTCGTTGACGATCCTCTGCGCTTCCTCGATAAAGACCTGTTCCACCTCCTTGGTCAGCTCGTCCGGTGTCAGCATCTTTTGATAGGGCCAGACATAGAGGTATTGCTCCTTGTCCGATTCCAAGAACTCGATTGATACCTGTTTCCCGTCGTAAGGTAGCTTGGTCTTGTACTGCCGGACGTTGTGGTGCGCCTTGTACGGTTCCTTGGGGAAAAGAGGCATTGAGATAGTGCGGCCCTCGGTGACAGGGATTTTAAGGTGCGTCATGTCACCGATGCGGTTCACTACGAAGGAAACCCGCCCGTTGATATGCGTCCGAGCGGTCGAAACGTGAAGGTCTTTAGGCCCGTTAACGACTTGTGGAACTTCGGTGGGTTTGACGGTCCCACCGTCAAAGTGGAATCCACTTTGGAAAATCGCATCATCCAGTACGTTCGCCCTCATGCCCTTGCAGTATAGCTTGGGCGATCTTGAGCCGGGAACCTTCTTTAGATAGCCCTCTCCGACCAATTTCAAGGCGTGTTTAGAAACGATGCTTTGACCTACCCCCAGATATTCCGCTGCCTTAACTTGTGCGTGTCCTAGTGAAAGGTAATAATAGGTGCCGAGGTAGGCCCGGTTATTGCTTATGCGGGGCAGGGGAGGCACCCCCCAAATTCCACTACTGTTCCACTTTCCACTTTCCTAGTTTCCACTTTTGACTGTCCAGAATAGGAAAGTCCTAGTGGAAAGTCGGTGGAAACTATAGAAACTATATGCGGACAAATGCAGTGGCTTTGTTCCGCGAGTTGACATGTTCCCTTGCATCGAAATTCGGGCTGTAAAGGGCAGCTTCCCTTGAGCGGTCGGCAACGCCTCACGAGAACACCCCAATCAGGATGCCGACCGTTACCGCGACCGCTAGAACTGCGCAGAAGACGTTGCGAAGGGCAAGGGAGTGATCTACAGCATCGTAGGCGGGAAAGGGCATCATCCTATCACGCTCAATGCGATGAGAACGCAGAGCAGCGCCCCGATGAGCAATGACCCAACGACGGCATCACGCAGC
>Ga0208457_1001221_pt1 | contig 19445 bp, 20 predicted proteins | sample June2015DPH_10_1_FD_185513 | JGI IMG/M metagenome (GOLD analysis project Ga0208457, IMG submission 185513) | Peatland microbial communities from SPRUCE experiment site at the Marcell Experimental Forest, Minnesota, USA - June2015DPH_10_150... | ecosystem: Environmental > Terrestrial > Soil >... | reverse complement strand
GGAGTTGACGGCCATCCCTTTGACTGGGCGACCGTTTATGCCAGCAACAGCCAACAAACCTTCGAAGCATTTTCTGGTATGAGCGGAGTCTACCAGATGCGAGTTCCCGCCGGAACATACAACGTTACAGTCAGCGCTCATGGATACACGGCTAACAGCGCTACTGTCAATGTCACGGACAATTCATCAAGCATTGTAAATTTCTATCTGCAGCAAGCCGTCCCTGAATTCCCGCCAATGATAGAACCGCTGCTCATAGCGTTCACGGTTGCACTGGTTTTTTCATTTTCAAGAAAGCACCTTCGAGACGGCAAGGACAAATGAAATCAAGTCATTCTAAGTTAGTCTAAGCCTACAATTTAATACTGAGATTGGGCTGCGTTATTTTCCATGTCAAGTAATCCGGTCATAATGGAAATTGTTGAGAAACACAAACCCATCTGGGCGCTAGATCACACTTCGTCGCTGCTTGAATGGGATATGGAAACTTACATGCCCCTCGGATCATCGAAGTCTAGGGGGTTCGCGATGGCTCAGACGTCGCTGATGAAACAACAACACACGATTGAACTGGCCGACCTCGTGTCGAAGGCGGAAAAGCTTCGTGACATGAACGATTATGAACGGGGAGTTCTGAGGGTAGTTAAACGCGACCTTGACTACTACATGAAAATCCCGCCGAAGCTCTTGGAAGAGCTCCGGAGAACTGCAACGGAAGCCACAGTCGTCTGGAGGGAGGCGAGACGAAAATCTGACTTCCAGATGTTCAAAGGTTACTTAGAGAAGATTGTGGACCTCAAGAAACAAGAAGCGGAGAAACTCGGTTACAAGGGACACCCCTACAATGCCCTCATGAACCAATTCGAAGAGGAGCTCACAACAACCGACGTCGACCGCGTCTTCTCATCCCTCGTCCCTAACCTCAAAAGGATTCTCAACAAGGTTGTTTCCGAAGGCAAGTTTCCGAGCACGCACCCCTTGGAATCAGTTAGCTATGATGAAGCCGCTATGAGGCGTGTGAACATTGAAGTCCTAAAACTGCTTGCGATGCCTGAGAAGACTTTCAGGATGGATGTTTCCACTCACCCCTTCACTACGAGCATGTCAGTTGAAGATGTGCGGATTACAACAAGGTACGAAGGAAAGGACTTCAAGGAATCCCTGTTCTCCACTATCCATGAATCAGGCCATGCGATCTACGATTTACAAGTAGATCCCTCTCTAGAGTACACTCCACTCTCTAGAGGCAACTCACTCGGCGTTCATGAATCCCAGTCGAGGTTCTGGGAGAACTTCATCGGGAGAAGCAAAGAATTCACAAAACTAGTTTACCCAACATTAAAGGCAAACCTACCCTTCGTCTCCGGCTACAACGAAGACGAGATCTACAGGTACTTCTGCGCGGTCAAACCAAGCCCAATCCGCGTCGACGCAGATGAGCTGACATACAATTTCCACATTGTATTGCGGTACGAATTGGAGAAGAAACTAATCGGCGGAGAAATCGCAGTCTCCGAAGCCCCGTCACTCTGGAATGACATGATGGAGAAATACGTCGGTGTCAGACCCAAGGACGATGCGCATGGTGTTCTCCAAGACGTGCATTGGAGCGGAGGAGGTTTTGGATATTTCCCAACATATTCGCTGGGCAATGTCATAGCAGGCATGTTCTTCCAACGAATTAAGAAAGATATGGATACGAAGGAACTGGTGAGAAAAGGTGAACTGGGAAGAATCAAGACTTGGCTGAAGGAGAAAATACACAACTACGGCGCAACCTACTCTCCCAAAGAGCTCCAGAAGCGGCTGTTCGGCGAAGAATACAACCCCGAATGGCTGGTCAAATACTTGCAAGAGAAGTATACGGCCTGAGCTGGCCGAAATCCTTCCGCCGCAAATCCGTCCACAAATAATAATAGAGTTACGACGAGAGCTAATGATGCTGTGACAAGTCATGCCTAAACGTGAAGTCAAGCCTAAACGTGACCCGCCAGTAGCGGCAGTACTTTCCCTTCTAGTTCCTGGGTTAGGGCAGATGTACGCTGGCAGACCAGAACGCGGCGCATCAATCCTCGTCGCTGGAATAATAGTCGGGACGCTAGCGCTGATATGGCAGACTCTCTTCATCTCATTCAGGTCGACTGGAGGTTTCTTCCCCTATAGACTCGCTCTCACAATTTACGCCCTAGTTTTCTGGATTTGGCAGGTAATCGACGCATACAAACTGGCAAAATAAACGCCCCCGCCTCCGATGACTCGAAAGGTTCCCAGATATTTGTTAGTGGGCTCTCCGTGGGTGGGGAATTAGTGCAAAATATAATCATGCTTACGGGCTTTTGTTCGGCGAGACGCGCCACCTAGTGAGAACTCATATTTCTCTGAAAGTATCGATTGCCCCTTGTGAACTGAATCGAATGAAATAGCGAAAGGCTTGAAGCCCCAATCGGGCTGTGCATTCCCTACCTTTCTGGTCTCCTGTTATTCTGACCTCGTCGATCGTCTTCCAACCCGTTCTACGTTTGACTTCTTCAATCATGTTTCGGAATTCGACCTCACATATCTCACAGCAGAAGAACATTTTCTGTCCTTCCACTTCGGCCCAGTGGTTGCCCCAAGTCGATTCGCAGATGGCGCAGCCCTTAGGAACTTTCAAACTGTTTCGCCCTTTCTAAGCGAGCCATCAAATACCGGTCAAATGCGTCAATCGACCTAAGGAATGTGGCCTGAACGTTCTCAGCTGTACCCAAGTCGCCAGAATATTTCTCAATCAAGTCCATGGCTTCTTCGGAATGTTCAACATCAGCCTCGTAGCCCTCTCTAAGGAAGTTCTTCGTGGCGTCCGTGACCTCGTTTCCGCTCAGTATTGACCGGTCAAAGTAGCTCATCTTCGCTCCTTCCCCCCTCAGGTTGCGGTTAGCTATCAGCTCCAATGGATGCATCGCGGCCATCGTCTCCAACCAATGCTCCTTCTCAGCAATCTCGTTCCATGTCCTGGTCGCCGATGCAGTGTCGGATAGCGGATCCGTCCCGAGGATCTTGTCTCTAGGCAAACCGAGGCTTTCGCCCATTCGTATGAGCAGTTCGTAGTGTGAGGGTTTGTCGGGCCCGTTTCCGCCGAACTCTGTATTGATGTTGTCCAATTCGTAGAGCGTAACGTCCACTTTGTCCGTTTTCGCGATAATGTATGCGCAGCTGCGTGTCCATTGCCGTAGGAAATGCTGGTGTTCGACCACATAGCCTAACAGAGTTGCTTTGGATGGGTGCTGTAGGACAAGTACGAAGGGGTGCGGTTTCTCTCCATAGAACCGCTCGATGAATCTCTTCTTCATCCATCCCTTTGTTCCGATCGCCCGGAAGTCGAGGTAGACTCGAAGCTGTTTTGAGAGCTCGGACGCATCCGTCTTTTTCCTTGTGATGTTCTTGTTGAGCCACATTACGTGACCAGGGTCGCTTCTTTCCGCCGACTCATAGAAATGATGGGCGAGGCTATCGTAATCCCCGGCTTGAAAGGTCGTTCCGCAGACGGCACATTTAGTCATACTAGGGCCTCACATTCACGTATTCAGAGAGGGAAGGTATCAGGCAAACGGCTTCTAAGTTCCTTATACTCGGTGCCGCCTGTTTCCCTGAGCCGTGTTAGGATTTCCTTAACCTCTTCCGGGCTTAGCCCGCGAGCAGAACCAACCATACCCACCGTATCTTCGAAGTCAGCATGGCAAGTGTGATAGCAGTTGACCATACCTTGAAGCAACTCACGCTCACTTGGAGTCATCCAATTCCTTCCTCTTAGGTTAGGCCGACCTCGCTTGAGGACTGCCACCCACGCCTTTTTGAATCTATAGCGCTGTAAGTGGGGGTAGAGTGATTGGCGTTGGAAACTGCTAGACATCCTAGGCCACGGATTGAGTCCCTGTCGGATTTGATTTTCGGACTCGCCTTGTCGGTGGCAACAATTTCCCTAATAATCAAGCTACCTAAGACCCCAGGTGGCATACTCTTCGATGTCGTGGAATTCGGATTTAGCTTCCTAATTCTCATCTCAGTGTGGGTGAGCTACACCAGCATCATGTCTGTTCTTCCTTTAGAGGAAATGACCACAGTCATACTAAACATCGTCATGCTCTTTCTCGTGTCTATCGAGCCATACCTATTTTACTTGAACGTCGTCTTCGACTTTTCGGGCCATCCCGCCCTCCTAGACGCCGCTTCAATAGCCTACGCCCTTGACATGGCAGGGTTAATGGCGATACTCGCACTATTCACCCATCAATTGACCATTGAGGACAGAAAACTTCTCCCACAAAACCTACTCGCCAAGTATAGGCGAATCAGGACCATCTTGTTCTTTTCGGCGGGCCTTTTCGCCCTAACAATAGCACCCATCTTTTGGAGCTGGACCATACTGAGTACCCCCTTGAGATTCTACCTCTGGTTTGCCCCGCTAGTCCTATCTTCGGTGAGGCGGGTCTCAGAGAAGAAAACAACAAAGGAATGAATAGCTCGTCTATTGTTGCGCACACACACTTTCTAACGACGAACGACGACGGTTCAAATTACGTTGCCCGCACCATTAGACCCACACACACAGAAAATTACTCTACCGACGACGGTTCAAATTTGCCTCCCTGCATTAATAGTACCGCACACTTACTCTCTAGACAGCAACGGTTGATAGCCTGAGCTGCGTTACCCCACGTGTCTTCATGATGTTCTTTGCCAATGCTTGAATGCGCTCCATTCTCCCCTTGACGGATATTATCTCCAGACACCGAGTTTCGTCAAGATGAATGTGAGTAGTTGAGTTCACGATGTCGCGGAATTGATGTTGGATGTCCGTCAAGGCTTCTTGAAGACCATGTGATTCATGGTTGTAAGTCAGCAAGATCGTTCCTGCTCCGGGTGTTCCTGCTTCCTTTCTCCAAGAGTATTCTGTGATGAAGTTCCTCATTGCGATCTGCAGGGCCGTCGACCGATCCTTGTACCCGAGTGTTCTGAGGGAATCGTCAAATTGCTCTAGTAGTGCCGGCGGCGTTGAGAAACTAATCCTTTCTACCCTAACCAAGGCGGGTTATCTCCAACATCTTGGAATTGGTCAGTACTTTTTAATATCATTATTACGATTCGGTGAAACGGTAATACTTTGCAATCGATGAACAGCAGGCTTGTGGCGTTCACGGCTGGGATTAGTGCGGTGACAGTTGTGCTTAGTCTTTTAATGGTACCATTCCTGTTCGGAACGGGAATCCACTTTTTTCAAACAGGCATAATGTTGGCTGGAGTTGCGGGTGGTCCTCTATCCGGACTCATCACGGGCTTAGTTGGAGGGTCATATGTGGCTATGATTAGGTCAGACCCGACGATCGTGGTCGGAAACGGGCTCTTGGGGTTGTTCATTGCGGTCTTTTCCCGCAAGCTCCGACCCGTATTGGCAGGTTTGGTTGCGTGGGTCTTGATTCAGGCTCCGTGGATTTATCTCGTTGATACATTAGTTCTTCATGTTCCAGCTGTGGCTGTGCAGACTATTCTGGCTCTCTTGACTGTTGAGAATGTGATTTGCGCTGCTGTTGTTGATATTCTCACTAGGCGTTTTCATCTTGGGGATCTTCTCTTGCGCAAGTGGGCACCACCGTGACAAAGAAACGAGCCTCAGGCCGCCAGCGTCTGCTGAAGGAGGGCGTGGATTTTCATGGTCACCTAGGTCCGTACCTAGTATTTGGTCTTCGGATGGGCGTGATAGCCATTCAAAGGTTGAAGCCTAAGCGACTTCATGAGTTATCTGCGACAGTTTGGACCAGGAAATCGCCACCGGAATCCTGCATGCTAGATGGTATTCAGGTATCCAGTGGCTGCACTTTAGGCAAGGGAAATATCATAGTAAAAGAGTCTCAACGCATCAAAGTAAGATTTCGAAAGGGCAACCGCGTCATCCTAATTGGCCCCACCGAGAAAACCGCCGCCCTACTCTCTCGAGTCTCCGCAAGTTCGCCTCAACGCGAGGTTCAAGAAATCGCACTTGCCCTTCATCGAATGCCTGACCACGAACTCTTCACCGTCGAATGATATTATCGCGTGTATGCCGTAGTTGGTTCGACTGACAGAAAGTTTGTGTGCGTCTGGTCGTGCGCACACACACATGAAGTGACCGACTGACGACCGGGGGCCTATTTCAGCTCTTGAACCAGTTCCGCAAAAAATCTGGGTGATTCTATCGATTCTTCCTAAGTGTGTTTCGCGTTAGTGGCGGTCGTCTGGTTTCTTGCTTCCTTGATCTCCGTCTTGATTCTTTCCCGCGTTAGTCCCGCTGACCTAGCGCTCCTGAAAATTTTGTTTCTCAACTCTTTGCAGGAATCTCTCAGTGCAAGATAGCGCAGTGATTTGTCGCCGTTGCCATTCTTAATTTCTTCGAACAGGCCGTCACACTCATTTTCCCGTTCAGCCAAGTCATGGATTCTGTTGTCGAACTCATGAAAACCTGTCGTCATCACAATCACAGCCTCATTGGGCTGGTTGGTATAAAGTACTTGGGCCAACTAGAATCGCATAAACAGGTGAATCATTGTTTCAGGTTGCCGTGAAAGCTGCTATCAGTCGTCAACTTTGCATCTATGTGTCAGCTGATTTTCGATTTGATGTCTTGCGTCTGATTACTCCGTATGCGACTGTTCCATCCTGCACCAGTGGTCGTCTGTGGTCTTTGTGTACCTTCCATTCTGCGCGAAAAGGAGCGCCAGAACAAATACGCCAGAGCAATAACCACGATGATTATGAGAACGGCAACCCACTCGTAACTGGTTAGAACCATAATCATTGCGTCAGCGTGTTGCGTTTTAAGCACGCTGTCTAATTTCCGAAAGGAGAAGAACCGATGAAATAGGGGATGGGAGGCGTCGTTGACTAGTGTCGTTACGACTACTACCGAGAGTCAGCTTACGATCCCCACCTGTTAGTGGAAGTATCTTCTACAACTGTAGAGCTGAGGATCTAGGCGATAGTTATCAGCGAGAACCGCTGTACTTTGCTTCTATGTCCAAACGCAGAGAACCACGTTGGCTTGATTATTACAAAGCGACTTCAAAGCGTCCTCCTTACGAAACCCTGCAAAAAGCACTTTCTTCGTTTGACGCTGAACCGTCACGAAAGAAGATGCGTTTTGCGATTGATTTGGGATGTGGAGGTGGTCGGGATACGTCAGAGTTGCTGCGACGAGGCTGGAAAGTGCTGGCTGTAGACAGTGAGGCTGGAGCGATTAGATGGATCCGATCTAACGTATCCCCAACGCATAGAGAGCAACTAAGAACCCGTGTGACTTCATTCGAGAGATCATCCTTACCCAGATGTGATCTTGTAAATGCAAGTTACAGCCTACCGTTTTGCTCACCGAAACGGTTCCATTCTTTCTGGCGAAAGATCGTAACCTCGATTCGTACTGGAGGAAGGCTTTCAGGCCATTTCTTCGGCGTTCACGATGATTGGGCTCGCAGTTCAAATGGGACATTTCATACCGCTAAGCAAGTTAAGGCACTACTGCGTCCATTTGAGATCGAATTCTTTCTCGAACAGGAGAAAGATGACAGGCCAGCACTTCATGAACGAAGGAAGCATTGGCACGTATTTTCCGTTGTAGCGCGAAAACGCTGATTTGTGTGTGTGCCCGCCACTCCTGACGTTGGCTCATGATCCAATCAATCAAGTTGGTGCGACGCGGGGCAAATGCGCTCTCATGCCATGCCTCTGTGCTTCTATCTCGGTCTTCTTGTCCTGATCCTCTACTCCCACACCTGATTGTCTGCTGCCATACTTGTCAACGTGGCAAATCTCCTCCAACCGCTTTCTTTGCTTCTCTACACTATACGCAGGCACACCTATGGGCAACAAAGAAATCACGCGGATTTTTTCAGGTATGTTCAGAACCTCCTTGATTCTATGCTCGACTGATTTCCTATCGTTCATAAGACTAAATATCCCGACCCAATAGGTCGCTAACCCCAGGCTATGTGCTGCCAGAGCCATGTTCTGTGTTGCTACAGCACCGTCTTCAATGAAGTGATATTGATCTTTCTCGGGATCCACACATGTTGCGATGATTGTGTGCGCTCCTTCTATTCCTGCATGCGCAGCCATAGTTTCCTTAGCTATCTCGACAACCTCCTGCTTCAATTTGCTATCAGTTACGGTGATGAATTCCCATGGCTGACTATTCGCATATGACGGAGCCCAACGACCCGCCTCCAAAATGGAAGTAATCTTCTCAGTAGGGACTGCCTCAGGCTTGAACTGATAGATACTGCGTCGCTGCATAATGGCATCCAGTACTTCATTCCCCATTGCTCGAACACACAACTCCGAAAGTGCATCACGATCGCACACAAATTTACTTTACGGTTCTGTTGGAATTTGGAATTTGTATACACACAAAATTACATGAACGACGCCGGTTTGTGTGTGTGGGTCTACTGGTGCGCACACACACCACTTGAACGCCACGCAGAAGACCATCCGCGGAGACGAAAGCATAGTCTACAGACTTTTCATAGGTGTCGGTTTAATGGTGCGAGCCACGTAACTTGAATCGTTGTTCGTACCGTTTTGTGTGGGTGAACCACTAAAGCGAGAGTCTTTCCAGTTTCACTTCTTCCAAAACGTGAGCAATGCAATGATGACTACAATGTACGCAATTGCCCGGACTGCTATGAGCGGAACTGTTAGAGTGGCAGCAAGGTCAAGCAAGGTTGCCAGGTGAGAGATAGCGAAAAGGCCGAAAGCTATGCCGATGTAGAGAGTCATGACGTTCTTCTTCCTGCCATACAGCGCAACGCCCAAGACGAATATTATGATAGTTAGGACGAAGTTCATTACGGTTGTGGGATCGAAACCCATCGCTCATCGTTCGGCTAGGAACACGCCGAATCATTATACGTTAATTCTTCATAGATTCTATTTTGTATAGACCCGGAAGTCTCCGGTATTACTAAACCGGTTGAGAAGAGACCTTAGCTCGATAAAGCATCAGCCCTGAACCAAATTGCCAGAAATTTGTGCGTGCGGGTCTAGTGGTACGCACACACGCACTAAAACGACGGTTCAATTCTGGTCGTCCGCACCGCTAGAGCCACACGCATCCTGAGAGTGGATAGGTTTAGACCGTAGCGGTTACAATTCCGACTCTTTGCCGTATCTTGAGACCGTCGTGACGACCTCGGAAATATAGTGTATCAGCGTCCGAAGCCGAAAGAAATGATACGGTCGAAAAACCTAACTCTTGCAATTTGTGGGCCAAGTCGTCTGGCTCGAAAAAGGTACGCCATGGTTCTCCGTGTGCTGCAGCGAATGCCGTGAATGCGGCAAGCAAGGGTTCACGTCCGATTTCCTTCACTGTAGACGCCGGAGATGCAAACGTGAAGACAATCTCACTCGATTTTGGCAGCGAACTTGCAAACCTGAATACTGCATCAATCGCGTCCGTGCTTAGATACATCGTCACACCGAGCCATGAAAGAAACGCGGGTTTCCCAAAATCGAAGCTGCTTCTGCGCAAACAATCACGGAGAGAAATGGTCTCGAAATCACAAGCGATTAGCTCGACATTCGACGGAACCTCAATCCCAGCCATGGCCAACCGTTCGCGCTTCGAACACTGGCTCGTTGATTGATCTACTTCGAAAATCCGCAATACTCTCGCCCAATGAGGTTGTCGATATGGGAACGTGTCGAGGCCAGCGCCCAATATCAGGTATTGCTGAACACCATTCTCTACCGCGTCGGCCAAGCGGTCCTCCGTGTACCGGCTGCGCACTACTACATGCGAGCGTAACGCGTTCATCCTAGCTGTCCGGAACTTATCCGGGTTCAAGCGAACATAGTCAAGGGTCGGTGCGTCGAGAAGTCGAAGCACGATAGGGTCGTTGAGAATCTTTGGTTCTTCATCGATGAGCTGGTGGACAGCGCGCAATATTGCGGCACGAAACGCGGTATTGTCGGGATGGCGTTCCATCGCGCAATTCCACCAGAAGAAGACTAAGTGGGATAGATTTACACAAATCTATTACAGTGTGTGTGGGTCTAATGGTGCGGGCAATCAGAATTGAACTCCTGTAATTACGGTGCACGCGCGCTTTCATCCGTAATTGACGTTAATCTTAGAAACGGCTTTTCCGGTATTTGCCAGACGTTGGTCTGGAACCGATGGTGTGGCGGGCCCGCGGGGATTCGAACCCCGGACCCCAGGCGTCCCCCGCTTTTTACAAAGCGTTTAGAGGGCCTGTGCTTTAGATGCTCAACCTGCAAGCACTATCCAGACTGAGCTACGAGCCCGAACTCGGACTACAAGCTCTTCTAGCTTAAAGCTTGCAGTGCCCACTACTCGACGAAGATTGCAGGCCTGTATGGTTCAGCTAATTTCGCGCGGCCTTTCGGATCATACATCCCTTCCTCGTCTTCGCCGTGGACCTGAACCTCAACCTTCAATTCCCTAGCGAAAAAGTCCCGCGCTTCATCAAACGCTTTCCTTTCGTCAATCTCTCCTATCTTCAGTCTTCGTTCGCGCAATTCGGCGGGCATTGTTCTTGCTTGCTGGATTATCTTCACAGCAAATTTCGGTAGGTCTTTCGCTGAAGATGCTTTTGCAGCGAGCATGTCTCTGATTAGCCCGTTCAGCGTTTCAGGTTGCGAGTTAGCTCTAGTCAAGGCTTCGCCGTAGACTCGCCACTTCCACTTGGCGGCGGTGTAATAGTGCACTCTCTTTGGCGCGATCTTTGTAGTAGCTATAATTTCTTGAGTGTCATCGAGCGTCTGCCTCACGAGCACCTCCAATTCATTAGATTTCTCATCAACCATTAGTTCCTTGAATTCCGGCCATTCTGAAGTTGACACGAAGCCGCGTTGGTCAACTCTTCGCCAGGCTTCCTCAGCTAGATGGGGTGAGAAAGGTGCCATCAATCGAATCCAAATTGAGATGAAACCTTTGACCGTGGGCGAATCAGGTCTAGCAGCGCGTCGCTCGTACCACCGCAGGTCGTTCCACACGTCATACAGGGCGGCGGCCAACGCCGTGCGAGTCTTCATTTTCTCGATAGCTTCAGAAACCGCCCTAACCTTAGAGTTGATTCGGCCCATTAGCCAGTTTTCCAGATGGCCATTTGAAGTCCGCTGGTCAGGCCTCGCGGCGATTTCTTCAGTTAGACTCAGGAAGGCTTCCAGCCTACCCCTGACATCACGAACGTTTTCGGAACGCCAATCTGGGTCGTCCATCCCTTCGGCGGCCAATAGGGCGGTGCAGCGTACTGCATCCGCTCCATATTCGTCGCAGGCCTTCCAAATCGGAATGAAGTTACCCTGGGACTTGTGCATCGGGCGGCCTTCCGCAAGCATGAAACCGTTTACACCAATCGCGCGAGGCCAAAAGCGCTGTTCGAAGAGGGCAACGTGTTGGAAAACGAAGAAACTAAGGTGATTGCCCACCAAGTCCTTGCCTGAGTTGCGTAAATCGACTGGGTACCAGTACAGAAACTCTTCTCGTATCTTCTCCAAGACTCTTCGGTCTGCACCGGTTTGCTTGCTCAGTTCTTCAGGCTTCCCCGCCCCGTAGAATACGAAATCGAAAACCTCAGGGATGAGCTGCTCGGCTTTGATGTCCCCTGCATTGACAAATTTGCTCACCATGTAGTACGCCATGTAAATCGTTGAGTCGCTAAGCGTCTCTACGATCCAGTCCGGACTCCAGGGAAGAGGTGTGCCTAGTCCTCTTTTTCGCGCGCAAGGCCAGTCTTGCAGCCAATCGATAATGCTGTTGATCCATGGTCTAGCCTCCTCTGGATAAAATGCCATCTTGGAAATTGCCCCGTGTGTCCGTTCTTTCCATTCTGGGTCAGAGTACTTCAGGAACCATTGGTCCGCCAGGATTTTTGCTACACATTCAGTTGTGCATCGGCAAACAACGCGCTGCGGCAGCTCGTACATTACGTCCGCGATTCCCTTTCTTCTGAATTCAGCCACAAGAGATTGCTTGACGTTCGCAACCTTCTGCTTGGAGTAGGGGCCACAACCATCTTTGAGAAAACCGCTGTGAAATTCTGCCTTGTAAATTTCCTTCGTCGCTTCTTCAGCTAACGGGTCGTTTTGGTCACGAATTCTCATGCGGTCAACGATCTCTATTGCTGGGAATTCACCGTAGCCTTCGACCGATATTATTGAGATGGGTTGAATCGCTGAAACTTCATCAGGCTTAACGGCGAAGCCCTCCACGGTCGCCGGATTCTTCTGAATGTCTCTTAATGCAAGCCAGTCGAACGGGGCGTGTGCGGGAACGCTGTACACCAAGCCGGACGCGTTATTTGTGTTCACGAATGTTCCAGGTAAGATCAATAGCTCTCTGTTCTGAATGGGGTCAAAGCATTTCTTGCCCACAAGTTCAGCGCCCTTCAGGTTCCTGATAACGGTGACATTTTTCAGCTGGTTGCGGAATTTTTCTGATGCGGGTCTGCTTATGATCCAATGTTCTCCGTTCACGTCGGCCTCGACGTACTCACCGTGAGGGTTGACCCAGAGATTAGTGACGCCGTAGATTGTCTCGGGCCTGAAAGTTGCGCAGGGCAAGAAGATTTCTCCCATCTTGAACTTCATTAGAATGAATTCTTCCGGTCTGACTCCTTCGCCCTCCAGTCTATCGTGATCGCCCGTTGGGCTTTCGTCTTTCGGGCACCAGACTACAGGGTGTGTACCTTTGATGACATACCCCTTGTCTCGAAGGCGCAGGTATTGCCAAACAACAAATTTGCTGAAAGCCTCGTCCAGAGAACTTGTGTGAAAGTCTCTTCGCCAATCTACCGATATCCCCAAACGCTTTATCGCGTCACGATTGACGTCAGTGTAATACTTCGCCATATACGCGGGGTCAACAAACTTCTTCAGATGTTCCTCTGGGACCTCGTCTACCTCCCTGATCGGTCGAATGAATTCTTCGTCTCCCATTTTGATGCGCTCAGCCGCGCCGGCAAGCGGCTTGCCAGTCCAATGCCAAGCCCACGGGTAGAGGACGTTGAGCCCACACATCCGTTTGTAGCGCGCGTACACGTCGATTCTAGCGGCTGTGAAGCCGCTCCCGACGTGCAAGGGCCCGCTCATGTATGCGAAGGGAAATGTGACGAAACATTTCGGCCGCTTCGGGTCGGGGTCGGCCTCGAAAATTTTGGCCTTAGCCCATTCTTCCCGCCATTTCTTGTCCAACGCTAGCCAGTCAACAGGCATGATTATCACTTGGTCAACATTGCTTTCAGCGCCGATTCCGAGTTCCGCATTACTTCGTTAACCGCATTCAGGTTTGTTCCGCCGCCTTGGCCGAAGTAGTCTTTGCCCCCGCCACCGCCGCCGAGCATTGCGGCAAGCTTGCTGGCAAGCTTCCCCGCGTTCACACCCTGCGCAATTGCATCTTTTCCTGCACCGACGAAGACCCTGGCCGAATCCTTGACGAGGATTAATACAATGACCGCGCTCGGTTCTTTCTCAACAATTTTGTTGTTCAACGCGACTAAATCGCTCTCTTCACCACGATCATATTTTGCAGAGCACATCTTTATGCGGCCGACCGTCTTCGTAGACTGCAGAAGTTTTGCGGCCTCTTGCTCCGCCCATTGTTTGGATAGTTCTTCGAGGCGTTTAGCCAGTTTTGTTCTTTCTTCAACGAGGGTCTGAACGTATTGGTCTACTTTTTCGATGGGCGCTTCGACGATCGTTGAAATGTTTTTGATTTTCTTCTCCTGTTCTTGGAAGGCGCGTAGAGCTTGAGTGCCTGCGGCGAATATTATTCGTTCTACGCCGTCCTGAATGCGCTCTGTGTGCAGAATCTTGATGGTCCCAATCTGTCCTGTCCTAGTGCAATGCGTTCCGCCGCATGCTTCCACGTCCCAATCGCCAATCTTGATTACTCGTACTTCACGGCCGGGCACAACGCCTCCTTGGTAGAGCTTGAACCCATAAGCCTGCTCAGCCTTCTCCCTGGGCAGCCATTCGGACTCTACGGGGATATCTTGGAGGGCTACTTCCGTTGCAAGCCTTTCAATTTCTCTTACCTGTTCCTCCGTGATTCTCTCGTAATGCGATATGTCAATTCGGCTGGAATCAACGCCCTTCTGCGCGCCGGCCTGCCAAGCATGTTGACCCAGCACCCTCCTAGCCGCACCCAAAACCAAATGGGTGCCTGTATGATGACGCATCAAACTGATGCGCCTGTTCCATTCAATTGAACCTCGCACGATTTCCCCAATGCGCGGGGGCTTACCTTCTATTTGGTGGACTATGATTCGGGTAACCTTCTGTGTATCAACGACTTTGATTGGCCCATTAGAGGTCTGAAAGACTCCGATATCGCCGGGTTGGCCCCCACCTTCGGGGTAGAAGCAGGTTTGGTCCAAGACGACGAACTTGTTTTCGAGGATCGCGATTACTTTTCCTTCGAACTCTTTCTGGAAAGGGTCTTTGTAGTATAATTGGGCAGTGTCCTGGAGCCCGCTGACTTTGTCCTTCAGTGAGTCAATCACTTTCGATTCTGTTTCTTCCTCTGAAACGCGCTTTACAGACAAATGCTTCTGGGCGACCATTCCATAGAAGTTTCCCGGAGGATCCACCGATACCCCTAGCGGTTCTGCTATCTCTCGCACTATGTCCGGAACCATTCCGTGAGAGTCATACAAGTCAACAAGAGTTTGCGGCGGGATTTCTTTAAGTCCCTTCGTTTTCAGGTCACTTGCAATTTTCTTTACTAGATCTGAGCCCCGTTCGATTGTTTTTCGATACTTGGATTCTTCTGACTTGATTTCTTCTGCTATCTCACGTTTCATTCCTTTTAGCTGAGGGAAGTCGCCACCCCAATAGTCTACTTGGGCGTCGATTATGTCCAGCATCTTATCCTCAATGCCCAACTGGCGCAGCATTCGGTAGGTCCGTCGAATCAGCAAACGCGTGAGGTAGCCTGCTTCAACGTTTGAAGGAACAACGCCCTCTGACAGTAGGAAGGCAATTGCCTTTGTGTGATCGGCAACCGCCATCGCGCTTTCAATCGGCGTAAGAGCCTTCTCGAGCTCCCTCCAATCCATGCCTATGCTTTCGGCAACTTTCTTTCGAGCATCAGTACGGCTCTCGTTGCGTTCGATGTTCATGTAACTCGAATACGGAACCACTTTTGCAACCAGCTTCTCGTCATACTTGAGATTCGCTAGTTGGAAGATTCTGTCTAGTACCTGACCGTAAAGGACCTCGAAAGCGCTGGCTGTTCCCTGGCTTAACCATGCCCAACGCTCTATCCCGTATCCCGTGTCGACGGTTCGGATCGGGAGTTTGACGAGCTGATCGCCCTGAACCTTGTACTGCATAAAGACTAGGGTAGAGATTTCTAGTCCGGCGCTAAGACACTCAAGGTCGGGACCAGCGTTTCCACCCCCTGACCAGAAATGCTCCTTGTATGAAACCGATTCCGACTTCAGACCGAACTCTTCAGTGGCCAGCTCGTGGTGGTAACGGATTGTCTGGTCCATCCAGTAGACCTCCTTGTCAGGGTAGTTGAAGGCGTGAGCGCCTCCCATTTCGAACATTAGCTCATGGCGCCCCAATGTTGGGCCGACATTGTCTATGTCCGTGAACCTGATGGATGGCTGACTGACGACGAGGGGGTTTGCTGGTGGCGGAATCATACCTTCGGTAACGTAGGGCTGGAAATCGTAGATCGACGCTCCCACAAGGAAGACGTCATCTCGCCACCGTGCCACAACAGGGTACGGGTTGATCCTTTTGTGTCCATTCCGTTCAAAGAATGACAAGAATAATTCACGCATGTCATGAATCGAGTACCGCCGCTTAGCCGGAGGTTTCCCAATAAACGAGTATCGAACGCACGGGCTGTCGCCACAGAATTTCTCGTCAGGCTTCTGAGTCCAGAAGTAACCTTTGCAGCATTCACACTGCTTGCGCTGAAACCCATTCTCCTTGAAGAACGGGACGGCGAATTCTTTCTCATTAATCTCCATTTGACATACCTCGGTTCTTGACGGTTCTCACGACCCTCTTGAGTCGACACCTAAGTAGATAGGTGCCATGCGTCTCCTATATTTTGACCGGGTCGTTGACACCGAATCCTGGGTCAAATGTTCTCGTGGAGAAGGTGGGGTAGAGCACGGGATTCTGACAATTCACTGTTACCATAAGCTACCTATGCGTGTGTTGAGGCCTTGTTCTCGAGTTTCTCAAGTCTAACCTTCAACTCAGAGATTTCAGTCAACATTTCTTTGGCGAAGTTCACGAGAGCGTAGGGTAACTCGTTCGTATTCAGCGACAGTGTTTCAGTTTCTTCAAGATCGGATTCGCGCAGTTTCTGCTTTGTTCGGCGAACCATGAACGGAGCGACGGGTTCAACGTTCTGCGCAACCCAGCCCAGCAGGCGCGAGTGACCCAACACGAGACAAGACAGTGTCTACTTGGTAGAAAAGTGGAACATTCGTCCTTTTTGATTTCTCCTCCAAGCCGCGTTAAATACTGAGAGCGCCTAAGGTTGGGTTAATTGTTGGAGGTGAATTGAGTTGGCGAGCAAGAAACGCAAGGTCAAGATGAAAGTAGAGGGTCGTGAGGCAAGGGACACAACTGAATACGTAGCATAAGGAAGCTACGTGTGGCGGGTGATTCTCCCGCCCTTTCCGACTTTTGTTTTACTCGGTAAGATTCTGCGTCAGCCGTAGCGTTCCCGTTTCTTGGCCTCTGTCAGTATCCGTAAACCTTTCTTGACTCATGTAGGATCGGATCGTTCTAAAAGACTACGACTATGATCTCGTGTACCTAGTCGCCGACGAAGAGGAGGGATATGACGACTTGATGTGGGAGGCGTTCGTGCCCCGTACGCTGTTGTCCGACGGTAGCTCGGAGACGCCTTTCCGTATACGTCCAATTGCAACAGTTCGGCGCGAGGCAAAGAGAATGCCAGGAAAGCGGTTTCTGCGCCAGTATGTGAAGAAGATAGAAAAGCTGATGCAGACTTCTCACCGCAATCGTGATGATTAGGCTGATTCCCTGAATTAACACACAAAAAACACTATTCTAGTCTCCATTAATTGATTCCTCCAGCCGACAGAACGAAGCAGACTAAACTAGTTAGCTATTTGCCCGCTCCCTCTGTCAGCGAGGTGCGAGCACAAGGGCCTGAAGCAGAAGGTTAGCGAACATCAGGACCCAACTCTAACTCAACACATTCAACTAAGCATGCTCATAATGTTTACTTTCAGAAGGAATCTAGGGAGTAGATGACGAAACGGTTTCTGGTCAAGTTATCGTTGGTTAGATCTGGTGGGGCGGGAATATTCCCTCCTGGAACCTGAATCTTGTGGGACGCTGCCTTGCTTCCCGCACCAAGATTGATGAAGATTGTAGAGGCGCTTTCCTTCCGCATCGTTTGTGAATTTAGCCCCGCACCTGCAGACAGTGTATTCCTCAGACAAAGAACCGTCAGCACCTAGCCGAGGAAACAAGGTTAACGTAGCCGTAAAAGGTTAAGCCACATCCTCCAACCTGAATGTGTAGGACCAAAGATGCCATCATTTGTTATTCATGAACACTGGGCGACGGCCCACCATTTCGATTTCCGTTTGGAAATGGACGGCGTTCTGAAATCGTGGGCTGTCCCCAAAGGGCCCCCACTTGAGGCTGGGATCAAACGTCTCGCGGTAGCGGTGGATGACCATCCGATCGATTACGGCTCATTCGAGGGAACTATTCCGGAAGGCGGGTACGGCGCTGGAAAAGTCGTGATTTGGGACAAGGGAGAGTACACTCTCATTGAACGAGGACCCCGCTTACTACGCTTCGAACTTCACGGGAACAAGCTGAAGGGCGAGTATGCGCTCGTCTACTTCAAAGAAGAACGTGGCCAAGCACAGTGGTTACTATTGAGAAAAGGTGTGGTAACCACCTCGAAGCGGAAATAAAGGCAGGGATTGTTCGCTACAACCAGCCCAATAATGCGTCTTATCCCATGCAAGGTCGCTGAAGTTGTGGAACGCTGGCGGAAAACTGCCTCTTTGGCAATTGCGCTCCTAGTGCTTTCTGTTCCTTTGCCTTGGCTAACCGTGACTCTGAATCTGTCTCAGATCGAGCGTGGAGCACAGCAATATTCCATCTTCGGCGTTGACACTAAGGTCCTGCCTCCCACGGTTTCGAACTCGGTGTTCGTTTCCACTCCGTATTTTGCCGGGCTCTTGGACGTCCCTTACTTCGCGCTTTCTCTGCTATTGCTCATCCTCGCGTTGGTTTCGAGCGCGATCTCGGTCTTGATTAGGAAATCAAACTTTCAGATATTTGCTGCCGGTTCGGCACTCACTGCGGCCTGGTATTGGATCGATAACGTGAAGCGGCTGGATGAGTACTTGTACCTCCACAACTACCTATCCTCAGGCATGTGTTACATTGAATCGGAATGGGTCAGGTGCGTTTCCGCGGAGGTTGGTATTGGAACATATTTGGCGGCAGTTGCTGGCCTGGTCCTTCTTACAGGTTGGCTAATCGAGACCCAGGGCCAAAGTTGCTAAGCGCCGGATCACACCCCCTAGCTCTCGGGACGAACTGCCATCTCATTCGCCCGGAAGAAGTAAGTTCGTGACAGGAAGGATAGACTTGGCTTAGATTTCTCTAGAAGGGTATTTTCGATCTTGAACCGCTGCTCGGAGCACTAAAAACAAAGTGAAAGAGGACTAGGATGCGAGAGAGATCAAAGTAAAGGGTACAGGCAACTCAAGATCAACCGAAGAGGGCACCGAGGCCCGCTAGTGCTTCTTCGCCTTTCTTCTTCTCGTCTTCCGCCCCTTCTTTCTTGTCCTTCTTTCCTCCAGTTGGGGCTGCCGCTGCAGGTGCTGCGGCCACCGGTATGGCTTGCGCGGCTTTTAGGGCGTCGTCTATTTTGATTTCTGAGAGTGCCGCGACTAGGGCCTTGACTCTTGGCTCATCAGTTTTGACTCCGGCTGCTGTTAGAACTTTCTTTACGGTATCGTCGGTTATTTTGCCGCCTGCTGAGTGTAGCAGAAGAGCTGCGTAGACGTATTCCATTTTTCACACCGAAATTTGACGGGATTCCTGTGCTTACCCGAAGTCCCTCTTTTCAACCTTTTCCTTCAGCGGATGCGGCTGCTGCGGGCGCTGGTTGCGCTTGGGTCTCGCTTTGAGTTGTTGACGGAGGGGCGATCGCTTCAGGTTTCACGGCAGCAATCGCTGACGACAGCGCATTCATGTTCGCGTAAGCCTTCTGGATGATAAAGTCCGCAGTTTGTTTCGTAAAGAAGCCTGACTCGACGCTGACGGCAACGGCCTGCCGATATGCTTTCGAGATAATTATGGGCGCAGTCTCTGGCAACATAATGTTTGCCTCAACCGCCAGACCGATAGCCATCCTCGCGGCTGAGGAGAAATCAGACTTCATTTGG
>Ga0208457_1001217_pt1 | contig 19509 bp, 13 predicted proteins | sample June2015DPH_10_1_FD_185513 | JGI IMG/M metagenome (GOLD analysis project Ga0208457, IMG submission 185513) | Peatland microbial communities from SPRUCE experiment site at the Marcell Experimental Forest, Minnesota, USA - June2015DPH_10_150... | ecosystem: Environmental > Terrestrial > Soil >... | reverse complement strand
TAGAAGGATGAAAGTCTGACGATCCCGCAAGGGAAGCCTACACAGGTGCTGCATGGCTGTCGTCAGCTCGTGTCGTGAGATGTTGGGTTAAGTCCCGCAACGAGCGCAACCCCTGTGTCCTGTTGCCACCCGGACGAGAGTTCGGAGCACTCTGGACAGACTGCCTCGCTTAAACGAGGAGGAAGGTGGGGATGACGTCAAGTCAGTATGGCCCTTACGGCCAGGGCTGCACACGTACTACAATGCCCGGTACAAAGGGAAGCGATACCGCAAGGTGGAGCCAATCCCCCAAAACCGGGCCCAGTTCAGATTGTCGGCTGCAACTCGCCGACATGAAGCTGGAATCGCTAGTAATGGCGCATCAGCTACGGCGCCGTGAATACGTTCCCAGGCCTTGTACACACCGCCCGTCACATCATGAAAGCCGTTTGTACCCGAAGTCGCCGTGTTAACCGCAAGGAGACAGGCGCCGAAGGTATGGACGGTGATTGGGATGAAGTCGTAACAAGGTAGCCGTAGGGGAACCTGCGGCTGGATCACCTCCTTTCTAGGGAGATTATGGCGGCGGCCTCAAAACCGCCGTCTAGGTCGACAGTCCTTCGGGATTGTTCGGTTCTGCTTATCGCACAATTCAGTTTTCATCCGGCGCGATCTTTGACGATGATTTGGGGGCACGGGCACCGGCCGGTCAGGCCCGCCAGGACCCGGCCACCGGGGCGGGTACGCCCGGGAACTTGTGGGGCTGTAGCTCAGTTGGTAGAGCGGTAGCTTTGCAAGCTATAGGTCGGGAGTTCGAGTCTCCTCAGCTCCACCAGCTTTGCTTCCCCGGCGGCGGCGGCGGGCCGGGCGGCGGGCGTGTAGCTCAGCTGGTTAGAGCATGCGCTTGATAAGCGCAGGGTCACTGGTTCGAGTCCAGTCACGCCCACCATTTTGATTTTGGCCTGTCTTGGACAGGCATCGTTCTTTGAAAACTACACACAGACAACAGGGCAAATTATAGATTCGCTGAGTTCCATCGGTCCAGGTGGACGTGATGGTTTAACTTTGTGATCAAGCTACTAAGGGCTTATGGTGAATGCCTTGGTGCCAAGAGGCGATGAAGGACGTAGCAAGTTGCGATAAGCCACGGAGAGCCGCAAACAGGCTTTGACCCGTGGATTTCCGAATGGGACAACCCAATGACCTTTACCGGTCATTATTGCCGGATGAATTCATAGTCCGGCAAGGCGACACGGGGTGAAGTGAAACATCTCAGTAACCCCAGGAAAAGAAAACGACGTGATTCCGTCAGTAGTGGCGAGCGAACGCGGAACAGCCTAAACCGGGAGGACTTGTCTTCCCGGGGTAGCGGGACCTCGATGTGGGAGGCGGCGGGCGAGCTTAATCTTCTGGAAAGTTGGGCCGCAGACCGTGACAGCCGGGTGAGCGAAGCGCAAAGCCCCCTAGAGGCATCCCAAGTAGCACGGTGCACGTGAAACGCTGTGCGAATCAGTCCGGACCACCGGATAAGGCTAAATACTCCTTGGCAACCGATAGTGAACTAGTACCGCGAGGGAAAGGTGAAAAGCACCCCTGCTAGGGGAGTGAAATAGTACCTGCAACCATCTGCCTACAATGTGTGGGAGCACCGCAAGGTGTGACCGCGTGCCTTTTGCATAATGAGTCTGCGAGTTATTGTCCGTGGCCAGCCTAAGCGGCGAAGCCGCGCAGGCGAAGGGAAACCGAGTACGAAACGTGCGACCAGTCGCGGGCAATAGACCCGAAGCGGAGGTGATCTACTTTTGAGCAGGTTGAAGTTTGGGTAACACCAAATGAAGGACCGAACTCGTGGATGTTGAAAAATCCTGAGATGACTTGAGAGTAGGAGCGAAAGACTAATCAAACCCCGTGATAGCTGGTTCTCTCCGAAATAGCTTGAGGGCTAGCGTTGGGAAAGTACTCCCGGGAGGTAGAGCACTGGATGGCTTAGGGACCCCACCAGGTTACCAAAACCAATCAAACTCCGAATTCCCGGGATCTCATTACCCCAGCATTCAGGCTGCGAGGGATAAGCTTCGTGGCCGAGAGGGCAACAGCCCAGATCGCCGGCTAAGGTGCCTAAATGTCGCTTAGTGGAAAGGATGTGACGTTACCAAGACAGTGAGGATGTTGGCTTAGAGGCAGCCATCATTTAAACAGTGCGTAACAGCTGACTCATCGAGTGATGTCGCGCCGAAAATGATTGGCGATAAGCGATATACCGAAGCCGCGGATGCCGGTGGGATTCGTCCCGTCGGCGTGGTAGGAGAGCGTGACCAGTGCGTCGAAGCCGGACTGCAAGGGACGGTGGAGCGCTGGCCAGTGAGAATGCAGACACGAGTAGCGATAAACCAGATGAGAATTCTGGTCGCCGTAAACCCAAGGTTTCCTGGGGATGGTTCGTCCTCCCAGGGTTAGCCGGGAGCTAAGACGAGGCCGTAGGGCGTAGTCGATGCACAGCAGGTTAATATTCCTGCGCCGGCCGGGGTTAAGTCTGGAAGGGACGCAGAGAGAAACAGTGGCTACGTCATCGAAAGACAGAGCCTAGGCTTCGGCCGAAGCGCACCACTGGACGATCTGCCGAGAAAAGCTTCCAGCCGTTCCCCCGGTCGCCCGTACCGCAAACCGACACAGGTGGGTGAGTGTAAGCGCACTCAGGCGCGCGAGAGAAACCTCTCTAAGGAACTCGGCACATTAGCCCCGTAACTTCGGGAAAAGGGGTGCCCACTTCGGTGGGTCTCAGTAAATTGCGTTTAGCGACTGTTTAACAAAAACACAGCACTCTGCCAAGTCGTCAAGACGACGTATAGGGTGTGACACGTGACCAATGCGGAAAGATTAAAGCATCTTGTCAGCCGCAAGGCGAAGCTCGGTGCTCAAGTCCCCGTGAATGTCGGCCGTAACTATAACGGTCCTAAGGTAGCGAAATTCCTTGTCGGGTAAGTTCCGACCTGCACGAATCGTGTAACGACTGAACGACTGTCTCGGAGAGGATCTCGGCGAAACTGTAACGGCGGTGAAGATGCCGCCTGCCCGCAGTAGGACGGAAAGACCCTATGCACCTTTACTGTAAGCTGGTATTGGGTTCTGGTTAACGATGCGTAGCGTAGGTGGGAGACTTTGAAGGCACGGTTTAGGTCGTGCCCGAGTCGCAATGTGAAACACCACTCTTTGTTAATTAGGATTCTAACCCCAACCTGTCAGCCAGGTGGGGGACAGTGCCTGCAGGTCAGTTTGACTGGGGCGGTTTCCTCCCAAATGGTAACGGAGGAGCGCGAAGCTTGGCTCAACACGGTTGGCAACCGTGTGTCGAGGGTATGGCTACAAGCCAGGTTGACTGCGAGACCAACAAGTCGAGCAGGTGCGAAAGCAGGCCCAAATGATCCGATGGTTTAATGTGGAATTGCCATCGCTCAACGGACAAAAGGTACGCTAGGGATAACAGGCTGATCGGATCCAAGAGTTCACATCGACGATCCGGTTTGGCACCTCGATGTCGGCTCATCGCATCCTGGGGCTGGAGAAGGTCCCAAGGGTCCGGCTGTTCGCCGGTTAAAGCGGTACGCGAGCTGGGTTCAGAACGTCGTGAGACAGTTCGGTCCTTATCCACTGTGGGCGAAGGAAACTTGAGGGGTTCATTCCTTAGTACGAGAGGACCGGGAATGACGCACTTCTGGTGTGGCAGTTGTTCCGTCAGGGGCATCGCTGCGTAGCCATGTGCGGAAGAGATAAGCGCTGAAAGCATCTAAGCGCCAAGCTCCTCCCAAGATAAGGTTTCCCGGACGCAAGTCCCTAAAGACCCCCGGCAGACCACCGGGTTGATAGGTCAGGCGTGCAAGCGCGGCAACGCGTTCAGCGGACTGATACTAATCGGTCGTGCGGCTTGATCGCTTTTTCCTCGCCGTGAGGAAAAGCGATTCCAACTCGCGAATCTGTGCTCCAAGCCTGTGTGTAGTTTTCAAGGAACGACGGTTCTTTAAACGTTTTTTTGGTGACCATGAAGCGGTGGCCCGACCCGATCCCGTCCCGAACTCGGCCGTCAAACGCCGCATTGCCGATGGTAGTGCCTGTATAGCTTGCGCGAGAGTAGGTTGTCGCCAAATCTTTCCTTCGAGCCGGAATAACCTTCCGGCTCGTTTTTTTCCCGGGCGTCTCGGCCGGCGCCCCGGATTCAGGCCGCCTGGAGCAGACGCAGCAGCTTGCGGTCAAGCTGGTGGCCGCGCCAAACCTCATAAGCGACATCGCCGCGACCGCTGTCCAGGACCCCAAAACTCCCGCGCCAGTTCCACAGGGCCCAGCCCCAGCCCGCGTCTTTCCACAGCGCCAGGAGATCCTGCAGCCAGGCCAGCACCACCGCGTGCGGGGTCCGGTTGTGCGCCCCGAATTCGCCGATCATCACCCCCACGCCCCGCGCCTCCAACTGTCGCCACGGCTCGATGCAACGGCGTCGCAGCGTTTCCCTGTCCCAGTTGATGTCGCCTTCCTTCAGCGGATAGGTCGGTTCGGGCCATTGGTCGGCTCCCGCCATCCAGTTTGCCCGGAAATGCGAGATGCGGACGGGCTGGTACCCGCGTCCCGCGGCTGCCACATTGAGGCCGGCGAGCTCGGTCGGCGCGGCGTTGCCCCATTCCCGCCCGTCGCAGATCACCAGCCGCTTGGGATCGTGTTCCCGGATCGCCTCCAAAAGCCGGCTGACGACCCGCCGGTACGCGGCGGGTTCGAGCTTCGGCGGTTCATTCAGGAGGTTGAAGCTGACGCACCGGTTGGGAATGTCGCGGTAGCGTCGGGCAAACTCGCCCCAATGCAGGGCACAGATCCGCAGCGCCTCGTCGCCCGTCCACAATGACTTGGGCTCGGGTGGCTGGGCCACGGTGTAGCCCGGCGCGCGGTGGAAGTTCAGGCACACGTGGATCCCGTGCTTTTGCCCGAACCGGACGGCGTCATCAATCTCGCGCAGCGTGGTTTCGCGGAACTTCGTCCAGTCACCGTCTTCAATCCAACCGCGGTAATCCATTGGCAGGCGGACGAAATCGAAGCCGAGTTCAGCGATCCACGCGAAGTCCTCCTCCCGGAACGGCTGGTTCTGGCCGTTGAATTTCTCGAGCAGATTGAAGCCGCGCCAGCGGGGCAGGTGGGCCGCCGAGGGTTCCGGCAGGCCGGGATCGGTCGCCGCCAGCAGGCGTCCGCGATCGAGGCGGACCAGCATTCCGGCACCGGTGCCGGCCGCGAGGGAGTGAACCAGGAACCGGCGTCGTGACAGTGAAGCTCGCATGATTGCTTTGACTGCGGGGCGCGCCTTTGATTCAAGTGACTTCGTTGCCTGACGTGGAGATGAATCGCTGCATGTGCATGTTCTGTCTTTTGGTTTGCCTGGTGGCCGCTCTGGCGGCCGTGCCGGCGGCCACGTCAGCCCGGCCCAAGTACCCGCTGGTTGGACCGGTCATCAAACTTGCGCCAGACGGGCCCGGGGGTCAGGTGCTCCCGCAGGATCCGCTGGAACCGGCGCCGGAGTTGCCGGCGGCTCGCGAACGGCGGCGTCAACGCATCGTGGAGCGTCGGGCGGGCACGGTTCTGATGGTCCGCCGCGGGGCCACCGCCCTGGCGCCGGAAAACTCGCTGGCGGCCTCTGCCGCGGCAATGGATTACGGGGCGGACGGCGTGGCGGTGGACATTCGCATGACCCGGGATGGCGTGCCGGTCCTGTTCGCGGATCAAACGCTCGACCGTTTGACGGACGGTTTCGGTCTGCTCGCCCAATTTACCTACCGTGAACTGTTGCCGCTACAGAGACAGGCCGTCGGCGGTCCACCCCGATTCTCGCACCTGACGACATTCGCAGCCTTGCTCGACCTTGCCCGCGATCGGGACATGCTCCTGTGGCTGAACCTCGACGCACCCGGGCTGGACCGTGAGGTCGCGCGTCTGTTGGATGCGGCGGATGCGTGGGAATTGGTGATCGGGATCCACAGCGTCCATCCGTCGCAGTTGGGGCAGCACCTGAAATTCCACCCGCTCTCGACCAAGGCGCAACCTCGCATCCTGGCGGGTGGCGACTTGGATCCGACCACCGTCGCCGGCTGGCTGGCCCAGCCTGGCCAGGTCCTTTTGGTGGGCGACCCCCGCGTCGCCGTCCGCGCTTTGGGGCGATCGCCTTTCCAGCCAAGGCCGTTGACCGAAACCTTCATCCTCACCACCCGTCCTCTCGCTTTGCCCCCTGACCCTGCCGACCATTTCAACCCGCTGGCTCACATCCGGGCGCTGGCGAACCGGATCAACCCGCGCTCGACCGATTCGCTTGTGGCGCTGCTCGTGAAGCCGCCGGCACTGGCCAGTCCAGTTTCTCCACCTTGGGCCCGCGAGCAACGGATCGTGGAGCGCGCCTGGGCCGCGGGGCAGCTTGGCAGCCTGGGCCGGCGGTCGGGTGGGATCGTCGCCGCATTGGAACAAACGGTGCAGGAACCGGTTGGCGATGGGGACCCGTTGTATCGTGGCGTGGAGGTGGCGGCGGTGGCGCGCGCGCTCGGTCGGTTGGGAGCCACCGAATCGGTGCCGGTCCTGCTGGCAGCCTGGCGCAAGTTGGGCGACGCGGCGGCCGATGCGAGCGACAGCGTTTCGCCCGCCGCGGGTGAGCGGGTGCAGATTGCGATCCTTGAGGCGCTGGGGGACCTGCGCTGCCGCACATCCCGCCGGTTCTTGACCGGATATTTGGAAACTGCCGGTGGAGCGTCCGGTTCTCCCGGTCCGTCTTATGTTGTCGAAGCCACGCGCGCCCTGCTCCGGCAGCGGCTCGATTGGGCCGAGACGGCCGCGCTGCTGCGGAGTCCGAATCCCGAGGTGTGGGGAACGACCGTGCTCGAATGCCTGGATCAGTTCACCGAGGAACGTGGGCAAGCTCTGCGCGCCGCCGCCCCGTGGGCGCTCGAATTGCCGCGACCGGGGCGTTGAGCGAACGCACTGAGGCAGGGTGTTTGGGGGCCATCGCTGGTTCCGGCAGCACGTTGGTTCAATAAGGTCCCGGATTTGCCACAGGCGGGAGAGCCGGACCGGGTCACGGACGTGCGTTTACGGCCGGGCAGAGGCAATCCCGGCTTGCCAGTTCTCGTGGCGGATGACAATGAATGACGACAACGACGATGAAATCCCCGTTCTGTCTGCACGTTTGCGCCGGCTTGGTCTTGGGCCTTTTCCTTGTCGCCGCGCGCGGCGCCAACCTTGAACCGTCACTTCCGCCCTTGCGCGCCCAATGGATCTGGCTGCGCGACGGCAACGTGCGCGCTTACAACCAGACGGTGATCGCCCGCCGGCAAGTGCGGTTGGAGAAAACACAACAGGCCACTTTGCGCATCACCGCGGACAGCTTCTACCGCGTGTTCGTGAACAATGTCTGGGTCAACGACGGTCCCGCCCGCGCCTGGCCGGAGCATTTCCAATATGACGTGCTCGACGTCACGCCCTGCCTCGTGGACGGTCCCAACGAAATCCGGATCGTCGCCCGTTATTATGGCGTCGGTGATTTTCACCGGGTCCCGCAGCAGGCCGGTCTGCTGGCGCAATTGGACCTGACGCTCACGGGCGGGCGAACCCGGACGCTGGTTACGGATGGGGATTGGGAGGTCGCGGCGGCGCCGGCATGGATTGCCAACACCCCCAAGGTGAGCATCCAGATGGAGCCGATGGAGGTGTACGACGCGCGGTTGGAAGATAACCTGCACTACCGTCGCGCGGCCGTGTTGTTCGCGACCGGCGGTGGTCCGTGGAAGGATCTGCGGCCGCGCGAAACGGCGTTGCTGACCAAACAGCCCGTCGCCTTCCGGCGGTTTCTGGGCGCCCATGTCGTGAAGGCGGACGGTTGGAACTATCTGCTCCCGGCCGCGAGGCTGGTGAACCCGGGTGTCATCGAGGCTAATGGCAATGTTAGTCAGGCTTGTGGCATGGCGACGGTCCTCGAAGGGTTGCAGACCAACACCGTCCGCCTGGAAACCGAAGGAATGAATGTCGCCATTGACGGCCGGCGGCAGGAGCGGAACGAATTCACGCTCGCACCGGGCCGGCACCTGGTCGTCGCGTTGGTCAGCGACCTTGTCGGCCATGAGAAGCACAAGGGCGTGCGGTTCCCGAACCCCGCCGGTTTCCGGCTGGAGAATCCGTTGCAGCCCGGACACGAAAATCCGTGGGTGTTCCTGCGCTTCCCCGAATACGCCTTTGCCACCAACGACGTGCGCTGGATCGTCTTCTGGAACGAGGACCGGCGGCTCAGCGGCCTGACGGAGCGGTTCAACCAGGCCGCCGATCGCTGGTTGGGCAGCGTCAAGGACCTCGCTGCGTTCCGTGAACAGCTCGAGTCTCATGCCGTGGTGATGGCGTCGGCGGCGATGTTCCTGGTTGATCCGACCTGGCAGTTCCAGGAGCGGCAGGTGGTGAACGACGCCACGGCGCTGGTTCGGCGGCCAGCCGGATTGATCCACAACAATGACGACGCCACGCTCATCCGGCCGAGCCCGGCGGGCGACGTGGAGTTGCTTTATGACTTGGGGGAACAGGACTGCGGCTGCTACCAGCTTGAGATGCAGGCCGACGCGGGCGTGGAGGTGGACGTTTTCGGAGTCGAATACATCGCCCCGGACGGCCGCATTCAGCACACCGGAGGCAACCGGAACGGGATGCGATACATCACGCGGGCGGGCGACAACCGTTTCACCTCGCTCAAGCGTCGCTCCGGCCGCTACCTGTTTGTCACGCTGCGCCATCAGCGCAGTCCGGTCAGCATCCGGCATCTGCAGCTCATCGAGTCCACCTACCCGGTCGAGGCCGTGGGGAGTTTTGCCTGCAGCGACGCCCGTTTGAACGAGGTGTGGGCCATCTCGACGCGCACCCTCAAGCTGTGCATGGAAGATACGTTCACCGACTGTCCGTTGTATGAGCAAACCCACTGGGTGGGCGACGCGCGGAACGAGTCGTTGATCGCCTACAGCGTGTTCGGGGTGACGGACCTGCCGCGGCGGTGCATCAACGTGACCGCGCAATCCCTGGCGCGCTACCCGTTCGCGGGCTGCCAGACGCCGTCGAGTTGGGAGTGTCTGCTGCCAGCCTGGAGTTTTCTGTGGGGGATTTCGACGTGGGACTATTACTGGTTCACCGGCGATCGCGAGTACCTGCGCGGCATTTACCCGGACGTGATCCGCAATTTGAAGGGTGCGGAAACGTTCGTCAGCGAGCGCGACCTTTTCACGGGACCGTTCTGGAACTTCTTCGACTGGGTCAACCTCGATCAGGGGCCGAAGGCGGTGGTGCATAACAGCATGTTCATGATTGGGGCGATCGACGCCGCGCTCAAGGAGGCGGCCGTGCTGGGCGACACCACGCACGTGCCATGGTTGCGGCAACTGCGGGCCCGCCTGGTCCGCGGGGTGAACCGGCTGTGGGACGCCGACCGAAAGGCCTATCCCGACAGCATCCACGACGACGGCGCCGTCAGTCCGAGTTCGTCCCAGCACACGAGTTTCCTCTCGCTGTTGTATGACATCGTGGAACCGGCCAACCGGGCGGTCGTCGAGGGTTACCTGAGCGACCCGCCGGCCAGCCTGGTGAAGATCGGATCGCCTTTTGCGATGTTATACCTCTACGAAACTTACGAGAAACTGGGTCGGGAGGATGAGATCATTAAATCCATTTTTCAGAATTATCTGCCCATGATCGAAGCCGGGGCCACGACCGTGTGGGAGAGTTTCCCCACCGGGACGACCGGATCCGGCGGGTTTCCCACCCGCAGCCATTGCCACGCCTGGTCGTCGGCCCCCAGCCGTTTTTTGCCGCGGATCATCCTCGGGGTGAAGGAAACGGCTGCCGGCGGCACGAATTATCGGATCAGTCCCCGGTTGAGCGGGCTCACCTGGGCGCGCGGGACGGTGGCAACGGTCCACGGTCCGATCAGTGTGTCGTGGAAGCGCACCGGCGGGGATCTGGAACTCACCTACGCGGCGCCGGCGGACGTGGCGGTCGAGTTCGTCGGCAATCCGACACTGGAAGGGCTGAAAGTGACGGTAAACGGGGTTCGTCGGTGAGGCACCTCATGCGGGTGTGGGGGGCGCGTCGTCGGATCGGGGTGGCCGGGGGCGGTTTTCCCGGTGGTTTGGGGCCTTTGAAGCTGAACAAAAAAGGCACAAATATCCGATTGACATCCGGGTGGGGTTGCGTACACTGACGCAGGATTTTGATGGTGAAAGAGCGTAAACAGGAGTCTCCTTATGAACAAACAAGGTAATTGGAAGGTCGCGATCGTCGGTGGGGTGGCGTCTCTGGCCGTGGCACTTGCCGTGACTGTGCGGGCGGAGGAGGCGACCGCGAAGGTGCAGCAGATCTCCGGTGGCACTGCGCAGTGCAGTGAGGATGGGAATACCTGGAAGGCGCTGCAGAAGGGGGCGGCCCTCAAGCAGGGGTCGAGCATCAAGACCGATGCCTCGGGCAATGTTGACCTCTACCTTGGCAAGAACGGCCCCTATGTGCGCGTGTCTCCTGACACGACCGTGAAGTTCAACACCCTGACCTGCGACAAAGGCGCGGGTGAAGTGGTGACCGCCACCGAGCTTGGGCTGGACAACGGCAAGCTCACGGCCGTTGTTCGCAAGATCAACTCTTCCTCCCGGTTCGAGATCAAGACCGCCAGCGCGACCCTCAAAGTCAAGGGCACCAAGGTGCAGGGCAGCTCCCGTGGTCAGTTCGCCGTGAAAGATGGCAGTTCGGAGGTTTTCTACACCCCGGCCGGTGAAACCACGCCGACGCGGTTTGATGTGCCCAGCGGTTACACGTTCGAGCCGAGCGGCAACGGTGGCAAGGGTATCGTGATTCCGACCCCGGCCGAGTTGGTGCTGGACTTCCAGCAAAACCTGAATGGCCTCATGGGCGCTCCGGGCGCGCAGGCGGCGGCCGGCATTTGGGCTCCGACCCCGACATGGAATGCCCCGACGCGGCCGTTTGATCCGCCGGGACAACCGGGTCACCCCTTCAACCTGCCGCCGGTTTTCAACCCGACCACGCAAACGGGCGACCAGGGACAAGGTGGCCAGGGACCCGACTAAGAAGAAACGGCGCCGGGCTCGGGCTCCTTGAGTGCTGGCAGAATTTCGACCCAGAGCGGATCTCCGCTCTGGGTTTTCTGTTTCAGAATTGAGATCGTCGGTCCACGCAAGCACGCCGCAAGCGGCGGATCGGCACTTTCCGAGGACACGTTGGCATGCGGACGGTGATTTATCCCGGCAGCTTCGATCCGATCACGAACGGACATCTGGATGTCGTTCACCGGGCGGCCAAGCTGTTCGACCGGGTGATCGTGGCAGTGGCGGAGAATGACGGCAAACAACCGCTGTTTTCGATGCCCGAGCGGCGACGGTTGGTCGCCGAGGTGACGAAGGACCTGCCCAATGTCGAAACGGACAGCTTCGGCGGCCTGCTCGTGGAATACGCCAGCCGGCGGCGGGCGACGGCGATCATTCGCGGATTGCGGGCGATCTCGGATTTCGAGTTCGAGTTTCAGCTCGCGCTGATCAATCGGAAGCTCAACAGCAAGGTGGAAACAATTTTCATGATGCCCAAAGACACCTACACGTTCCTCAGCTCGCGGATCGTGAAGGAGATCAGCCGCCTGGGCGGCGACATCAGCGCTTTTGTGCCGCCGCCGGTGCTGGCGGCGCTGGACCAGCGATTCGGGCGCACTCCCGTTCCGGCCCAGCCGCCGGTCAGGACGTGATTTCCAGCCATGCCTCTGCTCGTCAGTCTGCGACGTCTGGCCGACCAACCCTTGGTTCTGCGCGGCGAATTGCCTTGCCGTGAACTTGATCTTGAGCATTTCGACGAGTTGATCCGGCTGCCTCAGGGGCTGCGCTATGACCTCACCATCCAGCGATTCGACAGGGCGCTGCTGGTCCAGGGGGAGTTGCGGTTGGAACTGACCTGCGAGTGTGCGCGGTGCTTGCGGCCGTTCACCCGCCCACTGATCATGGCGAACTGGGCCTGCCATCTGCCGTTGGAAGGGGAGGATCAGGTCCCGGTTTGTGACGATTGCGTGGACTTGACGCCCTTCCTGCGTGAAGATATGGTTCTCGCGTTTCCGCAACATCCGTTGTGTGAACCTGAATGTCCGGGCCTGCCCGCAGGGCAGTCAACCGGCATGTCAAACTTTTCCGGTGAAAGCCCGACGCGGTCGGAGCATTCCCCGTGGGATGAACTGAACAAACTGAGCATTTGAGAACGATTTATGGGTGTTCCAAAACGTAAACCTTCCCACAGCCGCCAGCGGCAGCGCCGGGCCTACAACAGCGTCTTGAAACTGCCGCAGCTCGGCACCTGCCCGCAGTGCGCGGCGCCCTACATTTCGCATCGCGTCTGTCCTGCCTGTGGCTATTACAAGGGCCGGCAGGTCGTCACGGTGCAGGCGCTGGGATAGCGCGGGAATGCGCGACGCGGTGACGGTGCGCCGCTCTCCACGTCCCGATGTTTATGCGGATTGCTGTGGATGTGATGGGGGGTGACCACGGTTGTGGCGTGGTCGTCGAGGGCGCGCGCATGGCCCTCCGGGCTCACGCGAAGATCACCAAGCTCTACCTGGTTGGTCGCAGCGAGGAGATCGAAAACGCCCTCAGCCGCCATCACCAGGTGGATCCTCGCATCGAGGTCGTCCACGCCAGCGAAGTGCTGACGATGGAGGACAAACCGCTGGTCGGCCTGCGAAAAAAACGGGATTGCTCGATCGCCCGGGCGGTCGATCTCGTCAAGGAAGGGCAGGCGGATGCGTTGATCTCGCCCGGCAACACGGGCGCCGTCGTGACCGCGGCAACGATCAAATTGCGTCCCCTCGAGGGCGTCGAACGGCCCGCCATCTTCGCTGTGATCCCGGCGCCGGAAAACGATTTCGTCCTGGTGGATGCCGGGGCGAATGTCGAATGCCGCCCGTTGCACCTGCTCCAGTTTGCGATCATGGGCAATGTGTATTCGCGCGAAATCCTCGGCTATCCGCGCCCGCGCGTCGGCCTGCTGAGCGTCGGCACCGAGGATGTGAAGGGCAACGAGTTGACTCAGGAAACCTTCAAACTTTGCAAGCAGGTTGATCTGAATTTCCTCGGCAATGTCGAGGGACACGATCTTTTCTCGGACAGGGTGGACGTGGTGGTCTGCGACGGGTTCGTGGGCAACATCGTGTTGAAGACGTGCGAGAGCCTGGCGACGAGCATATTTCGGTGGCTGCGCTCCGAGTTGACCAAGAACCCGAAGCGCCAGTTGGGGGCGTTGCTGGCCAAGGGAGCATTCCGGACGATCAAGCAGCGGGTGGACGCCGAGGCTCACGGGGGGGCGCCGCTCCTGGGATTGAATGGCAACGTGATCATTGCGCATGGCTCCTCCCGTGAGCGGGCCATCATGAACGCCATCGGCCAGGCCGTCAAAACCGTCCAGCATCGCATCAACGAGACCATCTCGTGCGAAATTGGACTGGCCGGCGAACGGCTGCGCCGGCTGGCCCCGCTGCCGTTGGCGCTGCCGGCCTGAACAGCGCCCAACCGCTTTGTGAAAGCATCACGACCCCACCACGACCTCAAAGGACGCACCAGTTCCATCATCGCGGTTGGCTCCCATCTGCCCTCCCGCGTCCTCACCAACGCGGACTTGGAAAAAATGGTGGAGACGTCCGATGACTGGATCATGACCCGGACCGGCATCAAAGAGCGACGGATTGCCGCCGCGCACGAGAGCACGTCGGATCTCGCCGCCAAGGCCGCCCTCAAGGCGATGGCCAAAGCCGCCATCACCGCTGACCAGATTGACTTGATCATCGTCGCCACCGTCACGCCCGACATGCTGTTTCCCTCCACCGCCTGCCTGGTGCAACATAAGATCGGGGCTGCGCGCGCCATCGCCTTCGACATCGAGGCTGCCTGCTCCGGATTCATCTACGGGCTGGAAATCGCCCGCCAGTTCATCAGTTCGCAGGCGTGGGAAACCGTGCTGGTTATCGGCGCCGACAAGCTTTCGACCATTGTGGACTGGACCGATCGCAACACCTGCGTCCTCTTCGGCGATGGCGCGGCGGCGGCGATCGTGCAGCACCGCCCCGGCTCGGCGGGCGTGCTGGCGACCGTCATGGGCTCGGACGGGAGCAAGGGTTCGCTGCTTTGCGTCCCCGCGGGTGGCAGCCGGTTGCCCGCCTCCACCGAAACCCTGATCAAGCGCCAGCATTTCATCCGCATGAACGGCAAGGACACGTTCAAAAACGCCGTCCAGGCCATGCACGCCGCCGGCACCGAGGTCCTCCGGCGCTGCGGCCTCACCATCAGCGACATCGCCTGCGTCATTCCGCACCAGGCCAACGGTCGAATCATCGAGGCCGTCACGGAGCGGCTTGGCGTGGAGCCGGGGCAGTTGTTCTTGAACGTCGAACGCTACGGCAACACGTCGGCGGCGTCGGTCGCCATCGCCCTGGATGAGGCGGTCGCCGCCGGCCGCGTCCAGCGGGGCGACCTGGTGCTGCTGCTGGTCTTTGGCGCCGGATTCACCTGGGCCGCCGCGGTCCTCGAATGGTGATCAAGCGCAGGGACAAAACCGCCAATCATTGACGTGAATTGAACCTGTGCTACGTTTGGGCACGTTCTTATGAGCACATCGAAACTTGATACTTCCGGCGTCTTCCATCCGATTACCGTCCACGCGCAGACCCGGCAGCTCACGCTGTCCGGCAATCAGGTGGCCGTCCGCAAGAATGGCCTCGAGTTCCTCTCGACCAGTCCGATTCCGGTCTGGACGGAACTGACGGCGGACCTCCGTTCCGGCGCGGCCGGCCGGCCGCTCCGTGGCACGGGTGTCGTGGTGGACTGTACCGGCAATCGCCATACCGGCTACGTGGTGTCCCTCATGTTCATGAATTTGAGCCGCCATGCCCAGGAGCGCCTGACGGAACTGGCCGGCGCGCGCGTGGCCTAAGTCGGCACGATTCCCGCTGCCTTTAGGCCGCATGGAAATCTTTCATCGGATTCTGCAAACCGGCGTGGAGGGCGGCGCGTCGGATGTCCACATCAAGTGCGATTACCCGGTGGTTTTCCGCATCAACCGGCAGCTCGTGGCCATCCAAGCCCCGACGCCCACGGTGGACTGGGTGGACAAGGTCGTTGAGGCGGTCACGCCGCGCCACGCCAAGAAGCGGCTGGAGGAGGACCGCGAAGTTGACTTCTCCTACTACGTGCCGGGCATCGGCCGGTATCGCACGAACATCTTTCAGCAAAAAGGCCAGTGGTGCCTGGCGATGCGCTACGTCAAAACCAAGGTCCCCAGCTTTGAGGAGCTTGGCCTGCTGCCCGTCCTGAAGAACATCGCCGAGTCCCCGCGGGGCATCGTGCTGCTGGCCGGGTCCACCGGCTGCGGCAAGTCCACCACCCTGGCGGCGATGATCGAGCACATCAACGCCACCGCCAAGAAGCACATCATCACGCTCGAAGACCCGATCGAGTATGTCTTCGAAGACAACCAGTCGGTGATCGAGCAGCGCGAGATCGGTCTCGACTCGCTGAGCTTCGAGATGGGCCTCAAGCACATCCTGCGGCAGGACCCGGACATCATCATGATCGGCGAAATGCGCGATGCCATCAGTTTCATGGCCGCCATCAATGCCGCCGACACCGGCCACCTCGTGCTCTCCACCCTGCACACCACCACCGCGGCGCAGTCCATCGGCCGCATTCTCGACTTTTTCAAGGCCGACGAACGCGACCAGGTGCGGCGTCAGCTCGCCTCCACGCTGCAGGCCGTCGTTTGCCAGCGCATGGTCAACAAGGTCAGCGGCGGGATGATGCCGGCAATGGAAATCATGATCAACTCGCCCACCGTCCGCAAAATGCTCGAGGAAAACCGGACGGAGAAGCTCGCGGCCGCCATCGAAACCGGCGTGGATGACGGCATGCAAACCTTCAACCAGGCGCTGTTCACCCTGGTCAAGCTGGGCAAGGTTTCGGAGAAAGAGGCCCTCGCCAAGGCCAGCAACCCGCAGGCCCTCGAGATGAATTTCAAGGGCATCTTCCTCGACGAGGCGCGCCGGATTCTCACCTGAACCTCGCGGCCGGACCATTCTTCAACAAAGCGAACGGGCAAGCGCTGGCTTGCCCGTTTTGTTTATTCGCCGCCGACAGACGCGTGCGGCGGCGCGTTCACTTCGCGACGCTCACTTCGCTGGTCAACCCGGCGTCAATGTACTGGCCGCCCTCGGTCTGGTGGCAGTGAATGGCGATCCGGTTTCGCCCCGGCTGGAGCGTCGCCTTGGCGGCGGCGCTGATTGGCAGGCCCGTGTAGTCGCTGATGAAGCCGCTCGCGCTCACCGCGGGAACGCCGTTCAAAAAGACTTCCGCGTCCTCGTCGTGATGGAGCGCCAGCACATAATCGTTTGCCTTCTCGTCCGGGAGCGTGAACTCGCGTCGCAGCCAGATGTCCGCGGTGTTCCAGGTCGTCCGCACGACGGCACCGGGTGTGCCCTCGGTGCCGAAACCCGCCGGGCCCTGCTGCCAGCCGCTGTCGTCGAAGTCCGGTTTGAACCAGTCGCCCGCCGGTTTGCGGGTCGTGTAGCGCCACTGGAGATTCGCCTCCTCGCGCGCCGTGGGCACGACCACCCGGGTGATCGGCGGTGTCGGCAGCGGCGCCCAATTGGCGGCCTTTGTCGCATCCCGGCCGGCCCATTTCTTCCACACGTCCGCGTTGTAGAGCATTTGCAGGAAATCCCCGCCCACCACCGAACGCGCCTGGAAGCCGACCTGTTTGCCGGTCTTGGTTTCGTACCAGTCGGTCATCGGCACACGGTCCGGGGTCTCGTTCAGGAAGCGGAACACCGGGTCGAGCAGCGCGGCGAAATCGGCGCGGTCCTGCGTGAGCGTCGCCGTCCAGAGCGTCCAGTCGAGTTTCGTATAATCCTTCCGGCTGTCGAGCGGCAGGCCGTATTGGTTGAGGTGGCTCTTGTAGAAATCCATTTCGCCGCGCCAGAAACTCGGCTCGGGACCAAAACCCAGGATGTCTCCCCAGACCGCGTTGTATTTCTGGCTCCAGGTGCCGGGCTTGTCGAAGGCCAGCCGTGAATGGTCGCCGTCCGCGGCTTCATTCGCCCAACGAGCGGCGAATTCCCTCGACAGCGCAGTGAACGTGTCCGCCTTCGCCTGGTCGCCGTGCAAATCGCACAGCCCCGCAAAGGACGCCAGCCCGTAGATCGCCTTGGCGCTCAGGTTTACGTTATGCGCCAGGTGACCGGCGAAATCGTCCGTGCAAAGCTGGTTCTCGGGATCGAAGCCCTTCGCCTTCAGATAATCCGCCCACTTTTCCAGCACGGGCCAGTATTTCGCGCAGAAATCGGCGTTGCCTTCCACCTTCGCCAGCGCGGCCAGCAGGATCAGCACGTTGGCGGTTTCCTCGACCGGCATCTGATCCTGCTCAGTGCGCTCGCCGCCGCCATAGACCTGACCGTTGGCGAGCGGATAGGTGCCCAGGTCGTGCGGCGCGAACGGCCAGCGCCAGCGCGGCGACGCCGCGTAGTCGAGGATCGGCACCAGCATCGCCTTGGTCAGCGACGGGCTGAAGAGCAGAAACTGCGGCGCCATCGGATAGATCACGTCCATCGTGCCGATGCAGCCGTTCGAGAAATTCTCCTTCGGGAACATCAACGGCTGGCCATTGTCGTCGGCCACGACCTTGTTCGCGGCCACGCACTGGCGATAGGCAAGGGCGCAGATTTTGGCGTATTTCTCACCGCCGGCCTGGGTGAGATCGGCCATCATTTCGGCGTCGAACTGCTCACAGCGTTGCTTGAGCGACTCGTATTCCGCCGCGGATTTCTTCAGCAATGCCGCCGCGTCGTCGCCGTTGCGCCGCCAGTAGGGCCGGAGGTTTTTCTTGAAATACTGGATCGAAAACTCGTCGTCATAGGCGAGCATGAGCCAGCGCGAACTTGGTTGAGAAGAAACGGCGCCGAAGTCAAACATGAACACGGCGACCATTGAATCGGCGCGTGCGCTGGTTGGCGTTAGGACGTCAATCGGCCCGCTTTCGCCGGAATGGATGAAACCCGGGATCAAAGAACCGCGGGGAACGTTAAGATCCATCGCACCCCGCGATTTGGGTGCCGCCACGTAGAGATGTCCCCAATCAATGCGCAAGTCGTCTCCCTTTTTCGCGAGCACGGGCTGATCTTTCGAGCCGATTTCCAGCAATTCCAGATCGCCACTGTGTTTCTGTGAATGCACGACGGCCTGCTGGCCCGTATTAACGGTGAGTTCCGCCGAGGCATCGAAATAGCCTTCGACCTTGTGTGTCTTTCCATCCGTGGCGCTGGCATTCCACGTCAGATACGTCACCGGCCGCGAATAGATCATCAGATCGTCGGGCAACGCGGGCGTCATGAACGTCAGCGTCAGCTTCACGCCCGCGCCGGCGAAGGTGTAGATGGTCCGCGTCGGCAGCACTTGCAGATCGGTTTGCGGCAGGGCCGGCACCGTCGTCGGGCTGGTGCCCATCACGCGGAATGGCTTGCCGTCAATCCGCGCCAGGCTCGTCAGCCGATGCGGCTTGCCGGTCCAGTGCACCGTGTCCGCCTCGGTCAGTTTGTCGGCCGGCGACCAGATGCTGAAATAGGGATCGCAGGCGACCAGCGGCACGGACGGCGGGACGAGCTTGTTGCCCTCCGCGTGGCGCGGGGCCGGCGCGACATAGACGGATTTGTTCGCGGCGGTGATGGTAGCTTCGTCCGCCTTGACCAGCGCGCGGTCGTAGGTCATCAGCCCGTTGACCTCGACCTCGCAGTCGGTCGTCTGCGTATAGACGGCGGCGCACAGGCCACGATCATAGACCAGTGGACGCAGTTTCTTGATGAGGCCGACGTAGGCGTCGGTCAGGTCGGCGGATGACTTGAAACTGACGTAACCCCAGTTCTTCTCGTCCTGCCAGGAATGGCCTATCACCGGCATGCCGAGACCACCGAATTCGCCGAGCACGGCGGCGCGTTTGTCCTCGAGTTTCGGCGCGCCGGGGCCGGGATAACTGTGCATGTCGCTGACATCGCCGACATGGCGGTCGGTCCAGCCGGAGGCATTGTTGACCAGGCGGGTCGGGTCGAGTTGCTTGATGAAGTCCACGATGCGGGGCGTGTCGTGCTGGCCCCAGCCTTCGTTGAACGGCACCCACATGACGATGCACGGGTGATTGCCGCGACCTTCCACGAGCGCCTTCAGCTCGGTTTGGAACTGCTTCGCCGCCGCCTCGTTGCCCGGGCGAACCTTGTCCGTGCGTTCGTCGCCGACGTTGCTGCCGGGCATGTCCTGCCAGACGAGCAGGCCGAGCTTGTCGGCCCAGTAATACAGGGCGGATTTCCGATGGAGCTAAGTGACGGAGGGGGAGGTGGATTGGCGAAAGAGCTGGACACCCGCGGCGCACTCTTTTACGCTGGTGGGCATGAAACCATCCACCAAGCCCCTGTTGAGTGAG
>Ga0208457_1001202_pt1 | contig 19675 bp, 21 predicted proteins | sample June2015DPH_10_1_FD_185513 | JGI IMG/M metagenome (GOLD analysis project Ga0208457, IMG submission 185513) | Peatland microbial communities from SPRUCE experiment site at the Marcell Experimental Forest, Minnesota, USA - June2015DPH_10_150... | ecosystem: Environmental > Terrestrial > Soil >... | reverse complement strand
TTCAGCATGACCAAGCCTGCTATCGCGTCGTTGAATGTGTTCGTCGGTCTAGCAACAATGCTTCTGGCCGTAGGACTTCATGTTGTTACCGCGAACTCACTGCTCTTGCTTGGCGTGGCTGGGTTTCTGTCAGCCGCCGGCGCAGGGGCCCTGAACTGCTTTATTGAAAGACGCATTGATTTTCAAATGAACCGGACTCGGCACAGGCCGCTCCCATCCGGGCGAGTATCCGCCAACGCCGCATTTTCATTCGGCCTAGTGCTTTCGGTTAGCGGCGTAGGGTTAGCGGCATTCTTCTTGAACGCTTTAACCGCCTCATTCATCGCGTTGGGCGTATTCTGGTACGTTTTTGTTTACACGTTATGGCTGAAACCTAGGACGAAGTGGAATATTGTCATAGGCGGAGCCGCCGGCTCCTTCTCTGCACTCGCGGGATGGGCTGCTGTTACGGGATCAATCAGCCTGGTGGCGCTTCTCGTCGCGTTTCTGATCTTCCTTTGGACACCGGGCCATTTCTGGGGGTTGGCGATAGCTAAAGCGAAAGAGTACGCGAAGGTTCAGGTCCCAATGCTCCCCGTCGTTGACGGCGTGCAGAAAAGTGCCGTTTACGCAGCCGTTTCAAATATAGCTCTCTTCCCGTTCACCGTCGGACTCTTCGTCTTGACCGCTTATCAGGGCAATATTTGGGCATTCATTCTCCTTGGGGGTATCCTAATCGCGTACAACGTGAGGTTTCTGGCCGCGAATCTTAGAATGATAAAACATCCAGCGCCAATGAGCGCGTGGCGCGTGTTCAAGATGTCGATCGTCTATTTGTTCGTGGTTCTCTTGCTCATCGTTGCGGCTCATCTAGTGTAATGTCGTTTTCCTCGTCATGCTGTGACCTGCAGCGTCACGTAAGTGCCAGGATACGGCACACCACGAGATTCCTTCCAACCTTGGGGACCTAATCACGTTACAAAATCGAACCTAATCGAATCCAGACACTGTTATACAGCAACAATGAGCAGCGCACTTAACATGTAAGGGTGAACCGGGCAGAATATGTTACAGTACATGGTGAAGTTCCCCGTCTGATCTGCTGTGAAGGAGACGCGGAAAGTTTCATGCGGCATCAGGGCCACGCCAGTGTCTAGGTAATGTTCGATGGCGAACCCGTGAGGCGAGTAATCATCAGTATTACAGACCATAATGTTCACCCTGTCGCCCTTATGGACCCTGACGACAGGCCACGGCTCGTTGGGGGACTTCTGTAGGTGGGTGACACTGTCATTGAAACCGCCTAGGTTGGCAATGATGAGAAAGTAACCCGGAGGCTTCACGCAATCTGTCGCTCTTTGAGTTACTGGCGGCTGATTCGCGGGAGAGCTCAATGAAGGCCAGTAAAGGCTTGCCACTGAACCTACTACTACGGCTGCTAAAATGCCGACTACGAGGAACTTGTTCAGCAGACCTCGGCCTCTCGACGCCTTCGTCACTAACACTATATTTCCTTATTGACTGAGAGAATGGACCGAGACTCACAGGTTTTCTAACCGAATCCCTGAACTGTGAGTGATCTTGCTGAGTGAGGCACGTGGCCTTCCTTCACTTATGCCCCTTACAGGTCGGCGAGGTCGAATAATGCGTTTTACGTGCGTCTTCTAACGCCTCGGCATCAAACCCCTTGTCAGGTCTATAGATAACCGTGTGACATGTTCCGCATTCGATGCCATTAGACTCCTCAACCCTCGCTTGCTTTCCCGGGTTAGCTAGAAGGAGCCCTCTAGGAGCAATCTGTTTCAGTGGGCCTGAGAGCTCCGTCAAATCCTTCTTGGGGACGGGTTTCCAAATCAAGTTCCCACAGTTCGGGCACTTCTGCCGATTCGTTCTTGCTTTCCAACCGCAAGACGCGCAATGCCAATTCATTGTAGACTCATCACGTCCCTCGGTGCGAAACTTGGATTCCATTCCTGCGTAACCTATCAATCATGAGGTACGTCATAATCTCTGACAGAGAACGAGAGTGATCGTTTGTTGTGGGGATTTCACGTTTGCTTTAACGTTGGGCTTTATCCCCGACCCCGATTCAAATCCGGTTGTCTTGTATCACGCCTTTCTATTCTGCGCTTGTGGAAGATAAACAGCTCGTCGCGGCATTATGGTATCGTCCACCCGTTCCCCTGCCGCGCACGCTGGCTAGGCTACAGTGATTTCTACTAGGTAGAAGAACCGTTACGAAAGTAGGGGCGTGGGACACGCAGTTAAGCGGCTGGAAACCGCGTTCACAAATCGCGTGAAGAACGGGGAAAGGAGGTGTCGATGTAATTGAGGAAGCAAAGAGTTTGGGTGCCCAGCTACGTCTACGCCTGCGACCCTTGGTACGGATATTACCCCGCACTGGAATGGCAGGAATACGAACTAGACTACTGAGCTGGAGACCGTCGTCAAGAATTTCCTTTTCCGGGGTTTCTCAACTTCTCAAGGAAGAACTATGAGTTTGCCCGACTGAGAATCGTGGATTCGTTGAAGTATTTTGACTTCAGCCTTCCTCATTCCAAGGTACATGCCGAGGGAGAAGTGGAGGCTGAACCCGAGGAGTGAAAGGATGCCAAAATGGTATGGCAGAGGTGCTCTGTTCAGCCATAAAGAACGGTAGAACAGACCGAGTAATGTGAGGAGAACTCCGAGCCCCGCCAACGCACCGACTGAGGAATAAAGCAGGGATGTGTGAAACTGCCCCGCGTTAACCCCTGTTATCTTGAATTTATCAAAGTATGGGAGCACGAGGGCAGGAACGAAACCTGCAAGAACTGTGACTATGAGTAGAGCAGGGATCAAGTCACGTGAGAAGAGTATAGGCCCTACGCCAGAAGCGGGCCTAGAGAAGACATCGAGCCGATGGAGAATGGGCTGGAACATACCCGCCTCAGGGCCATCCCCATTGTGAACGTCCCAGGCCAGCCCAACCGCGGAGATGAAAACCAGTCCGGGCATATACAACCAGTGCACACGATCAAGCAACTTCGAGGTCCTGCTCGATATGGTCGGGGTCTTCGACAGCTCAATGACTTGCTTCGAGTGTGTAACACGGGAAATGAAACTCGCTAAGCCCAGCGAGAACGATCCACCCAGAATCAGAATCATGACGTAGCCAAGAGCAACCGCCCAAAGGCCTACGAGGGAGGTGGCCCCGATCATGAACAGGGGGCCGAATGTTGGCCCCAAGGTTGAGCGTTCCCAGAGTGTCCGGCCGAAGGTTGTGAGGATGGCGGTGGCGTAGAAAATGATTCCAACGATTACATACACAATAACCGCGTAGTCTATCTTAACCAGATTGGAGCACCTTTCGAATTCGAAGATTTTCTCATACTAATGTAACTATCGATTGGTACGTTGTTTTCTCAAGTGAAGCGCAGCCAGCATAGTTCTTTAGTGGTCAAAGTCTCCCTGCAGCAGCGCTAGATCAATTGTGGGATAAGCGGTCGGTTTGAGGCGTGTACTTAATCGCGGCGCGGTTGTTTCTCTCATTCTCTCTAGAACAGCATACGCGATTAATTGGTATAATATTGCTGCAGTATTTGCATTCATAGCCATTGATTTTGGACAAAATGTTTCGGGCCTTGGCGTATTGACTGCAAGTTTCTACATCGGGCTTGGATTGTTTCAAATCCCGGGAGGAATCGTGGCGGCAAAGTTCGGGCCGAGGAAAACTGCCATCTACGGAATGCTACTATCCTCTGCCGCTGCAGCTCTTACGGCTTTCACCTTTCAATTCTACCAATTGGTTTTGCTAAGATTCCTAGTGGGAGTGGGAATGGGTCTATTCTTTGGGCCTGGGGTTACGTTAATCGCCAAAGCATTTCGAGGGGAATCGCAGGGGCTCGGGGTGGGAGTCTTCAACGGCGCCTTCTATGTTGGGTCAGCTTTAGGCCTCTTTGGATGGTCGGTTCTCGCCGAGTTAACCGGTTGGCGACTGAGCATAGCCGCAAGTGGTGGGTTGGGAATTCTTGGGAGCCTACTTCTTTTGGCTTATCTGCCAAAGGACGAGTTGCGGAAAGAGTTCACTGTTAAGTTGGCAGACCTACGGCGGGTTCTTTCAAGCCGATGGCTACTCTTGCTCTCGCTCGAACTACTCGGAATTGGTAGCGGCCTAATTCTCGTGAACACCTTCATGATCTACTACCTTGAACAGTCCCTCAAGCTTGGGCCCACCCCTGCCGGAATAATTGGAGCTCTTAGCCCGCTTTGCGCAGTTTTCGCTTGCCCACTTTTCGGCATCTTATATGATAAGACGAAGAGAACCCGCCTCCTTCTGTTCATTCTTGGAGCGGTGTTGGCTATCGCCGTCGCAGTAGTCTCAATAGGAACCGTTTACTCTGCAATTGGCGCAAGCCTGATCGCGGGTTCGAGCAGCGGCGCCTTTACGATAACTTATTTGGCTGCCCGGAAAGTTCGGGCGGCTTCGGCTGAGTACGAGACGCTCGCCGTGAGTTGGGTCAATACCATGCAGATGTTTGCCGGCTTCTGGTCACCTGTCGTATTTTCCCTGCTCGTCATATCGTTCGGCTACGGGACATCGTGGATGGTTGGGGCGCTGTATACCTTTCTCTTGATTTCAGTCATTCTAGTGGCCAAGGAGCCGCGGAGTGGCGTGGCTGGTTCTAAGGGTGACTGACGTACTAAGCTAAGCTCGTAAGAAAGCTAGTTCGGGGGATTCCTCCAAGCTACCCTGTCATTTGTGATGATGCCTGACCCCTTCGCAACGAGTAGAGCAGCAGGCCTTGCAGAGTCAACGCCACAACTACTCCTAAAGCAAATGTTTGGAATGTGCCCATTGTTACTACGAACGATGCAATTAGGGAAAAGAAAACGGCGGTTGTGAAACACCCGACGGTCACGCCGCGAAGGAATTGCACACTTGCATCTGGGCCTTCAAATTTGTGAATGAACACCGCCAATATGGTTGCGTAAACTGGGAACGGGGTGAGGAGGCCACTGAAGTGAGGTCCTAGGAATGTCGCAGTCTCAGTGATGAGGAAGACCATAGCGGTTGCTGAAACTATTCGAGCTGGGATCTCCCATGCCGGAGGCTTGCGAGAACTCCTTCCAGCCGCGCCTGGGGGCATAACTCTCCAGACAAATGCTAGGAATGCGAGAACACTAACTAAGGACAAGACGAGTGGGGCTGATACAAAATACAAGAACACCGACGCAGCGAAGTAGGCTGTGCAGCACCCAACGAAACTAATCCGCCATCTGAACCTGAAAGAAAGCAAACTGTACGCTAGGCAGGAACTTGATAGTGAGATCAAGCCCATCAATGTTCCCTGCGCGGCTACCGACGCAAAGTTACTTCCCTGCTCCAATGCCAAGAAGAACAGGACTGGGCCGGAGGTCAGCGGAAGGCCGATTATCAACCCACCGACGGACGCGCCCCATCGGCGAGTCACGATACTCACCGCGGAAATGAAAATCGGAACACTAACCAGTTTCAGCCCGAGAAACGCCCACGTGCTCATCAGCATAGTTTCTTTTCAAAACATGGGGATAGATATTGTTGGGGTTAGATTGCCGCGGGAGCGTTTCCTTAGTCTAAACTGAACCAAGCAGAGATGAATTATGACGTCCCCTGATATTTGGGGACTAGTAATGTTTGAGATTTCTGAACTCTACGCCTACGCGTCCCGTGTCCGGCGAAGGTTTGCGGACAAGCTTGCCGAATTACCTTGGGCAGAGGTTGAGAAGAACAGGGAGGCGAGCTTCTACAGCATGAAGAATATTCTGCTCCATATGGCGGACAATGAGGATTGGGTCGTTAACTGGGTTATCCCAGGGCGGGGTGGAGAGTACGTGCGGAGGAAGTGGGCTGAGTATACGAGCATGGGTATGGTGCTCGTGCATTTGGAAGAGGTTGAGGGGAGAACTCGGGCTTGGCTCCCGGGCTTGGATGAGAAAGCTTTGAAGCGGAAGGTGAACTTCACGCTCTCCTCGGGAGCAACCTTCGACCTCACGGTTGAAGAATGCCTCATCCAATCTTTCACCGAGCAAATGTATCATATGGGCGAATTGATCGCGTTAATGTGGCAGGACAATGTTGAACCGCCTCAGATGCAATGGTTCTGGAATAACCCTAGAACCTAGGAATATGACACTGAATGGTAGTGGGGGTAGGCTCCTTTGGCTCAAACTACTTCGAAACTTTTGGTTTTCCTCGCAGATGAGTAATGGCAGGCGTTCTTGTCCGATGAGCCGGTCTTCGCGATTGCCCTTGGCGACCGGCGGTACGACGACAAGCTCCCAGACATAAGGTCTAGATTCGAGAGTATATGTTCGAGGTTCCTGTACCTCTACTTTGGATTTCTTGCTCGATCTGTCTCAGCAGGAGTATTCTTTTGAATGTTGGCGGGTGTGTGGCGAAGGCTTCGTTGATGGAACGCCAATGGGACTTTGCCTCTTCCTCCATCGCCAATTCAAGTTCATGTTCATCAAGCACGCCATTGTGATCTAGATCGTACTTGCTCTTTTGTTGTATAATCCCAGCAACTTCCTGTTTAGCTAACGCAGGGTCCGCGATGAAGAGCGCACGGGCGCCGTGGGTATCCTGCGGGGCTATGGACAGGCCGTACGTTATCCTCGTAAGCGCACTCTCTAGGTTCCTAGGCGATTCCGTCAGGTAAGCTGAGAAGACGTCCGCGAAACTCTCCCGAAGTCGGCTAAGGCGAAGGACCAGGAGTTGGGAAATGAAATAGACCGCCAAAGCAACAATCCCAGCCAGAAGAATGTATGCAAACCCATTTTCGCGTTCGCCCCTCCGGCCGCTTCCACCGTATACTTGGAAGCCAAAAGCCGCCCGAACCACAACATAGGCGATCAACGGGATCGCAGACATGAATGTCATCACGATCGAATCCTTATGCCGCACGTGGCCGAGCTCATGCGCAATCACCCCTCGAATCTCATCTTCGCTCAGCTGCGATAGCAGGCCCTGGTGCACGGCCAAAGTCATATTCGAGGATGAGTTGCCGAAGACGAAAGCGTTGGGCGTCTGGTCGGGAACAATCGCCAAGCGCGGTTGCTTCACGCCCGCTTCCTGGGCCAGCTTCCCTACGGTCTGTTCCAACCAAGCATTCTCGCCAGGCCGCAAATATCGCAGCCGAGTCGTTAACCGAACAATAGACGGGCTAATGGCGAATTGGATCAACATGAAAATCAAAGCCAAAACAAGAGCCCCCGAAAGTATTCCTACCGGCGAGAAATCCACGCCCACCGCAGCGCTAATGAAGACTGAGACTACGGCGATAAAGGCGACAAAGATGAAGAGCGTAATGATTACGGTCGAATACATGGTGCCTTTGAGTTGTCCTAAATTCGCCAATGCCTATCAGGCCTCTAGTTTCCGCTTGCGAGGAGAAATAGAGACCATTAAACATTAGCTCTCACAAACCACGGAAGGATTAGGCTTGGTTGCGATCACGAAGGAAGTAGCCTGCCCTCACTGTGCAGCACCTCTACAGGTCCAGCCTGGAGAGATTATCGTAACCTGCAAGTATTGCGGGTTCACAAGCTTCATTGAGACCGGCAAGGCCTTCGAGTTCGAGCACTCTCTTATCCTCAACTCAATTCAGGCACCTCAGGTTTTCAAACTGGTTCAAAGCTGGATGACCAACAGCTTCATTGCCTCAAAGGACCTACAGAAGAAATCCGCACTCGCAGAACAGAATTTGACCTACCTCCCTATCTGGGTCGTCAGCGCCGAGGCCCAAACACACTACAAAGGCATCATAGAACGAATCGCACCGCCCGCGCAGCAAGAAGGCGACATCTCTGACCGATACGACTGGCTGGTGTTGGCTAGGAGGCAGAGCAACTTCCCAATCCGCTCCTACCACCTTTCCCTAGCTGGAAAGATTCCTTTCGATGCGGCCAGAATAGAAAGCGGTGCGAAAATCCTAAACAGCGAGATGGATTCCGACGAGGCAGTTGCGCAGGCACGGGACGAAATTGAGCATCTGCACGAATACCTTGCCAAAGAGAAAATCGACCGGATCGAAGACACTAAGACCTCGTTCAACGTAGCAAGTAGCTTCTACCTACACGCTCCCGTTTGGTTCGTGACCTACGTCTACAAGAATTCCCGATACCAAGTCCTGCTTGACGGTTCCTCATCGGAAGTAATCACGGGAGACTTGCCCAGCACAGATTTCAAAATGCTCTAATTCTATTCAAAGATGATGAATCCTTAAAAGCCAAGCCAGACGTGAGTTGAGGAGAATTTCCATGGCCGCAAAAACGCCACTCGAACGAGTACAGGAAAGCGACAGGCCCCTAGAACGTATAATGCTGCAGCTCCCTGGCTTCCGTGGATACAAGGTTAGGGAGGAAAGAAGGGAAGCGGACAGAATCGTAAGGGACTACACCTACCGTGCCCTCAAAGGCGCACGAGACGACCTCATGGGCTGCTTCCAGTTGCTCAGTAACGCCGGGACGCCGGAGTTAATGGAGCCCACAAACCAGCTCATCGCAAAGTTGGACCGAGTTGCGGAGAAGGTAAACCGCGCCTCATACGGGTACAGCGGGTTCTTTGACTCCGTACGCATCGAAGCCCCTCAGCTAGATCAAATGGTGGCCTACGACACGCAGATGATTGAGGCTGCGCGAAAATTGGCTGATTCAATTTCAAGCTTCAAAATGCAACTTAGTCAGGGAAAATTCGAAGATACTCGGAACGTGGAAAGTGGTCTGGGGACTTCAATCTTGCAACTTGAAGCCACGTTTGACAAACGTAAGCAGGTAATCGAAGGGGTGGCCGTCTAATGCCTCAAGTTTTAGAATGGGTCAACGCGGGTCCCGACGATATTGTGTACCGTTACCCCGACGAGAACATTATGTGGGGGGCGCAACTGGTCGTTCACGAGTACGAGTACGCTGTTTTCTTCCGCGACGGCAAAAGCTACGACACCTTCGGCCCGGGGAGGCACACGCTAACAACACTCAACCTGCCTCTCATTACGAAAGTTTTGTCCAGGATCGCGGGTTTTCAACAGACACCCTTCAAGGCGAACGTTATCTTCGTCTCCAACAAGCAGTTCGTAGGAAAATTCGGCAACAGAGCCCAAACAACCGAACTTGCCCCGCTTATGACCTTCGGTTCTTTCTGGTTCAGGGTTGAAGACGCATCCATTTTCGTTAACGAGGTTGTGGGTGGGCAGAATGCGTATACCACAGCGGATGTCAACAATTTCCTGCGCGGATTCGTCAACGAAAAAATGATCGACGCACTCTCCAAGTACGACCTTCAGACCGTATTCACTAAGCTTGACGAGACGTCAAATGAGGTGAAAGCCAACCTTGTCGACTACTTCAAACGAATAGGGGTTCAGATGATCGACCTCAAGTTTGAAGGAATCGACACTACGCCCGAATTCCGGGACAGGTTGTTCTGGTTGAAAACAGGCCGCGTGTCACCTGACGAGGTCATTAGGATGGAGACCGTAAAGGACGCTGCCGCGTCTTTAGGTAAATCTACGGGCGGGGGTGCAGCCTTCGGCGCCGGCATGGTCCTCGTCCCACCACTATTCCAAACATCAGGCGGAACAGCCCCTGCCATTGCATTAGTCGTTTGCCCCAACTGTCAAGCACACATTCCCTCAACGTCGAAGTTCTGTCCCAACTGCGGCACAAGCATTAGTTCCGAAACGCAGCCCACCGCCGCTCCAGGAAAGAAATGTCCCAAGTGCAACAGCGTGGCCGCCGCAGGCGCAACCTTCTGCCAAAACTGCGGAGCCAAACTTCCCTAAAGGACCATAACAAGGGAAAAGTGTCGATTCAGCCGCGGATATGAATTAAGCGTCCTAACTCCCAACGTTTCCTCTCCGCATCGTCACCTCGAGCGATCTGGGGTTCCGTTGGGTTGGCAATGTCTCGAATCGCCTTGGCCTTAATTATTTCCCAATGATCAGAAAGCTGGTAGCCTCGAACGTCGACAAATTCCCAGCCGAGTTTCTTGTACATGGTCTTTGCAATCGCCCTGCCAACTGCTTCACTTCCCACACCGATGGCCTCGTACAAGACCCTGAGGAACTCGCCGAGGCGGTCAGGAATCTCCGTTCTCCCCATGTGGTATTGTCGTTCTAGATGATCATAGAGCGCCTCTCTGACACGAGTTCCGAGAATGTCACTTAGACTATCATCGATGGATTCGAGCAGCAACGCCGTAGGGTAGCCTTTGAGGACCGGACTGAAAACGGCTTCCTCGCGCTCTTCGAGTGACAAAGTGAACTCTATAATCAGACCTGTGAACTAATCATTGAATATAGCGTCACTGCAGACAATTGGGTGCAGTGACATCGCCATGAAATAGCCCAACTTCCTCTATCTACGCTTGACTATACCTAGATTACCTTACAGTTTGGCGAGGCGGGCTCGTACTGGGCAATGCGCTCTAGGTTGTAGGCACACCTCCCGCACACATTGTGCCCGCACTTCTGGCTAAGGCTAGAATGCAAAGGCTGCAAGGAAACTCAATTACGACTCAGATGGTCTGGCTAAATGTACTTCTTGCGGGCTCGAGGCTAAGCAGCTTTTTTGCTGACACTTCCGAATGCAATTCTGTAGATTTGAGCTAGCGCGAAGTAGAGTCCTAACCTTTGAACAGTGTCAACAAGGCCCGGCAGTCGGGTAGAAAATCTCAGGTTCAGATAAGATTCGAAATTCTCGAATTCCTATTCTACAATGCAGGTTCCCATTCTAGGACTTCTCTTTGGCGGCGGGCGACTCAATTATCATACGACGATTTCCAAAAATATTTGGAATATCTGAAACAGAAGGGATTCGTCGAAGAAACAGGTGATGGGATTCGCCTAGCCACATCAGGAAAGGACGTTTACCTGAAACTGAGGGAAACACTGCCCTCGATACTCTAGAGCGGGTATGTGCACCAATGGTGAGCTATTCCTATACCACGAACCAGGCAAATTACCGGGGAAGTTGACTATGACAGAGAAGCGAGACGAATACCCCGTTACGACTTTGCATCGGTTCCTGGAGGAAGCTTCGAAAGAGTTCAAACGATTCCGTTTCCAAGCCAAAGTGAACCTCATAGGGTCGATCATCTTACTGGTCCTCGTTTCACGTTTCCTCCTCTTCGCTTTCATAAGTTTCGGGCCACCACCGTTTAACGAGGAACGTACCTTCAACCCCGGTCGTCCACCTTCAATGATGCACTTTTTCCTGCCAGATTGGCTACTTCTGTTCGCGTCTCTCGCTGCGGTCCTCTGGTCGCTCGACGTTTGGATCAGTCAGCGCAAATTCGTTTCCCGGTGGGGTGGGAGATTCGAGAAACTCGAGGCGTTGGAAAGGCGGTTCCTGCACGACGACACGCCCCAGAGTTAATGCAATTGGAATCACAGTGATGCCTGGGCTCGGTTCACTTTTTGTTTCCTCAACTTCCTTGAAAGTCCGGTATGGCCTCTTGGTGTAAGTTGCAATAATGCCGCTTCAGCCGTAGCTTTGTGCTAAACCTTCTTTCACACAGAACGCATGTGTAGACTCCAATGATTGGCCTGAAACATGCGGCACGATGCCTTTGTTGCTGGTACATCTCGGTCAATTCTTGCACTGAAATCTGACGAGTGACGTGGCTGGCTTATAATTGGGATTCATCTCCGGTGTGCACCAAGAATTTTCCTTGGGCATCGTCTAACGGTTTCCACTGTTAACCTCTGGTGCATACCAGAAGTGCCGCCTGTTTAAATCGCGAAGTCGCGGGGTTACGCAGTGTCGGTATGAGAGGTGATTAGCAGAAATGAATTTCGCAGAAACCATTTTGCAGGCAGCGTCGCATGGCCAATTCCCAATGCAGAGAGGGCCCCTTCCCATGCAAAATCCGTGGTTCGGTGCCTTCGGAGTAATCGCATTCGCTCAGCTACTGCTAGCCTTTGCAGCAGTCGCGGCACTTGTCTTCGTTGCTTGGAAGGTTGGCGGCTACTACGATGCCTTGAGGAAAAAACTCTAAATGGCAAGCGCTCGTGCTTGAGAGATAAATTCCTCTTTCCCTCTTTTCATTGTGGGTACTTATGCTCAGCTTCCGCGTGTTGATCAATTCAATGCAGCTGCATAGTATGCAGGTGAGTGAAAAAAGGAGAGTTGATGAACCGGAATACTCCAAGTTCATCGAGTTGGATCCGGAGGCTTCGTTTACTTGAACTTCTTGAGGTTCGCGTTATCCTCGTTGAAGACCATTTCAAACATGCCCAAGACTGCTTTCTTGGTTGAAGCCTCATCCATGCCTTGCGCTACGAATTCGCCTTCAACTTCGACCTTAGTCTTTTCGCCCATTGGGGTGTAGGTGTGCGTATGCTTTGAGCCTTTCATTGGCCCAGAGAGCACTTCAGTTGACATTGATTTGGGGGGGCTCATGGTGATCTTCCATGATTCCGTGTGCTTAGATCCGTCTGGGTTTTTGACTTCAAGGTCGAGTGTCAATCCGTTCGCTGATTGGTCTCGCATGCCTGCTACTTTGACCGCGCTGTGGGAATGTGCGTGCTCGTCGTTGATGTATCTCCAGATTTTTTCAACAGGGGCGTCGAAAACGCCATCGTCTTTTATGTGAACCATTTTCGTTCATCAGTACATTACATATGACATGAATTTAACCATTGTAAAGGCTTCAAGCTCTTTCCATATGACCAACCATGCACGGGAATAGTCGTTCGTTCTGTCTATGACTCGCGCCGCTTTGCCTTCGATATGGATGCCGAAAGCAAGCAAGGTTCTATTGAAGATTGAGTCGGAGACATGACAGATTTTCCTCTTCTCACTCTATGCGGAAGCGAATTATGTGGCTTGAAGGTAGTCTAGTTTTCGTGTTCAAATGGGCGACGAGAAGTTCGAAATCGACCTCGGGAATCTTCTCACAAGACTCATCCCTGACAAGAACGGCTCGGCATTCACCAAGCTGGACGCTATCAAGGCGAAGCTGGTTAGGATGCACGATCAGAATCTGGTGAAAATCAACCACTCGGCTATGGAGATCATCTGTGCTAAGGATTTGATTATGAGGGGATATGATGTCGATGTTGAACATCGCTTGGAAGAATCCCTTGTCTGCGATCTGCTGGGGATCAAGGGTGACGGTAGGGCTATAGTTGAAATTGAGACGGGGTTCGTACCCCCAGAGCATGCATTGGACCCTACAGCATTTTGTTCGGCCAAGATTGCCAGCAAGATAGCTAGGTACAGCAAATTCGCTGACAAATTTACCCTAGCTTCGCCGCTCTACCAAATCCTGCCCATCCCCCTAACCTTCCTGAAACCCCCAAGAGTGAGAGAGCCCGAGGAGGTGAGGGAGACGAAGAGGCTATGCGACCGCTACTACGACAATCCACCCATACCCCTGAACGAGATAACCACAGGCAGACTTCACTCGCTCTCCTTCATTGACGTGGACGCAGGAACAGTAAGGGAGGTCGACCCTGAAACCTACGCGGAATCGCTGCTCGGCATGTGGGATAAGATAAGGCAGTAAGTTGCCGCCCAACTTTCGAGGCAGATGTGGCTTTCCCTTCGCGAGGGACTTTCGACCCTCCCCTCGTCCAACGCCTTGGTTTTCCCTCACTCGGGCCTCACGGAGTTTCTGCGGTTTCCCGCTAGCGTCGTGACGCTACACCCGAGCGCTCATCGATCCACGTAACGACCCAAGGCAAACCCTGGGACGGAAGCCGACCGACGAATCTACCCCTGTCTCGGTTGGGCAGCACCATAACATTGTCATCGCAGAGATAAGGGGGTTGCGGCTGGATTCCACACGTCAAATGCGTTTTCCAGTGGAACATAGCAAGGTCGGGCTGCTCGCTACCTTCAAAAGGCCAAAACGCCACGACTCGATCAGGGTGCATGAACCATGTCTAACCCAAACACTCACCATTGCACCAAAAGCTCTCTCACGATGGAATTTTCCTGGGCAAGGTTGCAATGGCTGGGGTTCAAGAGATCCTACCTCATAGGCGTTGGGAAGGTTTCCTGCGAGAAATGCGGACGGATATTTCCGATCGAGGAAGGCGCTGTTCAAAAGGCCTTGGCGAAAAGGGCGATTGAGTTCAAAGACGACCTTCGAAAAATCGCGCTCGAAAACGGAAGTTAGCTTGATTGGGTCGATTAACTCCAGTACCTATGGCCGTTCTAATGTGCCCAAGCTCTCGTTAATGCTCCTTGCTGGGTCAACACTCAACGCAAGATCATGTGTTGGTAATTTTCATGAGCATGAAACCTTTCGATTATCAACCAGCTGTCTTGCGGTTTTTCGGTTCAGCAGAACCATGAGCAGGTCTTTGTGAATCTTAATAGTTGAGTTCGCAGTGAGTTAGAGAGTCGCTTTACTTTGGATTGATGATTAATGGCTGAAGATAAGATTGGCCAAATAATGAGTAAACCTGTCCGAACAGTGAAGCCCGACGAGAAGCTCACCGCGGCAGTCGCAGCAATGGACAACAACAGTATCGGTAGCGTCGTTGTTCTTGATGGCGAGACCGCTATCGGAATCATTACCGAGGGTGACGTAGTCGAGCAAATCTCGAAAGGAGCTCAAATCCTTCTTGAACCAGTAAAGCAAGTTATGTCAAAACCGCTCATCACAGGGACACCTGATATGGCCGTTCAGGACGCCGTGAACCTGATGCTCGAGAAAAGGATTCGTCAACTTCCCATCGTTGAAGGAAGCAAATTAGTTGGCATAGTTACCGATCGAGATTTGATGCGGTCGGTTCTCCGCGCCTCATACGAGAAGCTAAGCAAACCTAAGCTGCGGGAATTAGAGCTTGAAGCGGCCAGGATAGCAGCCCAGATAGTTACACTGCTGAATCTCTAAGCACTCTGATTCAACGTTTCATCGTCGCCGCGACAGAACGACTGCGGCTACAATTGCAATGGCTGCCACTAATCCCGCAATTAGTACGAGCCCCGAGGGTTTGTCGGTTAAGGAAACTGTCGTTGCGGTAGGTTGCGTAGCTGCCGCGGTTGTTGTCGTCAATCCATTTCCTGCAAGCTGTCCGTAAAATGTGCCTGTGGGGGAGAACTGGTTGTTCAGAATATTCTGGGACGCAACCCTACCTAGCGCTGTTGCGAGGTCCTGATAGGATAAGCCCGCAGTACTCGAGGTGTAATCGACGTATCCAAAGAATTGCATGCTCCAGAAGGGCGAGATGTAACCAATCCCCTCAACCTTCGCCGCCGTAACCATCACCGCCAAGAACTCTTGGTCCAACGGTACCCAGAAGCTGAACGCATCATTGCGAAAAACGTCGACGTTTGAGACTATGCTCGAGGCCTGCAGCGTCCCAACCTTATACAACCAAGCCTCATCCAACACCACGCGCTTCCCGTATTGTTTGGCGATGTCAGAGAACGTGAGGAGCCGCTGAAGAGTTGGGCCGACGACCGGGTAAACGTGTAACGAGATAAAATCTAGGCTGGTGTTCACCCCAAGGCTCTGCACATACGTGTTGCTAAGCCATGTCCCACTTCCAGCTCCGAGCTTAGTGTGGCCTCGATTCAAATCTTCCAGAATGTGGTTTACATACGTCGTGTAGGAGTTGGGGGAATTGAACTCAGTGAAACCGGTCAGCTTATACTGCGTGTCAGGCTCCGCGCCCAAATCCAAGTAGTCCGGTTGCAGGTCTTGAATGAACGCCGAAACCATTTCCTTCCTCTCCGCTTCGAACTGCTGCGGAGTCAACTTCGAGTAATCGAAGGTTATCGGTGAAAATGCCGTATTCGCGAACAGTATAGAGGATTCAATTTCAACCATCCCGCGCTTCCTAACCTCTTGTACAACCTGCTTGTAGAACTGCACGTAGGCCGAATAGTCGGGAAAGCTAGGTGTGTATAAGGGGAAACCAATTGGGAAGGTGACGCCGCCTATGCCCAGTTCCTTAAGCCGGTCCAAGTACAGGATCACGGCCTGCATCGTATTCGGCGCGAGCAACGCATCCTCCCGATTCGAGTTCGCAGGTAACAGCTCTGCACCGAAAATTGGCGAACCTGTCCCAGGGCCCATGGTGGCTAGGGTGGCGTTGAAATCGTCCAGACTCGATTTGAGCGTTGAATAGAGCTGCTGGTACTCCGGCGGAACTTGAGCAGTCTGAGCCGCTCCAGAGAACGCAGAAGCAGTTGGAACTGCGAGCAAACCAAGCAGAAACAGGACACTAACCTGATAGGCGTTCAAGTAGACTCGACCGCGAGAGGTCAGCTGGAGATTTTCAATATTAGGGGTTGTGAACGAATCGTCCTCAATTCTACGAGGTTTCAATTGCGATGAGCGTGGACAGTGAGAACCAGTCGTCGATGATTTCTTTCGTTGCCTTCTCGTAGTATTTTTCGTAAAGTGCAACTTTGCACCGCCATGCTTCATCCGGGTCTTCGTTGATGTAGTGGCCTTTTCCCGTGAAATTTTCTCCACCTATCTCGAATGAGACCTCGCAGTTCTGCTTGATGTTCTTCATCCAATCCGTCTCCTTCCCCTCGTGGCTGAGGAAGACCTTACCATCACTGGCTGCAAACCACAACTCTACACTGTGCGGTCGCCCCGTCTTTCGTCCCTTCGTCGTGAGGTGAATGAGTTTCTGAGATCTGACTTTCATCAAGTTGTCTGCATAGGCCATCTGCTTTCACATTCGAGGTGCTCTACAACGTATCCGTATTAATTCTGCGCGGACACACTCCAGCGGTGCCGATTGCACCACGGGAGACAAGGCGAGGTCAGTCGGTTTCTTGGAAAGTCTCCCTACAAGATGTTCTTACGAGTTCCTCTAGGCGTGTTTCTTATTGTCCTACCTTATACAACGAGAGCATTGACACAATAAAAATCCACTTACTTGATTCGCAAAAAAAGAGGGAAAAGGTCGTAGTCTTCTATGCCTTTTCATGATCCAGATCTTTGAGCGTTTTCTGGTATTCTTCGCGTGAAATTTCTCCGGAGGCGTAGCGTTTTCTCAGGATTTGCGTCGGTGTTTCCTCAGTTCGTTGTGGTTTCAGTTTCAGTTTGGTTTTGGTGAGCGTCGTGCCCATGTTTGTCCCTATGCCTCTTCTTCTTGCCAAGACGGCGGCAGCGATCAAAGCCAGCAAGAGCAGAATAATGACAACGGTTGGGGTGGTCATATCTTCTCTAAAGATGGCTGCGACTGTCTTAGGTGAGTCAACGGTGATGGATGCAGGATTCGAAGTAGCCCCGACACTCCAATGGTCGAAAACCAGCTTCGCCCCCAATGCCTGCCAGGCATCGTGTGTTGGACCTTCGCTTTCTACTTGAACAGTGGCTTTCGAGCCTTCGTCATACCACCCTGTTCCAGTGGGATTTCCGTAGTCTGACTTGACTTCTACGTAGTATTGTTTATGGTAAACGGCGGCGGCCGTGTAGGACTGGTCCATTGTGATCGTAGTTTGCGGAGAATTCACATCCGCACCATTCAGGTTCCACGCAACGAACATATCTCTAGTGTCTGACGTAACCTGTACCATCGGGTCTGTGCTTAGACTCACGGATGAGCCTTTGGCATACCACCCCGAGGGAGAGCTGGTTCCACCCTGAGCATTTTGGACAGTCAGTTGATATTGGTTTTCGTAGGTGAATGTGTAGCTTTGGTCGAAGGGTTGGGTTACTGTCTGTGTGGTTGGAACATAGTACGGATAGTAGTAGTACCAAGAGTAGTCTGGATAGGAGTAGTACCACCAGTCGTAGTAAGGCGAGTAGTACTCTGTGTAACTTGTTACGGATACGTCCTTTCCTTTCTCGCTCGTCCACGAAGTTCCCTTGGCGTAGAACCTCTCACCACTCTTTCCGCTAACGTAGGAATCGACTTGGTACGTGTGGATGTCGTCGCCTTTGATCTGGAATTTTGCTGTGCCTCCACCTGCGATTGATGCTACACTCTTTCCGTCGGCCAGAAGGGTAGTCGAGTAATCAGACGGGAATCCTTGGATGGATATTGTAATTGTCGCCGTTGTGACTTTCACGGTCTGCCCTTGGTAATTCTCAGACCAGTAAGAAGGAAACGGCCCGGCCCATGGGATGTAAGTTCCAGACGTGTTATAGCCAAAGTAGCATGGCGAACTTGAACTGCAAGTTGTGCCGTCCGCCCTGACAGGGATTGGGGCAAAGGCGAAAAGCACTAAGATAACTGCGACGATCACGGGAGAACTAAATAGCGTACGCAAAGTATATCGCGATTTTGTTCTGACCTCAGGCACTTAGAAATTGTGTTAATAGAGTACACTTTCATGACTCCTGATATTTACTATTCCGACGGCATATACACAAATGGGTCGACGAATCTAGCGGGTCGAGCAGGGTGTGATGCCAACACCTGTCTCTTGCTAATGGAATTTCGTGTGAATGTGGGCTAGTCGGTTTGTGGGAAGTCTCCTTGAAAGATTTCCTCAATGGCCCTTCTAGGCGAAGCTTCGGGTTGTTCCGCCGCGTAACCTACTGAGAACATTGCGACTGGGCGAGCCGACTTTAACCCTAAGACTTGCTGCACCTTCTTCTCGTCAAAGTCTCCCACCCAGACTGTTGCCAAGCCGAGGTCCACGGCGGCAAGCATGGCGAAGGCTCCAGCGATCGTCGCGTCCTGCACGCTGTAAAGTTCCGTACCTCTCTTCCCATATTTTGCGGCTGAGCGGTCAGGGTCTGCGCAGAAGACCAAGCAAACGGGGGCCTGGGCGATGAAACCTTGACCATGCGCCGCTTTCGCCAGAGCATCCTTCTTCGCCTGGTCGCGAACCACCTGTACCTTGTACGCTTGCAGGTTCCCCGCCGAAGGCGCCATGTTCGCTGCCTCGAATAGTCGTTTCAGTTTACTCTCCTCAACTGGCTGAGGTTTGTACGCGCGCACCGAACGCCTTTGAGCTAGAACTTCAACGAACTCCAACTGGAATCATTCTGGGGTTGGCGGCGGGCGGATTAAAGGGGAATTCTTGGCACCCAGAATTGCAACCCAGCGAACCATCGAATTTACCATCAGACCTCTAGCTCAGCAGGATTTGCCATGCCGATTCGTTTCGAGTCAGTTACGAGAGAAGCACGCCTCCTTAGCCCTCTCCAGAACTTTGAGCCGGTGAGCCAAGTAATCGAGCACAGGCGGGATCCGCTAACTGGCCGAAGAGTAATTGTGCTCAAAGGCCGGTTGGATTATGTTAAGCGGTTCATCGAGTCGGATGAGACCGCCATTGACGATCTAGCAAATTCAACCCTTGAGGGATGTCCCTTCTGTCCCAGTTCGTTGGAGACTAAGGCGCCAAAGTTCATTCCGGAAATCTCACGTAAAGGCCGAATTCGCGTGGGTGAAGCGGTGTGCTTTCCAAGCCTCTTCGCCCATGAGGATCATAACGCGATCGTGGTCCCAACACGCTCGCACCGTGTCCCGTTAAATCAAATCCAACCGGCCATGCTTGCTGACGCATTCAATGCATGTGTAGAGTATTTTCGCCGACTTAACACCTGGCAACCCGCGGTGAAGTACAATGCGATTGTCGTGAACTTCTACCCGCCCGCGGGTTCAACCGTCGCCCACCCACACGTGCAGGCCCTCGCGAGCGACCTGCCTCTGCAAGGAACAGAGGAGCTCACAGACGCGAGCCGCGCGTACTTCCAGAAGCATGGTGCTCCATATTGGACTGAGTTGGTTGAGGAGGAGAGGCGTAT
>Ga0208457_1001200_pt1 | contig 19688 bp, 15 predicted proteins | sample June2015DPH_10_1_FD_185513 | JGI IMG/M metagenome (GOLD analysis project Ga0208457, IMG submission 185513) | Peatland microbial communities from SPRUCE experiment site at the Marcell Experimental Forest, Minnesota, USA - June2015DPH_10_150... | ecosystem: Environmental > Terrestrial > Soil >... | reverse complement strand
GCCTGTGAGAGTTCCGGGAAAGAGTGATTTTGCGACGCTCTAAGTTTGAGAGAGCATCATAAGCGCTGAAGCTCATTCCCGCCGCAGGACTAACTTTTGCCGTTGGCCTGATTTTTCAACAGACTCAGATGTTTTTCCCGACGTGGTGCAACCTATATCGTCCCGAGTAGCACTTTCTGAGTTCCAAGCCGCACCAACAAAGACAAGCATTGCAGAGATTTCCATCCACGCCATCAAGCCGATCGCCGCGGCCAAACCACCGTAGACAGGCCCAAATTGGATCTTCCGAACGTATATCCCAAATAGCGAATTGACACCCCACCACAGAATTGCTGCGGCGGCCGCTCCGGGCAGAACGGACCTCCAGGTCGTTGTGCCTGGTCGCGCAACCCGATAAATCAAGGCCAGGACAAACATTGCCAAGATCATGGCGAAGACTGGAAGCGTGACGATCAAAAAATTACGAACCAACGAAAGGTTACCAAATTCGGCCGTAATCCACTGCTCCAATGGCCGGCCAAAGACACTCAGCGCAACGGCAACGAGCCATACCACGCTTGCCAGGGAAAACAAAAGCAAACCACGAATCTGGCGGCCCAGAAAGGAGTGTGTGGAGTGGTCACCATAAATTAGCTCAATGCCTTTGATAATGAGCTTTATCACCTGCGAGCCCACGAGCAGCGTTCCGACCCAGCCGAAAAGCGCCAGGTACCAGGCGTTGACTTCCCGGCGTAACACGTATGCAGATATGAGTTGCCAACTACCGGGGGGCAGAACCGCCGAAATCCGCATGGCGACCTGTTGACCGCCTTCCCCTTCCAAGGAACTCTTCATAAGGCTCAGCGCAGTCAGCAGGACTGCAAAGAACGCCAGGAACATATTGAACGCCACCGCCTGCGAAACCATACCGCATTGCGGAATCACTCTGGCCAGCGTTCGAAATAGTTTGTTGTCAAGCGCAGTTAGCGCCATTCCGGAATTATACTGTTCGCTTTCGAACTGTGCAGCGCGAAACTCACCGGTTACTACAGCAGCGGAAGTCCCAAGGGCCGCGCAGATCCTGAAAGACGCGGTGGATTCGATAGGTCGATGCAACACCATCTAAGAACTGAACTGTTTAAGGATGGTGTTTATGACCCAAGGAATGCGATCGAGACTTTCTCCCACGGAGAAGACCGACATCTGGAGCCGTTGGAAGGCGGGACAGTCGCTGCATGAGATCGGGCGCGCCTTTGACAAGCCACATAGCTCCATTCGGTGTTTGTTGTTGCCTCGCGGAGGGATTCCTCCCGTAACGCGCCGGCGCTCCCGTCTAGCCCTCAGACGGTCTGAGCGAGAGGACATCTCGCGAGGGATCGCTTCCGGTTCATCGATTCGTGAGATAGCTAGACACCTGGATCGAGCGGCCTCGACGGTGAGCCGGGAGGTCACCCTCCATGGTGGCCGTCCTGTCTATCGAGCCCATGAGGCGGACGAGCAAGCCTGGGAGTCGGCCTTGCGGCCCAAGAAGTGCCTTCTTGCCCTGCACCGGAGGTTGCGAGAGGTCGTTACGAGTAAACTGATCCTGGACTGGTCGCCCGAGCAGATTTCCGGGTGGCTGAAGACGGAGTATCCCAAGAACGAGAGGATGCGCGTGTCCCACGAGACCATTTACCGTAGCCTATTCATCCAAGCGCGTGGAGCGCTGAAAAAAGAGCTGATGGACCACCTGCGAACCAAGCGGCGCATGCGCCGCTCGCAGCACTCTCATATCTTCAAAGACTCGCGCGGTCGAATCGCAGATGCCATCTCGATCAGGGAAAGACCCGCTGAAGTTGAGGACCGCGCTGTTCCTGGTCATTGGGAGGGCGATCTCCTAAGCGGCTCACGGAACAGTCACATCGTGACGTTAGTGGAGCGTCATTCACGCTTTGCCATGCTGATCAAGGTGCCCAGCAAAGACACAGCAGTGGTGGTGACGGCATTGAGTCGGCATGTTCGTAAACTCCCCGCTACCCTGCGGCGCTCGCTGACGTGGGATCGCGGACTGGAGATGGCGAAACACAAGGACTTTACGGTAGCTACGGATGTGCAGGTCTACTTCTGCGATCCGCAAAGTCCCTGGCAGCGTGGCACGAACGAAAACACCAACCTGCTGTTACGGCAATACTTCCCCCGAGGAACCGACCTGTCCGCCTATTCTCAAGCGCAGCTCGACCAGGTCGCGCTGCGCTTGAATCAACGCCCGAGAAAAACCCTAGGATTCCAGACTCCTGCGAGTAGACTTCAAGCAAGTGTTGCGTCGACCGTCTGAGCCGGCAGCATTAATCGGAAACCTGATCCCAATGCCCAGTAACGCGACGCTCAGGAGGGAGTTGTTGATGTGGATCTCGCCGTTGTATTGAATGAAGCCTTGTGCCGGGCCAGTATCTGACGATCAGGTAGCCTACCCGGCACCTTCCGAATCGACTGTTAAGACTTTCCCTTCGGTGGCTTTGCAGAATTCTGGCTCGGCTGCTGCTTACTCTGCAGTTTTTGTTGTTGCTGGGTGTGCTTTTGCGCCAATTGCTGTGTCTGTTGCTGGTGTTTCTGCTCGACTTGCTGCTGTTTCACTTCATTGACGTTCTGTTTCGCCAGCTTCTGGTGTTCCTGGTCCTGCTTCTGCTGGAGTTTGTCTCGTTCCTGTTGCTGCTTCGCGATTTGCTGATCCTGCTGCTGCTGGTACTTCTTGTCCAGCTTCGGGTTGCCCGTACTTGAAGCGCTGGGCCGTGCCACGGGCGGAAGGTCGCGAGGATGGACGGCCGTGGTGGGTCGAGCAGCGGTGTTCTCTGAACGCGCCGGATTCCCGGCACGATTGGCTGGAGTATAAGGTGCTCCGGCCTCTTTGGCCGGCACAGCGCCACGGTCATTAAAATCTCCAGGCCTGGGTGTCGCCGCGATCGGTGGCTTGCCTGTGTTCACTGACGCGCGTTGCTGCGGGTTGGCTCGGGCCGCCTGCTCATGTTGAGTCTGAACCGCTGCCGGCGCAACGTGTCTCTCATGCCCCGCAGCCTCTTCTTCAGGTGTCGCACGCGCGCTGATTCCACCATTGCCGCCGTTGTAACTGACGCGGTTCACCGCGCCGTGATTGATGTTTGTGTTGTAAACGTTGTGGATCTCGGTGATGTTCACGTTGTTCACGGAACGGTTGTAGAAAAAGTGCCCGTTATCCCAACGTCCACCTTCATAGCCCTCGCCGAAATAGCCGAAGCCATAATTGATCCCGCCATAGAAACCTACGTGCGGGCCCCAATAGCCTTCATGAAAAATAAACCTGTCGCCGCCCCAGCCCCAATAGGCTGGAGTCCACAGGAAACCGACTTCCGGCGCCAGCACCCATGTGCCCGGCACCCAGTAGTAATCGTCGGAGCCATAGTCGTAGGCCCAGTAGCCAGGTGTCCAGATATAACCGTCCCCAGGACAAAGAGGCTGCTCATAGACAGGCAGTGCGGGCGGGCCGAAGGTAATGGCCACGCCAATTTGCGCAAACGATGCTGCCGACATGCACAGCATGATGAGCGCGAACAGCAGCGTACGAATGGATAAGATAAAACGCATTGTGATTCCTTCCGCCTGATGATCTTTCGTTTCTGAGAGGTCAATCAGGCCAAATAAGCTCGATCTCTACAATCTGCAAGGTGATAAGTTGCTCTGTTGCCCCAAGTGAAACATTCGACATTCACGGAGCCGAAGTCACATCGGCACTCTTGCGTCAGTATAGGAATATCTAATTCTCGATACTGTTCGATAGTGAACATTGTTGTTTCTGCTCTTTGCGTTATTTGTTGAGAACAGAATCAACCAACATTTCTCCGCGCCGGGTCGGGCGGTGGCACCTTCGGGCGGTATAAGAACTCTTGAGCCAACTGGGCGTCTGAGCACTATGGGATTCTGGCATATCGCGGAAATCTAGGGCTCCTCTGGTGCGGCCAGACCATTCACGACTCTGCGAACGCCTTCAACGGATTTCGCTGTCTTTTCCGCCAGCAGTTTTTCCGCACGGGACGATACCGTGCCGGTCAGCGTGACAATGCCATTATCGGCGTGGATTTGCACAGTCTTCAGAGGAATTGCTTTTGTGGAGTAGAGTTCAAACTCCACACGGCGGGCCAGTTTATCGTCAGCGCTCTCCGGCATGGCCTGGGCCTCGGAGAGGCTTAGATTGTCCATAAGTCCCTGGACGCCCGGAACCTGCCAAGCGATTTGGTCCGCGGTGTTTTTCTGACTGACGGTCTGGACCGTTCCGCCCAGAGTCACCGTTCGACCCTTTACCTCTGTGGTGATGTGCTGTTCCGCCAAATCCGCGTTTTTCGAAAGAGCGTCGGCCACTAAAGTTTTGATTTCCAGGTCCGCCACCCGTTCGCCGAGGTGCTCCCGATCCGGGTTGCGCTCTATCGAAGGGTTGACGCTCAGATTGTTGTGCAGCTGTTTGACGCTCGACGTGTCCTGGGCGATAGCGCCCGCCACGGTCTTGACTTGCTCCGAAGGCACCTGGCCTTCCAAGGTGACTTCGCCCTGGATTGTTTGCACTTTGATGTCGAAGGGAGATACCTGTTTCGACAGAAGCAGGGCCGTGCGCACCCTGGAGGTGGTAGCCGCGTCTTGCGTTGATTCCTGAATGGAATGGAAGGCGTTCTGAATGGACGAGTTTCGCGCAAAAATATAGTAGACCGCTCCCACGACAAGCAACACAAGCACAAGAACGAGCACGAGAATCCCTCTGACGAAACCTCTTTCATCGTTTCCAGAAAATTTCAATTCTTCCTCCTCGGGCATTTATCTGCAACGCCCTCTGATGACTGTGGGAACCACCAGGGCTTAGAGTAGAAGAGTTAAGGACACGTGTCTGTGCCTTCTAGAACACATTTATATTTTTTGGCCTATTCGCGGCTCAGTGTGAGGATGCGAAAGGCTCAGTGCGGCTCATCCTCATCTGGAAACCGGCTAATTGGGACTAAGTGCCGGGTAAACGCGCAAACCGTGCAATTTGGTCCCGGTACCCAAGTTACCCGTAGGGCGGCCTACCGGGAGACTTAGCCTGATTTCCTCTCGGTGGCCTCAATAGCGGCAAACTTCCGCTCTACGTGTGGTTCTGAGCGGGGAGCACCTGAATGCAGTACACAACCCTCCCCGGCAGCGGCACCACAGGTTGGACAGGGAACGGAGGATACCTGTTCGGGCGTGAGCTCACTCTTCTTCATTTTGACAGAATGCGATAACACCAGGTCGCGAATCTGTTCAATTTTGAACGCTGCATGGCCCCAGTCGCATAACGCCAATACTTAGAATACCCAGTAATGTAACTAATCAGGTAGTTGGAGCCAGCGGCTTAGCGACTCGATGCTCCACGAACCGTGTGCGGGCAGCGAGCCTACACCGTTCCGCACACCCTGGGCCTTTGGCACTCAGGGTGGGGGTATGTTTAGCTGAGGAGTTTTTTGTTGCCTTGCAGCATGGTTGCCTTGCATGAAGATGAGAATCACACCACATTTAGCCCGCGGGTAATTTGACTAAAGGCGATTTTTTGTGGCTCTCGGGTGCTCGGCACAGACATGAGATTTGAACTCCTTGTCGCGCTGCTGTTCGTAGTGCGTCTTCATCTCTTCAATTGATTCGCCAACGAGCGGCCCGAAAGGGTTGAACGCCCATGCGCATTCCGAGCAAGCCCAGCCCTGAAAACTCTTTCTTTTGACCCATACCAATTTACGACGCATCGCTTCCATGGCACGCCTCGAGATTCGCGGCCGTCGTGCTTCTTTGAAAGACGGTGTAGCATTGGCCTTCGACGGCGCCGCGACGATAAAAGCCGCTCTTTTCATTGGCCGGAGCGAGGATCTGCCGAAGTTGCGCCCTTTGAACACACGTCAAAACCGGAGCGAATACATAAGGCCTAAACATTGCCTGAACATTAGCGATACGAAGAGGCTGCTGTCTGTGGGGTATCCAACACTAGAAAAATTGTTATCTCAATCCGAGTTCATCCTCGAACTGTTGAATGACACCGTAACACTCACAAGCGGAGTTCTGGAGTTTCCTGCGGTTGACAACCTTCACCGCGCCGCGCACGTATTCTATGATGCCCTTTTTTTGCAGTACCGCCGCTGCCAGGCTCACCGTGGATCGGTCAGTACCCATCATGGTCGCAATGAAATCGTGGGTGATGGGAAGTACTCCCAAATGCACCCTATCCTGAGTCATCAGAAGCCACCGTGCGAGACGCTGCTGTATATCGTGCAGCCGATTGCACGCCGCGGTCTGTGCGACTTGCATCCCTTGGAGACCCGAATGCCTGTTCAAGATCATCTGCAACTGCGGAGCCGACCGCAGAATGCGTTCTAGCGCATTTCCCACCATTCGGAAGCCATCACCGGCGATCTGGACTATTTCACGCACTGAACTTCTGCTCAAGCCAAATGCCAGACCTGCCCCGACATAGCCCTCGTTACCGACCACACCCACTTCCACGGTTCGACCGTCTTTGGTCACGACAACCTGAGAAACCATTCCTCGGTTCGGAAAATAGACGAACTCGATGGTTTGAGTCGCCTCATGAAGGCTTAGACGATCCGGCAGATCGACGTACGTCAAGTCAGGACGCATCAACTGGTATTCGTTATCGGGCATTGCCAATAATACTTTATTGCTCACTGGTTTTCCTTCGACGCTGGTCCGTTCGCCTGCCTGTACGACTCGATAGCTTTTTCGATTCATTGCAATCCTGAGCGGCACCAAAATGCCTTGGATTCATTGGGTGAAACTTCATGGGCCCCGAGATTCCATGCCAATTCAACCAAAAAAGGGCCTAACAATCTGTGCGAAATGGAACACCTCTCAAAACCAACGCGGAGCGATTCATGTGGCAGATCGATGCACGTTGGGCAGGGAATCCGCAAGCATGAAATCCCCATTCCACAACGAGACAGCATGTTTTGATTGGCTTGCAATCGGCGGCGAAGGTTCTGGGCAAGTCGGCAAACCGGGACCTCACTCGTGCCAAGAAGAGCGTGCTGTCAGCTGCAGGGAGAGCAAAGATTTCAAAAGCTGCCAAGAAGCGCTGGGCAAACGTCAAGGCGGAAGCAAAGAAGGCTATCGCCTGATCGCCACTCAGCGAGGAACTTTTCTCTCGACTCCCGATTAACTCTGCGGTCTCAATGGGTCGACGCAACAGTAAGCTCGAAGTCTACTTGCAGGAGTCTCAAAGACTAAAATCGTTCCCAAGCATTGAATCAACCGGAACACTGCCCTGGCTAGGTTCTGATTGAGTACAGCCCGACAGATCGGTTCTCTAAGGGAAGTATTGTCGGATCAACTGATTAGATGGTGCTGCAACGACCGGTTGAGCTCGCATCAGTTATCGGACATCTTCTTCAAAGACGGTAGAGTGTCCAATTGTAGACAGACAGATGCTCCACTTGAGCGCTATCCTATCGAATAGTTGCAACCTGTTTGGCGGGATTTGACGGAATTCTGACTTTACAATCGGGCGGCTCTCAACCGAGCCGCCCTTTCCATTTACCAGGCCTCTTGAACCCTGTCGAAGACTGTTCGCCAACTCAATTTCTCCAGCAGGCCCAAATTATCGAGGGATGACAGTGCGTCAACTGCCCGATTAACGCATTACCCCGAGAAGTCGACCCCAAAACCAGCCTAGTAAATGTCCGGCAATCCGACTCGAAGGAACACAGCTAAAGTGTGCGTATTGGGACAGCGCGGGTGAGCCTCAACTTGATAAAGTCACTTCGTTAGCGCCAACCTAATCTCTTTCATCCGCTCTCGCAGAGGACCTTGAGCGGGTCCCCGCGCTACTGGAGGCGGTGATGTACAAACGGTTCATCATGCTGCTCGGCGTATTTCTGGGTAGCTATGTGCCGACAGGAGCACAAACGCCCTTTCCACGGATTGTCCCGGCTCAAGTACGGGTTGCACCGATTGTGATGGTTCGAACGGTACCGGCCCCATTCCTCTTCCCGTCCTTCCCACTGTCCGAAAGCCCCGGAAAATCCGTTGCCCATTTCAGTTACCTGTTCGTGGGAGCTTACGAGCGTGACCAGAGCCTGGAGAGTCTTTCGCCGATGCGCGAGGCCAAGACTTTGTTTCTCACACAGTCGAGCCTGCCCCTCGTGCAACTCTGGGGCGGACGTTTGCGGCTGGACGGCTTTAAGAGCGCCCTTAACATGCAGAACGTGCAACTTGGTCCTTCAGCCGCTGGCGGTCTGCTGGACTATCGTCCTCAGCGACAAGGTTATCCGGGCGGGCCGCGTTCGTTCGGTCTCTGCGGCGTCAACCTGAGCTTTCACTTTGGCCGAGACTCGCGGACAAGACCTCCGACCCAGGTCGTGCGGCGTATGACATGGTTTGTTGGCACCGTTCTGAATTGAACGGAAATACTTGGGTCTCGATATCATCACGGAAGCACGATGAAGGAAAAAGCTAAGAAGGAATTGGACAAAGCGACACTTGCCAGTGTCAAAAAAGAATTGGCCAAGCCGCGCATGGCTAGGTCCGCATGCAAAGAGGAAGTGAATCTAAATACTGCGCGAATTTCAGAATGCGCAAGTACCACCATGCCCGGAATCGTCGACAAAATTATTCTGTCTCCACATCCGAGCAAACCGGAAAAGGCACGGATAGCTGTTGACGGGACCGGCCAAAAACGTCACTTGCCACAATGAATAAAGACAGCCAACCGACTCGGCGAGAAACACTTGACCTGGACCTTTCCCGCAGAGCTACGAATATGTCAGACGAAGAGTGGACAAAGAAACTGGAAGACGGAAGAAAAGTGAAATTCATCTACAAAGAACTGCCGGAGGATGGGGTATTTATCACCGCGCAGATTGGAAGGAATGAGGTCGCGTAATCGGTCGTATTGACCAAAGCAAGAAACCCGCTGAGTCATGAAGATGTCGAAAGTCATTTCAAGGGCGAGCTTTCAAAGAAGTAGCGACACTCAATTTAGGGTCTTATCCGCGGAGCAACCGATTCAGACTGCACAACCACAGGCATTCCGGTTCGCTTGCTTTTCCCGCCCCCTCCCAATAACCTGTCTGTTTATGCGATGGCAAAAAGGAAGCGTGGCGATCTGTCTGGCGCTGATATGGGTGAGCTTGGGACAAGTTTCTCAGGCCGCGGACGATCAACGGGCGCGGGAAATCGTGGACGGAGTGGCTCGGCTGTTTGTCAGCCAATCCAGCATCGCCACGGTGGAAATGCAGGTCACCAAGGAAGAGTTGCAACGGAAGATCACGATGCAGTTCTGGTCGGTCGGCGAGACAAACATCCTCATCCGCGTTCGCAGCCCGCAGGAAGATGCGGGCACGGCCATCCTGAAAACTGGCGGCAAGATTTGGTACTATCTGCCGAAAGCGAACCGCACCGTGAAGATTCCGGCTTCGATGATGATGAGCCCGTGGATGGGAAGTGACTTCACCCTCAATGACCTGGTGAAACAGAGTCGCCTCACCAATGACTATGTGATTGCAACCTCTTTTGATGGAGAGCGGGATGGAGTCGCGCTGTCTGAATATACGCTGACACCCAAGCCGGGCGCGGTGGTGGTCTGGGGGAAAATTACCTTGGAGGTCCGCCATGCCGACCACATGCCCGTCCGGCAGCGTTATTATGACGAGGACGGGAAGCTGGTCCGGGAACTGACCTTTTCCGAGTACAAAACCGTGAGCGGGAGACTCATTCCGACGCGTCTGGTCATGCGACCCACGGGCCAAGCGGTTGAACAGACGACGATCACGTACGAAAAAATCATCTTTGGCGAGCCGATTAGCGCGGAGACGTTTTCCAGGAAGAATCTGAAACAATGAGCGGACGGCTGCTGCGGCTCGCGTGGCGCAATCTCTGGCGTAATTCCCGGCGGACGCTGATCGCCATGGCGGCGATCGGCTTCGGTTATGCCATGCTGCTGTTCGTTGCGTGCCTGATGGCCGGACTGAGGCAGCAGATGGTCGAGAGCGGCACGGACCTTGTTCTCTCTGATGCCGAGGTGCACGCTCCGAGTTACTACCCGGATCGTCCCATTCACCAGACCTTGGGGGGGCGAGACGGGACAGACGTCAGCGCGCTGGTTGCCGCCATCGCCGCCGACCCCCGGGTTGAGGCTGCGAGTCCCCGGGTGTACGGCTACGGATTGGTCAGCGCGACCCATCAATCAGCCGGGGCGCAACTTCTCGGCGTCGTCCCAGATCAGGAACAGAAGATTACTGTGCTGCAAAGTCGGATGGTAAAGGGGAGCTACCTGACCGGACGGATAGCCAAAGGTGTGGTGATGGGAGATAAACTGGCCACCACGATTGGCGTCGAGGTGGGTTCGGAAATCGTCGTGTTGACGCCGGCGACGGATGGTTCGACGGGAAATGACCTGTACACGGTAGTGGGGATGTTTCACACCGGGCTTGACGCCATGGACCGGGATCTGGTGCTTATGCCCCTCGCTTCTTTGCAGGATCTGTTGCGCTTGTCGCCGGGACGGATCCATGAAGTAGGGATCAAGCTCCATGACAGCGACATCACTGCGGCGACGAAGACGGCGGCGGCACTTGCAGTACAACTGAGTAAAAGCTTCCCTGTGCGGGTGAGGGCTTGGCCGGAGCTGGCGCCAGAGTTGGCCGACTACGTGCAGTTCAATCGTCGTGTTACTTTTATTCTCTTTTTGATCTTTTTCCTGTTGGCAGTCATGGGCATCGTCAACACCATGCTCATGGCCATAGTCTCGCGCACCCGTGAACTAGGCATGCTGCTGGCCGTGGGAATGCGTCCGGTCCAACTCGTTGGTCTGATAGTGGCGGAGGCGGCAATTTTGGCCGGAGGCAGCCTGGTTTTAGGAGGGGCGCTTGGGTCTCCGGTGCTCTGGTATTTGCAGGTTCATGGTCTTTACCTGGGTGGCAGTCGAGGCGCGATCTCTCTGGGCGGAGTCGTGGTGGGTCCCCTGTGGTACGGTCGGCAGGATTTCACTGCCTACACTCAGGCCGCTCTGGGGCTGGGCGTCACGGCTGTGGTGTCGGCCCTCTATCCCGCGTTGCGGGCGGCTCGATTTCGGCCGACGGAAGCGCTCCGAAAGGTCTAACGATGGTAGGCGTTCTCCTGCTAGTGAGAATCGGTTGGCGCAATCTCTGGCGCAATCCGCGCGGGACTCTGCTGACCGCTCTGGCGTTGGGATTGGGTCTGACCTTGCTGCTGATTTCTTTGGGCTTGCTTGATGGCAGCCACGAGCAATTGGTTCGTAACGCGGTGAGATTCGGCACCGGGCACGTCGTCATCCAGGCCCAGGGGTATCAAGACACCGGCTCTCTGGAGTTGTTGCTGCCGGCCCAGGTCGTGTCCACGACCGGGGAGTTTATGCATGGCGAGGCCATGAAGCATGTTCTGCGAGGCATGAGTCCCCGGCTGCTGGCCTCTGGACTGCTGAGTTCGGCAGCCAATGCTAGTGGCGTGAGCATGATGGGGGTCAACCCCAAAGAAGAGCGGGCCGTGTCTCTGATTCCCCAGCGGATCGTCGAGGGGAACTATCTCAATGACGACCAACAATCGGGCGTTGTGATTGGCGCGGAGTTGGCGCGCAAGCTCGCGGTGAAGGTCGGGGGCAAAGTCGTGCTCATGACTCAGGCGGTGCAAGCACCCGCCACGGAAGCGACAGACGCCGATGAAGGAGAAATGCAGAGCACTCTGCTGCGGGTTAACGGGATCTTTCGCACGGGTATCCAGGCGATCGATGCCCACGTCATCCACTTGCCGCTGCCCGAGGCCCAAGGACTGCTCGGAGTGCCCGACCGGGTCAATCAGGTTGCGGTTCTGTTGGAACGAGAGGGTGACTCGCTGATGGTGGCCCGGAGCTTGCGGAAGCAGTTGACGGGGCTTCCGGTCGAGGTTCTGACTTGGCGGGAATCCATGCCGACACTGGCTCAGTCCTTCGTGTTGGACGAGGCCTTCAATTATGTGATGAATGGGGTGGTACTGGCCATGGTCGGGTTGGGGATACTCAACACGATTCTGATGCGAGTGCTCGAGCGCCGTTATGAATTCGGTCTCTGTTCGGCTATGGGCCTACGGCCTGTGCAGCTTGCCGTGATGGTCATTGGCGAGTCGTTGGCGCTCACAGCGATCAGCCTCGCTCTGGGTCTGGTGCTGGGGTTGGGCGCGCAGCATTATTTCGCCACCGCCGGGTTGGATCTGCGCTGGTTCTTCAAAAGCAGCCTCCCCAGCGCTCTCGTTTTTGACCCGGTCATCTACTCGCGCTTGAGCGTGGCGCGCATCGCTTCGTCCGTAAGCACTGTGTTTTTGACTGCGACCGCCATCTCCTTTTATCCGGCGCTCAAGGCCGCGCGAACTGAGCTGCCCGGCGCATTGAGGGTGTTTTAGCGTGATTTGGAGGACGATGTGACTGAGTTGGCCGTGGAGCTGAAGGACGTGAAGAAGACCTACCGCACAGGCCCAATCGAGGTTCCAGCACTGCGCGGGATCAGTCTGAGTGTTGCGCCAGGAGAATTTCTCGCGATTGCCGGCCCATCCGGTTCCGGCAAAACCACTTTGCTTAACATCATCGGTGGACTCGACCGAGCCGATGCCGGAGAGGTGTTGGTGGAAGGAAGGAACCTGCAACTCTTATCCACAGGAGAGCTGGCTCGTCTGCGGCTACAGCGCCTCGGCTTCGTCTTCCAAGCATACAACCTGCTGCCAGTGCTGACGGCGTTGGAGAACGCGGAATTCACCTTGCTGCTGCAGGGCGTTCCGGTGGAGCAGCGTAAGGAAAGAGTGCAAAAGCTGTTTTCAGAAATCGGTCTTGCCAACCTTGAACATCGCCGGCCCGGGGAGTTGTCGGGGGGGCAACAACAGCGGGTGGCGGTGGCGCGAGCCATGGTCACCGAGCCGGCGCTGATCCTGGCGGATGAGCCCACAGCGAATCTTGACTCGGCCACTGCAACCGCGCTCCTCGAAGTGATGGAACACCTCAATCGCGCTCACAACACCACTTTCGTCTATTCCACCCATGATCCTCTGGTCATGGAGCGGGCGCGACGGTTGATTCGCATGCGTGACGGTAAGATCGCCAGTGATGTGGCGCATGCCGGCCAGACGCTCTGATCCATGACCGGAATCACCCTGAAACAACGAATCCGAGAGGTTTGGCAGAAGTTGTCGCACCTGGATGCCCGACCGGACCAAATTGCGGCTGGCTTCTCCATCGGCATCTTTGCCAGTTTCCTGCCGCTGAATCCATCCCCAATCATCGTGGCGACCGTGGTGGCGTGGCTGCTGAAGAGGAACGTGATAGCCGCTGTCGCCGGGGCGGTGACTTCGATTATCTATATTCCGCTTTTGCCTTTGATGTGGCTGGCTGAATATCGATTGGGGAAGTTGATTCTCCCGGTGCACCATTCGCTGACGTTGGATCATGCACGGCTGTGGGAAGTTTTGCAGAAAAGTTGGGATGTTTACGCCGCCATGTTCGTTGGCTCGATCATCATCGCTACCCCCGTTACATTGCTCACTTATTTGGCCGTCAAACGACTCGCCGAGAAATGGGCCCGGCGAAAAAAGGAGTCGCAACATTCAGACTGATTGCTGCCTCGGGTTCGGCCATTGCCAACAGGTAAGACGCCAGCCGTGTCCTTTCACGGCAATAGCGGCGGCATAGCCTGGGGCGGGGGTAAGTTCCTGAAGAGACCAACGGGAGGCTTCGGATGGATCTCGTTGAGTGCCAAGTACTGCGGCCCGTTCCCCGGGAACCAGCGACACGTCAAACTGATCCAAGGGCAGTGAAAGTCCGTCGCCCCGGGCCTTGATGTAGGCCTCCTTGCACGTCCAACAGCGAAAGAACGCCTGCTGCTGCACGTCCGTTGGAAGTGCCCGCAGCATCGCAACCTCCCGTCGTGAGAAAAACTGCTCGGCGATCTCCGCGACTGCCAGATCGAAACGGATGCGCTCGAGGTCGATACCCACCTCCCGACCACGAGTGACCGCGTAAAGGGCAACTCCGTGGGAGTGGGACACGCTAAAGCGGAACGCATCCTTGTCAGATTCTCCGGCAAGGGCAGGCTTTCCATGAGAGCTATAACAAAAGGACACGCATTCTGGCGCTCTGTTCAAGTAGGCGCCGAGGATGGCCCGGAGCACTCCCCGAGCGACGACAAAGTGCTCGCGGTCTCTCTCAAAGTGAAACCGTTCGGCCCTCGCCTGTTCATCCGGAGCAAGGTTTTGGAGGAAGCTCTGAATCTGTGACGGAGTCTGATCCAAGGTCGCTCGCCAGACATGAACCTCATCGCAAGCCAACATCAAAGTTTCCGGCGGAAAGCGCCACAGAGGAACAGGAGCGCTGATGGGTGCTGCTTTCATTTTGTGGTTCTCACCCGTCTCCGCGCAAATCTTGAGAGAGCACCTGAAGAAGAAGCGGCTGAGTTGTGTGCCAGAAGAAGTGGTCACCGGGAAACATCCGCAGCGAGAAGGAAGCACTCGTTTGATTACGCCAGGCTTCGAGATCGCCACGACTCACCCGGCGATCCTGCAAGCCACCAAAGGTGGAGATGGGGCAGTTGAGGGGAGGCTCGGTTGAATACACGTAAGTTTCGCAAACGGCCAAATCTGCCCGCAGGACGGGAAGCATGGTCTGCATGATTTCCACCTCTTCCAACACTTTTTCGGGAATGCCATTCAGGCAACACAATTCGACCAGGAATTCCCCCTCGGGCAGGACATGGATCGGCCGGTTTCGATGCGGGAGTTGCGGTGCGCGGTCCGCCGAGACAAACAGGCGAACCGGCTGAACACCAGACTGTCGCCGGAGCTGACGGGCGAGTTCAAATCCAACCAACGCTCCCAAGCTATGGCCAAAGAAGGCAAATGGCTTGTCCAAGAGTGGAACCAGGGCATGGGCGAGGGCTTGCACAAGAGGCTCGAGCTGAGTGAACGGAGTCTCCATCAGCCGAGTTCCCCTACCGGGGAATTGAACTGGGCAGACCTCAACATCCGCTGGCAAGCCGTCCGACCAGGTGCGAAAAATCGAGGCACCGGTTCCTGCGTACGGGAAGCAGAACAGACGGAGGCGGGCCTGCGGGTTCGGTTTTCGGCAGGCAACCCAGGGATCAAAGGCGGTTGCCGTGGTCATTCGATCAATCTTTCCCGGTGCGACATTTTCTACTGCCTCCAAAGATTGCGCCTGATTGAGGCAAACTGTCAGTTTCTTAGCCAGGATTTCAACGTGAGGCTCGTAAATCAGATTGGCGTGATTGCCCGGAACGACGTGGACCTCCACTCCCCTACTGGCCCATTCGCTCCAGCCGAACGTAGGGTCCGGAGACGTGCTCGTCAGGGTTTCACTCGCCTTGAAGAGAGTGACGCGACCCGGGTAGTGATGCAGTCCATAGTTCTGCGTCGCGCGCAGATCGCTTCTGAGGAGTTCGACAAAACGGCGAGCCTGTGAAACATCAAGCTCCGCGGGTATCAAACCGGCGCTCTTCGCCTGTTCCAAAACAAAAGCCAACTGTCCCTCTTTGGAAAGCTTCGCCAGGGACTCCGTCAGACCAAACGAAATATCGAAATAACGTTCGACCAACAAAATCGCTTCAGCATCCTCCTCCGGAAACGTCTCATCCGGAGTGGGGATCCGACTATCCAGTAACGCGAGCAACGCCACGCGTTGACCTTGCGCGTGAAGCTGCTGCGCCATCTCGAAGGCGACCACGCCTCCCATGGACCATCCTCCAAGCAAGTACGGTCCCGTCGGCTGCACGCTCTGTAGGGCTTGGATGTAATAGGCCGCCATGTCTTCGATCCGCGTGTGGGGGTCTTGTCCGTCCTCCAGCCCCCTGGCCTGCAGCCCATAGCAGGGTTGATCGGGACCCAGAAACTTCGCCAGATGAAGGTAGGGGAAAACGTGCCCGCCAGCCGGATGCACCAAGAAAAGCGGCCGTTTGCTGCCACCGGGTTGAATGGCCACCAACGAGGACTGCGTGCCGGCGGTGGCCTGCTGACGGAGAGCACTGGCGAGATGCTCAACCGTGGCTCCCTGAAAGACGGCCGTCAGCGGGAGCTTTTTGCCGAGCCGTTTCTCGATCACGGCGAAAAGACGTATTGCCAGCAGCGAGTGTCCTCCCAGCTCAAAAAAATTGTCTCTCACGCCGACTGGTCGAACGTCCAGAACCTCCTCCCAGATGTGCGCGAGTTGGAGTTCCAGGTCATCGCGGGGCGCGACGAAAGATTTCTCCAACTCCAGCCTGGATCGGTCGGGTGCTGGCAGTGCTCGGCGGTCTATCTTTCCGTTGGACAGCAACGGCAAGGTATCGAGCAGCACGAACACCGCCGGCACCATATGATCGGGCAGCTTGTCTTTGAGAAAGCGACGCAACTCATCCGCGGTGGATTCAGCGACCACATAGGCCACCAACCGCTTTTCGCCCGGGGCATCTTCCCGAGCCAGAACCACAGCCTCTCGCACAGCCGGGTGTTGGCCAAGCACGGCCTCGATTTCTCCCAGTTCGATGCGAAACCCGCGGATCTTCACTTGGTGGTCGGCGCGGCCGAGAAACTCGATGTTTCCATCGGGCCGATAGCAGGCTAGGTCGCCGGTCTTGTACATTCGTGCTCCAGGCTCGGCGCTGAAGGGGTCTGGAACAAACTTCTCGGCGGTCAACTCCGGCCGGTTGAGATAGCCTCGGGCCAGGCCCACTCCGCCGATATGCAGATGACCGTGAACACCGATCGGAACAAGGTGGTCGTGCTGGTCCAGAATGTAGATCGCTCGGTTGGCGAGGGGACGACCAATGGGTACGCGCTGATCTGTCGTGCTCTCACCAGAACGGGGAGCAATTTCGTAGACCGTTGCCGTGATCGTCGTTTCGGTTGGGCCGTAAGCATTGAGGAGCCGGATTGAATTCACAGGTGTTCGCTGCCAGAGCTTGAGAACATCGGGCAACATCGTATCTCCGCCGACAATGAAGATTCTGGGCTGAATGTTCGGGAGCAGCTCCGGGACGTCCGCCCATTCTCGAGCCAGTTCCTGCCAGTAGGCGGTTGGAAGATTGAGGACCGTGAGTCCGAATTCTGAAATCTTGCGATGGAATTCCGCCGGATGCCAGACGTTCGTCCCCATTATCACCAGCCGGGCTCCGACGATCAGCGTCGGCAGGATTTCCTCCAATGAGACATCGAAGCTCAACGAGGCGAACTGGAGTACGACATCGCGGGAGTCCAGCGCGAAATAACTTTGAGCATTCCGGCAGTGATCGGCAATCGCGCCATGCGAAACGAGAACGCCCTTAGGCTGCCCCGTCGATCCCGACGTGTAGATTACATAAGCCAGGTTTTCGGGGAGGGTTGAGTTGCCAGGGTTCTCTCCACTTTCACGGGCCATGGTCTCCCAGTCTGAATCCAGGCAGATAACTTTGGCATCATGTTCCGCAAACCTCGCCACCAACCGCTCCTGGGTCAACAACACCGGCACCTGAGCATCTTTCAGCATGAAGTCCAGGCGCTCCTTCGGATACGCTGGGTCCAAGGGCACGTACGCGCCGCCGGCCTTGAGAATGCCCAACAACCCGATGACCATCTCCAACGAGCGCTCCAAGCAGAGGGCCACCAGTACCTCGGGACCGACTCCCAGCGCGCGTAGGTGATGCGCCAATTGATTGGAGCGGCGGTTCAACTCCCGATACGTCAACTGCTCCGTCTCGAAGACGGCGGCGATGGCATCCGGCGTTCGCTGCACCTGCGCCTCAAAGAGCTGATGAATACACAAATCCCGCTGAGAATCGGTCTTGGTACTGTTCCACTCCACCAGCAATTTCTGCTGTTCGGTTTGGCTCAAGAGCGGCAAGTCGGAAAGGCGCTGCTCGGGATCCGCGACTATGGCCCCCAACAGGGTTTGAAAATTCCCCAGCATCCGGGCAATCGTGCCCGCCTCAAACAGATCGGTGTTGTACACGAATGCGGCCGTCAGCTCTTGCTCGGTGTCCACAATCTGCAGAGTCAAATCAAAGTGAGCCGTCTCGCTGTCCCCCTCGACAGGGCTCAGGGTCAAACCCGGCAACTCCAGCGGTCGCAGCGGAGCATTTTGCAGCGCGAACATGACCTGAAAGAGCGGATTGCGGCTCAAGTCCCGCTGCAGGTGCAATTCTTCGACGAGCCGATCAAAGGGCAGATCCTGATGGCTATACGCACCCAAACACACCTGCCGCACCCGCCGCAAGAGCTCCCGAAAACTGGGATTGCCGGAAAGGTCCGTCCGCAGAACCAGTGCGTTGACGAAGAATCCGATCAGCCCTTCGGTCTCCACCCGGTTACGGTTGGCGATCGGCGTACCGACGATAAGGTCGTCTTGACTCGTGTAGCGATACAACAAAACCTTAAACGCCGCCAGCATTGCCATGAAGAGGGTGACACCTTCCTGGCGACCAAGCGCTTTGAACCCATCCTTCAGGGACTTGGGCCACACCAACGTTTGGTGCGCACCCCGGAAAGTTTGTACTGCTGGTCTGGGGAGGTCCGTGGGCAGATCAATCAGAGCAGGGGCACCAGCCAACCGCTCCTTCCAATAGGCAATCTGTGTTTCCAGGACTTCACCCTGCAACCACTGCCGCTGCCAGTGGGCGAAGTCCGCATATTGAATGGGCAGCTTCGGGAGCGATGAGGACCCGCCGGCGCAGAAGGCAACATAGAGCGTCGCCAACTCTCGAACCAGTATTCCCGTCGACCAACCGTCGGAGACAATATGGTGCATGGTCAGCAGCCCAACGTGCTCCTCGTCGGCCAGCCGTAAAACGGTGCCGCGTATGAGCGGGCCTTTGGACAAATCGAAGGGCCGCTGGGCCTCCGCGGTGACCAATCGCCGCACCTCGATGTCCCGCTCTCCCCCCGTCAGCTTCCGCAGGTCAACAACCGGCAGCTTGATGGTCAAGGTCGGGGCGATCACTTGCGTGGGTCGTCCCTCTACCTTCCCAAAGGTGGTGCGCAAGGATTCGTGGCGCTGGACGATTTCATTGAGACTCTGCTCCAGCGCCCCCAAGTTGAGTGGTCCTTTGAGGCGGACAGCGGCCGGAATGTTGTAGGCGGAGAGGCCCGGTTCCAACTGATCGAAGAACCAGAGTCGCTGCTGCGCAAATGAGAGAGCCAGATCTCCGTTCCGTGGAACCGGCAGGATGGGCGGCGCCAACAGGTCTTGCCCGGACTGACGGGCTGCCTCAATGCTTTCAGCCAGACCAGCCACGGTTGGTACCTCAAACAGACGGCGCAACGGAATTTCCACCTGGAAGGCCTCGCGCATTCGGGAAACGGCCTGGGTTGCCAAAAGGGAATGGCCGCCAAGGTCGAAGAAATTGTCATGGACCCCTACCCGCTCAAGCTCGAGGAGTTGGGCCCAGATCTGTGCCAGTAGCTCTTCTGTCGGAGTGCGGGGCGCCACGAATGTATTGTCCAGTTCGGGTCGTGTTCGGTCGGGCGCTGGCAGTGCTCGTCGGTCTATCTTCCCGTTGGACAGCAACGGCAAGGTATCGAGCAGCACGAAGACCGCCGGCACCATATGATCGGGCAGCTTGTCTTTGAGAAAGCGACGTAACTCATCCGCGGTGGATTCAGCGACCACATAGGCCACCAACCGCTTTTCGCCCGGGGCATCTTCCCGAGCCAGAACCACAGCCTCTCGCACAGCCGGGTGTTGGCCAAGCACGGCC
>Ga0208457_1001192_pt1 | contig 19794 bp, 12 predicted proteins | sample June2015DPH_10_1_FD_185513 | JGI IMG/M metagenome (GOLD analysis project Ga0208457, IMG submission 185513) | Peatland microbial communities from SPRUCE experiment site at the Marcell Experimental Forest, Minnesota, USA - June2015DPH_10_150... | ecosystem: Environmental > Terrestrial > Soil >... | reverse complement strand
GATGGTTGCTTGGCCATAGTGGCAGGTAATCTACCACACAAGGCGGTAGATTATCTACTAAATAAAAACGGTGGGTAGTGGTGTCATTTGGAATAGGATCACATTCGGAACACTGGTCATTCCCGCGAAAGCGGGAATCCAGTCCGTCGGCGGCGCGTTTCCAGTGGCTTGCCGAGTAGATTCCCGCTTTCGCGGGAATGACCGCGCCTCGGAGTGCCCGGTTCTCGCAAATGACACCACTACCGAACTGTGGGGCTCGTGACCCGCTCAGACCTTCTCGAAAGGTTTTCCTTGCCTGGTCGGATGGTTTCGGAAGAAAATCCTGTCGGCGCCAATTTGCTCATGCTCACCCCTGGAGCGCAGGAGTGACTGGGTACCGCGCTGAGCAGCCCACGGCCGAGCCGCGATATGAGCCTCCACGAGGGAGCCCCGCTTTCGGTCAAGCAGCCTCCGCTGTCCGCGGGATCACCTCGCCCTTCACGGTGGCCCTTCCGGCTGACGGCGCTGGGGGGATCCTGTTTGCCTTGATATTTGGTCGGGACTTGACGAACTCGGACTGTCGGGGAGTTTCACTTGCAGCTCCCGCATCCTTAGTGGTGTGCCCGAAAGCCAACTATTCCGCTGAGTGGCTCCCTTCTGAACGATGAAAATGGCTCCCTTTTAAGCCGATGCTAACATAGCGAAGCATCTCGCCTTGGTTCGGTCCTTTCACCCAAGAAAAGCAGAGCCGGATCCTTCGCGGAGTTCACCCTGAGCGCCCAGAGCGAGATTCTTCGCGCAGTTTATCCTGAGCGCAGCGAACGGACTCAGAATGACAGCGAACGGGCTCTGCAGAAACTCGACGCATAAGTCATTTAAATTCAGCATCGCTTGCGCTGTCATTCTGAGCCCGCTTTTTGGGCGAAGAACCCCCGTAGTGTACTCTGTTCGCCAACCCCCCGCGAACTGCCGGGGTCCTTCGCTTCGCTCAGGATGACAGCGGGGGGATTGCTTCTCTTTGTCGAGTTTCTCCCCATCATGGGCAGCCGAAAGGCTGTCCATGCTCAGGATGACATCGCCGCGAGGCTTTTTCAGGAGCCTGCCAGGCTAGGGCTTCTTTTCCGTGCCGCCGGTGGCGGGTGGGGCTTTCTTCCGCTCACGCGCCCAACCTTCCTTGGTCACTTGACGGGCGCGCCCAATGGCGAGGGATTCGGGCGGCACGTCTTCGGTGATCGTCGAGCCCGCGGCGGTGAAGGAACCTTTGCCGATACGCACCGGCGCCACCAGCATGTTGCCGCTGCCGATGAAGACTCCCTCCTCAATGGTGGTGGGGTGCTTTTTCTCGCCGTCGTAGTTGCAGGTGACGGTGCCGGCGCCGATGTTCGAGTGCGCGCCCACGGTGGCGTCTCCCAGATAGGTCAGGTGCAGCGCCTTCGCGCCTTTTCCGATTTTCGATTTCTTCACTTCCACGAAATTGCCAAGGCGGGCGGCGGGCCCGATCTGCGCGCCGTCCCGCAGATGGGCGAAAGGGCCGACCGTCGCACCCGCGCCGACTTCCGAGTTCGTGATGACGCAGCAGGGCCGCACGGTGACGCCGTCCGCGAGAAGCGAGTCCGTGATCGTCGAGTACGGTTCCAGGCGGCAGCCCCCGCCCACACGGGTGCGGCCACGCAAGCTCACGCCCGGCTCAATGATGGTGTCGGGGCCGATTTCCACATCGGCATCGATAGTCGTCGCCTCGGGGTTCGTAATCGTCACGCCGGCCTTCATCAAGGTCACGGCCTTGCGCAGGCGCAGGGTTTTTTCCACCTCAGCCAGTTGCTTGCGGTCGTTGATGCCCCAGGCCTCCCCGGTCGGGGCCTCGAACGCCGCCACCTTCAAACCGTGGCGATTGAAGATTTCGACTAGATCGGTGAGGAGGTATTCGTTCTGGGCGTTCTGGCGCGAAAGCTCGCCCAAGTGCTCGAGCAGCGGGCGGCGCGAAAAGCACAGGATGCCCGTGTTGATCTCGCGGATCTTCTTCTGCGCCGGAGTGGCCACTTTTTCTTCGACGATGGCGCGTACCCTCTTGCCGGAGCGCACAATGCGCCCGTAGCCCGTGGGTGGGTCGAGCCGCGTGGTGAGTATGGTGCACGCGGCGCGTTCCTTCCGGTGCGTTGAGACCAATTCGCGCAGCGTTTCCGGTTTCAGCAGCGGTGCGTCCCCGACCAAGGCCACCAGGACGCCGCTTGGGCAGCGCTCAAGTTCAGGGCGGGACACGATCAGCGCGTGGCCCGTACCCATTTGCTCGGCTTGCTCGATGAATTCCAGGCCCGGCCGCGCAAAGGCTTTCCGCATCTCCGCCGCCTGGTACCCGACGATCATGTAAACCCGGTCGGGCGAGGCCGCCGCGGCCGTGCGCAGAACGTACTCACCCAGCAGGCGCCCGGCGAGTGCGTGCAGCAACTTGGGACGCTCGGACTTGAAACGTGTCGCCTTGCCCCCGGCAAGAATTAGGACGGAGAAACCTGCCTCGGCCATGTGTCACTCCGGGACGGAATTGGGAACTCGCAGCCGGAAGATCGAAACTCAAAATCGGAAGCTCGAAACTCGCGGATCCTTCGACTTCTTGCCTCCCGGGCTGCGGACCGCACGCTGCGCTCCAGGCATTCTAACAGTTTGTTGAAAAACATTCCGCCGTTGTCATTCTGAGCCCTTCGCCGTCATCCTGAGCGGAGCGAAGGACCTCGGCAGTTCGCCTGGGTGAGTGAAAAGGAAAAACTGCGGGGGTTCTTCGCTCGCTGCGCTCGCTCAGAATGACAATGCAAGCGCGCTCGCTCAGAATGACAACGCAAGCGCGCCCGGCCGGCGCCGTCAGGTTAATTTTCGCTCGACGCAGGGGAGCGGTCCTCATAGAATAGAAGTTCATGCCGACCAGTAAGCACACCACGAAGAAGCGGGTCCAGTACGCAACCCTCCTGAGCGCCCTCGCCGTCCTGGGTTCCCTCCCGAGTTGTCATCGGGAAGCTGCCAGGCGGCCCGTGACGAAGCAGGTGGTCGTGCTGGGGTTTGACGGGGCTGACCCGAAGCTGGCTAGCCGGTGGATGGCGGAGGGCAAGCTGCCGAACTTAGCGCGGCTCGCACACGAGGGCACGTTCAAGCCGCTCGAGACGACGAACCCGCCGGAGTCGCCGGTGGCGTGGGCCTCATTCGCGACGGGGCTCAATCCGGGCGGCACCGGGATCTTCGACTTCCTGAAGCGCGATCCGCAGACGTACTTGCCGGAAATAGCCCTGGTCTCGCGCCAGAAAGGCAAATTCCTCTGGGGCCTGATCCCCACGAAGCTGCCCAAGGTGACGAACCTGCGCGGCGGTGTGCCCTTTTACCAGGCCGTGGCGGAGGCAGGCTACAAGACCACGGCCATCCGCATGCCGCTGGAGTTTCCGCCCTCGACGATTCCGGGGGGGAAGCTCTGGGCGGGTTTGGGTGTCCCGGACCTGCGCGCCACCTGGGGAACGTTTTTCTATTTCAGCTCCGACCTGACGCAGTGGGACGTGGGCGACACGGAATTCGGCGGCAAGCTGGTGCGGCTGGAGCTGAACGGCAATCACGCGGCGAGCACGCTGGAGGGCCCGGCCGATCCGACCCAGGAGAAGTTCGAGCGCATCTCGATTCCCATCAATTTCACGGTCTCCCCGGACGGTAAAGCCGTGACCGTGGAACTGGCCGGGCAGACGGCCACCCTCGCGGAAGGGCAATGGAGCGGCTGGTTCCACGCCAAGTTCCGCGTGACGCCGTTCCTCTCACTGCATTCGATCTGCCGGTTTTACATCTTGCAGGCATCGCCGGATTTGCGCGTGTACATGTCGCCGCTGAACCTGGATCCGGAGAGGCCACCGGTCCCGCTCTCTTACCCTGCCGATTACACGGCCGCCCTGGCGAAAAAGCACGGCCTCATGAAGACCCTCGGCTGGTGGCACGACACCTGGGCGCTCAACGAGGAGCGCATCGACGAAGGCGTGTTCCTGGAAGATTGCTTCCGCACCATGCAGCAGGAACGGGAGATCCTGCTGGATGAACTGAAGAACGATCCGCCCAGCTTGCTGGTGTCGGTCTTCACCGCCACCGACAGTGTCAGCCACATGTTCTTCCGCTTGCTGGATCCCACTCATCCGCGCTACGACGCGGAATTGGCCCGGAAGTACGGGGACGCCATCGAGCGGACCTATGTGAAGATGGATGAGATTGTGGGCGATGTGATGCGGACCATGCGGCCGGATGCCACGTTGATCATCGTCTCCGATCACGGCTTCCATTCCTGGCGCAAGGGCTTCAACACCAACACCTGGTTGGTCCAGAACGGTTTCATGACGCTCAAGAATCCCGGAGCGGAGGAGAAGCAGTACAACCTGGACCAGCTTTTCGGCCAGGGAAGCTTTTTCCCCAACACCGATTGGACGCACACCCAGGCCTATGCGCTGGGTTTGGGCCAAGTGTATCTGAACCTGCGGGGACGCGAGAAATACGGGATCGTCGAGCCGGGACCGGAGGCGGAGCGGATTCTGAAAGCTCTCCGAGAGAAGCTCCTGACCGTCCAGGACCCGGACACGCATCAGCCGGTCATTCAGAATGCCTATCTCGGCAAAGAGATCTTCCACGGCGCCCGCATGGCCGAGGCTCCCGATTTGGAGATTGATTTCCGCGATGGCTACCGCACCTCGTGGCAGACTTCGCTGGGAGCGGTTCCCTCCGGCATTGTGGTGGCCAACCTGAAGAAGTGGAGCGGCGACCACTGCGCCTCCGACCCGAGTGATACCCAGGGAATATTCTTCTCCAATCGCCACTTCGCTTCCGCCCAACCCTCCATCTTGGACATCGCGCCGACCGTCTTGAACTTGCTAAGCGTGGGGCCGCCCGCCCCGCTGGATGGCAACGCTCTGGCGCTCGCTTTGGGCAGTTCGTTACATCCGTAATCGCACTCTCTTCCACGCCTACAAGTTCATACAAACAAACGGATATTTTCTATGATATTCCATATTACAATTGCGTGTCGCCTGACCGGAAACTGGATTTGTTCTTTATTTTCAGTCGGTTATAATCTCATCCAGTTTGGCCGCAAGTTTGCGGGGAAAGGTGGTTGTTCGGCGGGCGCTGAACGTGTAATTATTGTCCATGTCATAGCAATGATCGTTCCTCAATTTCATGCGTATGGTAGGATCCTTTCTTTGGAATCTGAGGAAGCTCAATAATCTTTAGATCAGGAGGCAGTATGCGCAAGTGGACACAAAGATATGCTCCAGCGTCGATGCTGGTGTTATTGACTGGCCTTGTCATGATCTTGGGGCCTGCGGTGAGCACAAGCCGGGCCCAAATTACGAGGGCGACGATTAGCGGAGTGGTGACGGACCCGACGGACGCTGCCATTCCAGGCGCCACGGTGACAGCCACTAACATAGCCACGAACGAAAAGAGGACGGCGGTCAGCAGTCCCGGAGGGGACTACACGCTCACACAACTGGATCCCGGCGATTACTTGATTACGGTGACGGCCCCGGGGTTCTCGACCTTGCAGCAGCGCGGGATCACGGTTAACGTAGCCGCGCGACTTGGAATGAACTTTCGGTTGGAGGTGGGGAAGACCAGCACCACCGTGGAAGTGAGTGCGGCGGCGCCCATGGTTGAAACCACCAATAGCACGATGTCTGACGTGGTGCAGGGAGTGAGGATTCTCGAGGCTCCCTTGAATGGCCGCGACGTTTACGCCCTGGTTGCAGGGGAGCCGGGCGTAACGCCGCGCAGTTCCAGTGATGAAACCCCCCGTGGTGAAGGCGTGTCGTCCAACGGCCAGCGCGAAGCGTCGGCCAATTACATGTTGGATGGCGGGGACAACAACCAAGTCGGCGTCACCGGGTTCAACACCTCGGTTTCCTTGGATGACGTTGCCGAGTATCGCGTTCTTACGAACAACTACTCCGCGGAGTTCGGCCGCAACACCGGGTTCATCGCGGACGTGATAACCAAGAGCGGAACCAATCAATTCCACGGTGTGGGTTTCGATTTCCTGCGGAATAGCGCTCTTGACACCGCCTCTTTTCAGAACAACGCCACCGGGCAACCCAAGGACATTCTCCGCCGCAACCAGTATGGCGGCAATGTGGGCGGGCCCATCCGCAAAAACAAGACGTTCTTTTTTGGGTCCTTCGAATCGACTCTGGTGCGTCCGGCCGGCCAGCTTTTCAAGGCTACGGTGCCGACCGCGCATTACATCAGCTCGCTACCGAGCGGCTCGTATGCGGCCCAGGTTCTTGGCAAGTACGCTCCCCCTGCCCCCAATGCCGGCGGTTTCTCAGATAGCCTTGGCAGCACCACGTGCGGCGGTGTGGCGTGCGATGCGAGCAATGCCGACCTCGGCCTGGTGGAATACCCCACAGCAGCGGCCCTTCAAAACACGTACTTTGTGAGCGGCAAAATCGATGAAAACATCAATGCGGCAAACCGGCTTACCGGAGCGTTCCACTATGAACGGGACCGCTACCCTAATGACGGAAACGTTAGCCCTTACAAACCCTTCAACTCACCGTACGTCGGGGACTTTCGCAACTTCAATCTGAATTACACTCACACCTTCTCGAGCTCGATCGTCAACGAGGCCCGCGCCGGCCTGAATCGGGGACTTGCCGGGTACCCCACCTCCCTCACTTTCCCCGTCATGGTTGAAGACCTGACCAGCTCGTCCTTGCCGAGCACGAATGCCAACCTGCCGCAGACCTTTACGGAGAACACCATTTTTGTGAATGACCTCCTGACCATCACCAGAGGCAGGTCGACCTACAAGATGGGCGGAGATTTCCGCCGCATTCGCAACGGCTCGGTCTTTGCCCCTGAAGAGGGTGGCTATTATGAGTTTAACAGCCTGGGCACGCCAGCCGGCGCCGAGAATTACTGCGACCCCAACGGTGATGGGTCAGGCTGCACATTCTCCCAGGACGCACCTTACGTGCTGGAGCAGACGCTGAATCCCAGTATCTCCACCCCGACACTGCCGGAGTTTTACCGTGGCTACCGTCAAAAGGAAATGGCTCTGTTCTTCCAGGACGACATTAAGATCACTCGCAAGCTGACGCTGAACGCGGGCCTGCGTTGGGAGTACTTCGGTCCTCCCCACAATTTCCGCACCCCGGTCGACTATACGATCCTGTTTGGGTCCGGCGACAACATCTTTGAGCGTATCGCGGGAGAGTACTCCTCCCAGGTGATCAACAACCCCGGGGACATGAAGGGTCTGGTATGGCACAAGCGATACAAGAACTTTGCCCCGCGGTTGGGCTTTGCCTATGATCCCTTCGGCGACGGCAAGACGGCGCTCCGGGGCGGCTTCGGCATCAATTACGACCGCCTGTTCAACAATGTGTTCGAGAACATTCGGTTCAATCCGCCGCAATTTTGCTTCTGCGATTTCGGTCCCCTCTTGGGCCTTCCAGACTTCACCTACAACCCCTTCGATCCCGTGTCGGGCATTTCGGAGGTTCCCCAGGGCGGCGCCTCCGTTCGCCACATGGATCAGAATATGAAGACGTCGTATGCCGAAAACTTCTTCTTCGGGGTCGAGCGGCAAATCGCTCAAGACACCGTCCTTAAAGTCAGCTATGTGGGAACCGGAGGTGTGAAGCTTTACACGCTGAGCAGCATCAACCGCCTGCATAGCGGACATTTCCTGGATGAAAGCGGACGCCTTACCTCCAGCTTCACGGACGACAACTTCCGCAGCAATAATGCGCATTCAACCTACAGTAGCTTGCAGGTGGAATTGGTGCACCGTTACCACAACGGTTTGTTGTGGCAGGCAAGCTACACCTGGGGACACGCCATCACCAACCTCAGTGACGCTTTTTCGGGCTCCGGTAACGTGGGCACCGGCTTCACGCAGGCTTTCAATCCGGCCGCCGACAAAGGCAATGCGGATTTCGACGTCCGGCAAATTCTGGGTGTCGGCTTCAACTACGAACTGCCCCTCTATCGTGACCAGAAGGGCGTGACCGGGCACATCCTCGGAGGCTGGACCTTGAGTGGAATCCCCTCGTACAGGACCGGCAATCCCCTTACCGTGTACGACAGCACCGATCCTAATAGGGACAACGTCAAGAACGACCGCGTTAACGTTCTGGGTCCCGCTTATGCTGGCAAGTCCCGAACGACCCTTGGTGGTTCGCCAATTACTGGCGGCGTACAGTACCTGAGCCCCTACGCTTTTTCGCTCGTGCCCCATGCCCTCGATGCGGCCGGCACTGAGTCACAGGGTGAGTTCCGTGCGCCCGGGTCGTGGAATTATGATATTGGTTTGCACAAAGACTTTGCGATCAAGCAACTGGGCGAGGCGACGAAACTCGAATATCGGGCCGAGTTCTTTAATGCCTTCAATCATCCCAACTTGGGAGCGCCAAACCAGCATATCAATGTCGGAGCCTTTGGCCAGGCTACCTATGATGGCCAGCGCCTCATCCAGATGGCGTTGAAGTTGTACTTCTAACTTCAGGCGATTTGAGATTTCAGGGGGCTCGCAAGAGCCCCCTTTTCTTTGTGCCCCGGGCATGTCGAAGCCCGAGCGGCGGCGCTCTGTGAGCGCCGACATCATGGCCAGCGGCCGGCCTTACACACTCATTCAATACTGCCTCAACAATTGCACAACTGGACGGAAGCGCAGACGATCAGGGCGAGATCTTACATGCCGCGGGCAGTTTCTTCCTCGGAGGGCAGGAAGACGGCGGCCGCGCCGTAAACTCCGACGTCCTTCTGCAGCTTGGCGGGCAGTATGGGCGTCTTGGCCGCGAAGCGGTTGATGGTGTACTGGGGTATAGTCTCCTTGATCTTATTGAAGAGGGGTTTACCAATTTGAGAAACGCCGCCGCCAATCACGATGGCGTCGGGGTCGAAGAGCGTGATCATGCCGGCCAGCCACACGCCCAGGTAGAAACCGGTTTCGTCCAGGATGGCCTTGGCCACGGCGTCACCCCCGCGGGCCGCCTGCTGGATCATGAGCGGCGAAATCTGCTCCAGGTGCCCGTCCGTCAGGTCGCGCAGGGCGCTGGGCAGTTCGTGTTCCTGTTCCAGCCGTACGCGCGCCCGCCGGGCTATGGCGGGGCCGGCCGCCAGCGCTTCGATGCAGCCGTATGTCCCGCACCCGCAACGGTAGGGGCTGCGGTAGTCGATGGAGACGTGGCCGCCTTCGCCCGCGATCCCGTTCTTGCCGTGATAAATCTCCCGGTTGATGATGATCCCGGTTCCAATACCAGTACTGACGGTCACATAGAAAACGTCCAGGAAGCCCACGGCGGCGCCAAACAGAACTTCCGCCAAACCCGCGGCGTTGGCGTCATTCTCCAGCTTGGCGGGCAGGCCGAATTTCTTCTCGACCATCTTGGCCAGTTCGATGTTACGCCAGCCGGGCAGATTCGGTGGATTGATCACCACCCCCGTCTTGGGATTGAGCGGCCCGGGCGCACAGATACCGATACCGCGCAGGTTGTGTTTACCTCCCGCCGCGCGAATCAAGCGCCCGATCAAGTAAACAATCTGCGTGTAGCTCTTCGCGAACCCTTTGTCCGCGTGGGTGGGAACAACCTGGGACTCCATCAGCCGTCCCTTCAGCGTGACCAGCCCACCTGCCACTTTTGTCCCGCCCACATCAATGCCGATAATCAATTGCCCCATAAGCTATGGTCCCCCTTCGTTAACGCCTGCTTCCGGAATGACCCCTTCCGGCCGGCGTACCTTCCGAGTTCAGAGGTCGGGCCAAGCCACACGGGATGCGCGTCCCGGAAGCGGCAGAGTATACCGCAAGGGGTGGGGTTTCTGGTAATGGGTAATTAAACGCGCGCCGGTCTCCAGCCACGCGGGCTTGCCTCCCAGACCGAAGGTGGACGGGGTTACGAAAGATGTAATGGCGTGCTTGACGCGTCGTCCGCGCTTCTCTAAGATGACAAGGAGAGAGCAAACCCGCAGGTAAAGGCTGCCTATGCCCCGAGGTCGCGCCGCACGGTTGATCACGGACCCCTCTAGCGAGGTGGTGATTCCGGACAAGCTCTATTTCCGCATTGGAGAGGTCAGCGAGCTGACCCAGACCAAGGCCTATGTGCTGCGCTACTGGGAGACGGAATTCCCGATGCTGCGGCCGGCCAAGAGCAAGTCCGGGCACCGGCTCTACCGCCGCAAGGATGTGGAACAGATATTCGAAATCCGCCGGCTCCTCTACGAGAAGGGATTCACCCTCGAAGGGGCGCGCAAGCACTTGGCAAGCGGTGCCAAGAATCCCGCCGCGCAGACCCACTTGTTCCAATCGCCCCTGGACACCGCGGAGCTGAAAGCCATCCGGCGTGAACTGCAGACTGTATTGACAATGCTTTCGCGGAAGTGTTAGCGTGGAAAAGTAGGTTCCAGGTTTCAGGTGTTAGGTGCCAGGGACAAAGCAGGCGTCTTGCCCCTTACACCTGACACCTAGCACCTGATACCTGCTCTTCGGGACGTAGCGCAGCCTGGTAGCGCACTTGCTTGGGGTGCAAGGGGTCGCCAGTTCAAATCTGGCCGTCCCGACCAGAAGTTCAGTGACGAGTGACAAGTGGCGAGTGAAGAGATTCCTTTTGGGCTTGTCACTCTTCACCCTTCACTTGTCACTGTAGTATCGGGGCGTAGCGTAGCCTGGTAGCGCGCTTGGTTCGGGACCAAGAGGTCCCCAGTTCAAATCTGGGCGCCCCGACCATCTTTCTAAAGCACTTAACACCATTTCAGGGCACCTCGAAAAATGCAAGTTCGTGCAAGTTAATTCTGCCAGAGGGCGCCGGCCAGCTTATCGGCCGCTGCCCGCTTGTCGTGTCATCAAGCGGTCGGGTAGAAGGAAGGCCGCATTTTACCAGGGGTTATCGAGAAGTCAGGCGCAAGGCTAGCACAAGGCGTGGTCTGTCGCGCCTTTTCCCGCCTGTTTCCGAGGATAGTTATATCGGATGATCGATGATCGGCCCGTCGTAGGTGATGAGAATCTCGTCGGCAACGATATCCGCAGTTGCGAAAAGGCCACGCTGGCCGACGGGCCTCGTCGATATTGCGACCTTCCCGGAAAGCGACATGAGCGATCCCTCCCTGCAGGATTGCCATTGGTCTTCTGCGGCGCTTCTATCCGCTTAGGCCGGATGGTTGGGCTGCGGGGCGGTGTTTAATGCCTTTGATCAGCCTGATCACGAGGCTGACGATACCCATAATCCAGCCCACGGGATAGGGCAGAATCGGAACTCCCCACCACATCGAACGTCCACTCGGGCCGCCAAAGCCTCCGATGGCACTCAACCCGAACATCGCTCCGACCCCGACCGCTATCAAGAGGAAAACCCATATCCAGTAAATAAGCATCCGGCGGCCGCTGTTGCTCAGGAACGTGCCGAGTGTCACCAGGCCACTGCCCGCCAGGATGACGACCGATCCCTCCAGCGGATCAAGAACCCCGACCACCATGGCGATAGCGCCGGCAATGACCAGAATCCGTGACCAGAGCTTGCGTGCGTTCATGAAGGCCCCCCTAACGTAGTAAATCCGACATTTGACTCGTGCCCCGCGACTGCCGCCAACCATGCAGTCGGACGAGCACCCCTGGCATCACCTCTGACAATGCTGACCCGCCGGTTCTGACCCTTTGCCTTCGCTCCCAGGCCGGATTCCGTGCTGTGCTGGTGGCGCATGCCTGCGTTCGTTCAGCGTGGGTACGGCCTGATGAGCGCCAAACAAGATATCAACCGGGATTTCCGATTTGGACCTCTTGCTCGTGTGCATCGTACGCCTCTCCTGCCATCGACACAACGAAATGTGTCATTTGAGCAGGCCCCAGCCAAGGTCGCGGGTTCCGACGGTTAGTATTGCCCGTCTGACGAGCCCCGCTTGCCGCCGCGTCATCGATTTCTCAAACACCTCACCGACCCTCCTCCGCGGGCCCCAGACTTTGCAGCCGCAATCGGTGTGCTACCCCTGCAAAATGCGCAAGGTAAGTGCAAGTTAATTGTTCCCGGACGTTCCTGAGTGTTTCTCACGGTGCCAGCCGTGCCCACAAGTCATTGATTGTACTGGAGATATCTTCGTTCGGGACCAAGAGGTCCCCAGTTCAAATCTGGGCGCCCCGACCAACTTTCCATGGGACTTGGCATCGGGAAGCCATCCCACAAGAAGCACAAACTCGTACAAGTTACGCGCGCCACAAGGCATCTGCCACCCTGGCCGCCGCTTCCCGCTTGGCGGGGCGCGAAGTACGGGAATTATCAGGAAGGCCTTGTAATGGCGGGGCTAAACAGGCTGCGGGAAAATGCTTGACTGCTGTCATTCTGAGTCCTTCGCTGTCATTCTGAGCGAAGCGAAGAATCTCGCTCTGCCCGCTCAGGATAAACTGCGCGAAGAATCTCGCCCTGCGCATTTTCATGAACATACGAGATTCTTCCTTCGCTGTGCTCAGGACCGCCTGCGGCTCCTCAGAATGACAGCGCCTACGAGTTTTTCCGTAGCCTGTAAAGTCCCGCACTTCCACTTGCGTTGAGGAGCCCGGTTCAATTTCCGTTGGACGCATTTGTGACGACGCAGCCGTATGAGCTTTGGCGAGGGAGCGCACCACAACAGTTCAAAAATCGGTTGACGCGCCGGTGTAATTCGTTGTAAATGCCTTCTGCCTTTTGAAAGGAGCGCCGCATGGAACTCTATGATCACGTGTACCAGGTGCAATCGTTGTTTGGGGGGCGCAACCTGTTTCAGTACCTGTTCGTGGCCGAGAACACAGTCCTGGTTGATACCGGCATCGCCGAAACGCCGGAAAAGGTGATTTTCCCGTATATGGACCGACTCGGGCTGGCTCCCGAGAGGCTCACACTGGCCGTGACCACCCATGCGGATCTTGACCATCAAGGTGGGAACAACGCCATCAAGGTCGCTTCGGCGCGCACGCTCCTTTCTTGTGGCGAGGCCGATCGCGAACTGGTCGAGGACCCACGCAAGCTCTTCGACGAACGCTACAACTTTCTGCAGGACGAGCATGGGGTCGGTTTCGACCCCGACCCGGGCCCCGAGGCCGGGCGACTGCGCAGGATGGACGTTACCTTGTCCGGGGGAGAGAAGATCCGCCTAGCTGATGATTGGGCTCTGGAGGTACTGCACGTACCGGGACACTCGCACGGCCATCTCGCCCTGTATGACGGGAAAAACAAAACAGCCTTTGCCGGCGATGCCATTCATGGTCGAGGTTGCCCCCGAGCGGAGGGTGGGATGGCGATTCCCGTCACATACTATTATGTGGATATTTATCTCAGCACACTCCGCTACTTTGAAAGCCTCGAGATCAAGACCCTTTACTCCGGACATTGGCCCATCATGACGGGCGAGGAAATCCGCGACTTCATCAACGAGTCGCGACAGACCGTGGAGTTATTCGACCGTGTGATCCTTTCCAGTCTAAAGAGCCACCCGTCCGGACTGAACATGAAAGAACTTATCGATGCCGTGTCGAATGCAGTGGGAGACTGGCCCAAAGACACCTGGTCCGTCGCCATGTTTTCCGTAAACGGCCACCTGGACCGGCTCGAGCAGTTGCACAAGGTTCAGGCTGTCCGCGGGACCCGCCCCGTCAAGTGGGTTCCGGCTTGAAGCCTCGGGGGCCGGCCGCCCCTTATCGGTTATAGAAAGGAGTTGCAACATGTCACGAACCATTGGCTTGCTGCTGAGAATCGGTTTTGTCTTCACGCTCCTGCTGCCGGTGACGCTGATCAAAGCGCAGAACTACGTGAATGCGCAGTTGCCCTGGCACGATCGGGTGCTCGACTCGAATGGCAAACTGCTCGCCTGGTACCAACCGGACAAAAACCTTGGCTACGACAAGGTGCTTCACCTCGGCTGGGACTTCATCGAGCACAAAGTTCCCGTCGACCAGCGCACCGGTACGGGGTTGAAGATCTACCTGATCAACGCCGTCTTCGATGGCAAGACGCTGCAGGGAATGAACTGGCAGCACGATCCCGCCATGGTTTTCGGTTCCTTTGTGGATTCGCTGGCCGGTTGGTATCCCTATTCCGGCGATGAAGAAGCCATCCGAACCGTTCGCGGCATGCTGGATCATATGCTCGCGCACGGCACGACCCCGGCTGACTGGAACTGGTCAGGTGTTCCCTTTCCCACCAACTGCGACGACCAACCCGACTATGGCCATTGCATCCAGGACATGCCCCGCGATTTCTACGGGGGAATCGAAACCGACAAGGTGGGAGAGCTGGGCATCGGCTACACGCTCTTTTATGAAATGACCGGCGACCGCAAGTACCTGGCGGCCGCCATCAACTGTGCGAATGCCTTGGCCAAGCACGTCCGCCCCGGGGATGACGATGACACTCCCTGGCCCTTCCGTGTCGATGGGAAATCGGGAGACGTATTAGCAGGTGAAGAATACGGAGGCATCATCGCTTCTTCGCTGCGCCTGTTCGATGAGTTGATCCGGCTGAACGAAGGTGATACCGAGGGCTATCGGAAGGCTCGCGACACGGCTTGGACGTGGTTGAAAGAGCATCCGCTCAATGAGGGGAGCAAATCCGGGGACAAATGGAGCGGATATTTTGAGGACGTCGCGAAGAACCCGAAGAACGTGAATCAGGCCGCCCCGACTTACACGGCTTACTACCTTCTCAGCCGCCCGGACCCCCACGCGGTCGATCCCGATTGGGTCAAGCATGTGGGCCATCTGATTGATTGGGTCCGGCGCTGCCTGGGGAGAGGACCATTCTTCGGGGCCTGGGGAGTGGATGAGCAGGGCGCGCCCCCGACCTATCAAGGCTGCTGCTCGCGGGCCGGGCTGGGCAGCGACACCTCTCGCTGGGCCGCTATCAACGCTCTGTATTACGAAAAGACCCGCGACAGCCAAGCGCGCGAGAACGCTTTCCGCTCGCTCAATTACGCCACCTACTTCGCCGCCTCGGACGGGAGGATTTCCTGCTGCGGCGAGGGATTCCAGGGCCAGTACTGGTTCAGCGACGGCTACTCGGATTACCTGCGCCATTTCAACTGGGCCATGGGCGCCATCCCGGAGTTTGCACCGGTGGGAGAAAACCATTTGCTCCGGTCGTCCTCGGCCGTGCAGCGCGTCCAGTACGGCGATCGCAGCCTACGCTATCGGACTTTCGATAAGGACGCGACGGAAGTTCTGCGCCTGACTTACCGGCCCGCGCGCATTGCGGCCGGAACCGAGACGCTCGAAGAGCGCCGGGACCTGGGGGGCGAGGGATACACGGTCGAGTCGCTACCCGGTGGCGATTTTGTGATTCGGCTCCGGCATGTTCAATCCCAGGAAGTTGAAATCCTGGGAAAGTAGTTCGACGCCAAGGGACTCGATTCCGGGGCTGATCCTCCCGCCGGCTCGGGCCATCCCGTTTTGAAGGGTCCCCGGCGGAGGAGTTCGGCACGGACGTCACCAGGTCACGGAAGGAGTTCGCTATGACGCGGGGTCTTTTTCTAGCGGTCATGAGTTGTTTGCTGGCGATCATGTTATTGTCCTCTCCCGCTTATGGTCAACAACAGCTTTCCGGTTGGGTGAACGCCCAACTGCCTTGGCAGAAGGCTGTGGTTGACCCTGGCGGGCGCTTGCTGGCCTGGTATCACCCCGAGAAAAATCAAGGCTATGACAAAGTCCTGCGGCTCGCCTGGGACTTTATCGAGCACAAGGTTCCCAACGACCCGGCCACGGGCCTAAAGGTCTACCTGCTCAATGCGGTTTATGACGACAACACGTTACAGGGTTGGAACTGGCAAGGCAATCCGGCCAGCCTGTATGGGCAGTTCGTGGATGCGCTGCTGGGGTGGTATCCGTACTCCGGAGATGCGGAAGCTATCGCGGTCGTGCGCTCCATGCTCGACTACCAGCTCGCACATGGGACGACGCCAGCGGGCTGGGACTGGGCCAGCGTGCCGTTTCCGACGAATTGTAAGAATGCACCCGAGTACGGCGGTTGCCTCCAGGATACGCCGCGCGACTTCTTGGGCGGGATTGAAACCGATAAGGTGGGGGAGTTGGGGATCGGTTACGCACTCTTCTACGAAATGACGGGAGAGCGCAAATACCTGGATGCCGCCATCAAGTGCGCGGAGGCGCTTGCCCAGCATGTAAAACCGGGCGACGAGAATCACACGCCTTGGCCTTTTCGTGTGGACGGGCGCACGGGCAGGGTTCTGGGCGGGACCCTGAATGCGGCCGCGCAGGAGGTCTCCGACGGGGAAGACTACGGCGGGATGGTGGTCGCGAACGTCCGGCTGCTTGACGAACTCGTTCGCTTGAAGGCAGGGAACACCGAGAGCTTTGAGAAAACCCGGGCGCTCGCCTGGAAATGGATTCTTGATTACCCCATGGCCAACGACCGTTGGAGCGGGTATTTCGAAGACGTCCCTCAGAACAACAAGAACCTCAACCAGGCTGCACCCACGATGACGGCCTACTACATCCTGACGCGGCTCAACCCTGCCGACGTTGACCCGGACTGGGCGAACCACGTTGGCTACATTCTGGATTGGGTGCAGCGGTCGCTCGGCCGGGGCCCCTATTTCGATGCCTGGGCCATTGATGAACAGGGTGAGCCACCGGATTTTCGGGGATGTTGCTCGCGCTCCGGGCTGGCGAGCGACACTTCGCGCTGGGGGGCGATCAACGCGATGTATTACGAGAAGACCGGCGATCAGCAGTCTCACGAAAACGCCTTTCGGTCGCTGAACTATGCCACCTATTTTGCCGCCTCGGATGGGAGAATCTCCTGCTGCGGGGTGGGTTTCGACGGGCAGTACTGGTTTGATGATGGCTATGCCGACTACTCGCGGAATTTCTCCTGGGCCATGGGAGCCATTCCGGAGTTCGCGCCCGTAGGGGAGAACCACTTGCTGCGCTCCTCTTCCGTGGTGCAGAAGGTGACCTACGCCGAAGGCTCTATTCAGTATCGAACCTTTGACCCGGCGGCTGTGGAAGTGTTGCGGCTCCATTTCAAACCGGCACGAATTACCGCCGGCGAAACAATACTACCCCCGCGCGAAAACCTTCAGGAGGACGGTTTCACCGTCCAGCCGCTTGCCGGTGGCGATTTTGTGGTGCGCGTTCGCCACACGCGCTCGGGTGAAATCAAGATCGCGGGATAAAGATCCTCATCTTTGGCCGTCCGCGAGAACTTCGCCGCTCCAGGGAGGACTACTGAAATGCTACGCCGTTTTGCTGGTTACGGTTGGCTCGCTGCGGTATGTTTGCTCGGGGTGCAAATTTCTCCCGCCCAGCAGACTTTCAATCGACATCAAGTGGTTCTCGATCCCCAAGGGAAGTTACTTTCCTGGGCACAACCGCAGGACAAGGCTTACGACCGGGTCATGCACTTGGCATGGGACTTCTTGTTGCACAAGGTCCCGGTGGCTCCGAACGGACTCAAGACCTACTACACTTATTGCTGCATTGATGAGAGGACGCTCGGGGGAGGTGATTGGCTGGACAACCCCGCCGGGCTCTTCGCGATGTTCGTGGATGCCGCCACCGCCTACTATCCCTACTCGGAAGACCGGCACGTCCTTGACCTGGTTCGTGGCCCCCTCGATTACCAGATGGCCCACGGGTTGACACCCGCAAAATGGGAGTGGGGAGGCGTTGCCTACGCCAGTTCTGACCCGGGGGCTACGGAATTCCGCGGCGGCCACGATTTCCTCTTCGTCCGGCACTCGACGGATTGGGGCCGCGGCGACGGTTATGGCGTTATCGAGCCCGACAAGGTCGGCGAACTGGGGATGGCCTACCTGAAGTTCTACGAACTGACCGGCGAGACCGTTTATCGCGAGGCGGCGCTGGCCTGTGCCAACACGCTGGCCCGGCATGTCCGCGCCGGCGACGCCCTGCACTCCCCCTGGCCCTTCCGCGTCTTCGCCGAGGACAACACGGTGCGGGAAGAGTACTCCGCTAACGTCATCGGACCCGTCCGACTTCTGGATGAACTGGTGCGGTTGGACCTGGGCGATGTGCCGGCCTACCGCCGCGCCCGCCACACGGCCTGGACCTGGTTGATGGAATACCCGATGCAGAACCACATCTGGCACGCCTACTTCGAAGACATCCCCGTGTTCGAGAAGCTTACGAATTTCAATCAATACAGCCCCATGGAGACGGCCCGATACATCCTCCAGCATCCGGAATATGATCCCAACTGGAAAGCCGATGTTCCCGCCCTGATCCAATGGGTTGAGCGTACCCTGGGAGCGGACGTCCCCAACGAACCGGGCATGCAATGGGGCGCGCAAACCATCTCCGAACAGATCGATGACATGCACAAGATGGGGAGCCACACTTCGCGTTACGCGTTCGAGTGATGCGGGTGGGCTGTTCCGCCGACTTCCCAGAACCTGTGGTCCGCAAGAATTCTGTACTTTCGCGTCACGCAGCGCTCGCCGCCTTCTGCCTACTGCCCTCTGCCCACTGCCCACTGCCCACTGCCTTGTGCCTCCTGCCCTGCCATTCTGCAATGAAGAATCGCTGCTAACTACCTTTATTATCATCAACATCATGGAAAGGCAACTATAACTAGTTTATTTTCATAAACATCTTGGAAAGCCAACGAACTGACATTTTTTCTACATTTGTTTTCAACAACATAATGGAACTTACCTTCATTTTGGGGCCCCCTTTTTTTCGGAGCTAGACCGCAACGCAATGCACTTAACTTGTTTAATTTCAACGACTTGATGATTTTGCAGAATCATGATGAATATCGCTAAGTACCTTTATTATCATCAACATAATGGAAGAGCGGGACATTTTCGAAATTCTCACGCTCGCGGGCCTGGCGTCCAGCCATCGACCTTCAGCGTTCAGCAATCAGCAATCAGCAATCAGGAGTCAGCGTTCTGCCTACTGCCTTCTGCTTGCTGCCTTCTGCCCGCAGCCTACTGCCTACTGCCCGCCAGCAACCTCCTTGGTGGGTGGCAAGGGCAAGGCTTTCTCCCGAGTAGCTTCTACCGAGCCGGGGCGCTCGGTACCTAAGGTATAATAACGCCGGAGTTAACTTTGTCAAGCAAAAAGTTCTGCCCTCCGGCAGAAACTTGCTGAAACGGGCGCCGTTTCTGCTACCCCCGACTACTGATGTCAAGCCCCTGCGGGGCTTTGCTGGTCAGGGTGAAAACCCGGCCCGCGAACATTTCGCCTGGGCATAATGTCGTTCCCCATAATCGGATGAGGCGGTTCCCCTTTCCGCGAGGCGCCACAGATGATATCTTAGAGACAATACTTGAAAACAAAAGCTGGGGCGTGCATACTCCCGCGGCGGGAGTAAGGAAGTTTCAGGAAGTCAAAGCTTCTCTCCGCCAACTCTATTTGGAAGACGAGCGGCCCTGGCTGGTCGGCTTTAGCGGCGGCAAGGACAGCACCATGTTGGCGTCGCTGATTTTTGACGCCGTACTGTCCATCCCTGACGGCCAACGAAAGAAGCCGGTATCGGTCCTTTGCACTGACACGCGCGTCGAGATTCCCGCCATTGCCGAAATGATCGAAGGCACTCTGGACCGCATGCGGAAGTGCTCCCAGCAGCACGGCCTCAATATTGACGCTAACCTGCTCAAGCCACTCATCGAAGAATCCTTTTGGGTCAATATCATCGGCCGGGGCTACCCGCCGCCCAACCGCACCTTCCGTTGGTGCACGCAGCGGATGAAAATTGATCCGGTCAATGCCTTGGTGAAGCAGCGTGTCGGCCATTGGGGAGAGGCCATCCTGCACCTCGGCTCGCGCCGCGCCGAAAGCTCCACCCGCGCCCAAACCATGGCGGC
>Ga0208457_1001190_pt1 | contig 19801 bp, 20 predicted proteins | sample June2015DPH_10_1_FD_185513 | JGI IMG/M metagenome (GOLD analysis project Ga0208457, IMG submission 185513) | Peatland microbial communities from SPRUCE experiment site at the Marcell Experimental Forest, Minnesota, USA - June2015DPH_10_150... | ecosystem: Environmental > Terrestrial > Soil >... | reverse complement strand
GCCATTTGTAGGACTGGGCTGCGTGCAGCGAAACGCTTCCGTCATCTTCGTGGCGCGAACGGCGATGGTTTTGGTCGCGTTGTATTACTTTCTTGCCGGGATTGCCATGCTCGCGGGAAGGAGGATCTATGGCTGACGCGGCGTGTACGGCATTCGCCGGAAAGACGCCACCACGTACCTGGAGCAGGGCGCTGCTGCTGACGCTGCCCATTGTGCTCTGGTCGTTGTTCATGTCCATGCAGGGGCTCATGCAGCACGATCGTTCGTTGCAGATCGCCAACGCGCTGACCGCCGCATTCCTGATCGTGCTGTTCTTCATGATGATGAAGACGTCCAGCACGTATCGCTGGCGAAGATGGTTTTTCGTCGCCTTGGGAGTGCTCTTCCCGATCGGATTCATTCACAACGTCATGGTTCTGCGGGGAAGCATGGGCATCCCCCTCGAAGAGATGATTGCCGGGCGCACGCCGTTCTGTTTCTTGCCGATTCCCTTGCTGATTCTTCCGGCGGCGCTCACGAAAACGCTGGTCTTTCCGGGGTCCCTCCTGCCCGGAGGAGGCATGTCTGGCGCCGGCATGGCGGCAATGGCAGGCCTCTGGCTGGCGATTACGCTGGTTGTCGGCAAAGGCTGGTGCAGCTATGCCTGCTTCTTCGGCGGAATCGAAGAAGGAATGGCTGCGCTGCCAAAGAAGGCACAGTGGAAAAAGCTCGATCCCCGCTTGAGGCTGGTCCCTTGGGCCGTGCTGCTGGCGATGGTACTGCTCTCGCTGGCGCTGTTTGAGCCTGCTTATTGTATGTGGCTGTGCCCCTTCAAAGCCGTTTCGGAATACGTGGCCGCACGCAATACCGTGGGAATGGTGCAGAACGGGATTTTCGTGGTGCTGTTTGCCGCGCTTGTTGTGGTGCTGCCTCTGCTCACGAAGAAGCGCACGCAATGTACATTCCTTTGTCCGTTTGGTGCGTTCCAATCCATTTTCAACAAGACCAGCGTTTTCGACATCAAGATTGATCGCACGGTCTGCTCGCCTTGCATGCTCTGCCAGAAAAGCTGCCCCACGATGTCGCTGAGCGACGAGTCCATCAAGAAAGGCGAAACGCTGATGTCCTGCATGAAGTGCGGCGCCTGTGTGGATGCCTGCCCGAAAGGCGCGGCGGTCTGGCACATCCGGGGAACACAGGTGGCGGTGAAGCCGGAACGCGCGCGGCTGATGTTTCTCTACGCGGCCTGGGCCGTAGCGGCCATGTTCGGAGGCAGCATCATCACGCAGGGCCTCGCGACAATCTTGCAGCGCGTGATTTAGGAGGTCCGCATGAAATGGCCAACCTCGAAACTCGGCTACACCGTTGCGGGAATGACGGTGCTGGCGGCGGTGCTGGTGCCTTTCCTGCTCATGGGACTCTTCACAAAAGGGTTCACGAAGCTCGGACTGCATGTGGATGAAATGTACGGCGGAGGGCCGACGGTACGCACCATTCGGGCAGATGGCTACACGGTGACAATCCACAGAGAGGTCTATCCTCACCTGCTGCAGACCGAAAAGCCGTTTGTGCAACTCGACTGGAAACCGGTAAGTGCGTTGCCGCAACACATTTCCGATGCGGTAGACGTGGATGGCGACGGCCAACAGGATGTCCGCGTAAGCTTTGACGTGCCCAAAGATCCCAAGGCGCCCTTGCGCGTGGATGTGGAAGCACTGAACCCGCGTTATCAGGCCATGCGCAACGTGGGCAAAGGGAAATTTTCGGAGTTGATCGTTCGCGTAGATGACGCGATTCTCGTGCGCGTTCCGCTGACGGGACAGTAGCGCTCGGCCGAAGTCACCGGCCGCCCCAATCGCATAAGGATTCGACGAACGCTGCGGACCCGTCGCGCAGCCAACCATCAAGTTGCGCCGGTTCTTTGAGTTGTTGTCCACGCCTGCGGGACACGGCCACAAAGCGGCAGGGAAATTCCGGAAGGCTGGTCATGTCGCCCCACAGCTTTTCAAACTGTGCCACCGGCAGGATGTCTTCCTGACCTTTTCCCCAGCGTTTCTTGACGTCCTTCAGCGTGATGTAAGTGGGCATGCGGGCAGCCAGAGTCCGCACGGCGTTGTTCACCTTTTCGCTGTGGGTAAGATCCTCGCGGGTCAGCCCAAACATGGAGAGGAGTTGGTCGATATCGAGCCAATAGGTCGCACTGTTGTACCAGGAGAGAAGTGATTCGGTCTCTTCGTTGGGAAGTGCGAGACCTTCGATCAGGCGCGGGCGGCCGTCGACCCGGGCCAGGCCGCCGCCGCGGTCTTCCACTTGTCGCGCAATAACCTCGGTGGTAAGCGCGGCCCCCTCCGCGATGTGATAACCGAGCAAGCCCGGGTCGACGTCAGCGCCCGTGGTATCGATGTTATGAATCATCAGGTATTTCAAACGGGGCCTTTCCTGGAACAACCGCACGAACGTGCCGTTGCGAATCATGTTGGGCACTTCGTACCAGTGGCCGACCGGGTGCAGGCATTGCATCGGTACGTTATCGGTATAGCTGGCGCCTTCGCCCATGTGGCGGGCCCAGGCGATAAGCGTGGCGCGCAGGCTGTCGCGAACTTTTTGCGCCTGCTCGTCGAGCATCTGCTGCGGCAACTCTTCCCAGGCAAATCGCAAGTCCCTTTCCATGGGCACAAAGCGCAGCCCGATGGAGCGCCCGGGTGAAAGCAGCAACGAGCCGGGGTAGTCGTAGTTGCGCTCGGAGCGGAGGTGCGCCTGGATCGCATCGTGCGTCAGGTAACTGGTGGTGATGACGTGGGGCAAGGCAGTACCGCAAAGGCGGCCCGTGCGGCGGTTGCGGGCCAGGTGTACTTCGAGGAAGCTGCGGTGTTTGCCGCCCAGACGGCAAAAGGGGTTAAGAGCCTTGACGACGCCCGCGCCTTTCGTCCAACGGCTACCTGTGCCTCCGGCAAACGAAACCACCGCCACCATTCCTCCCGCCAGGGCCTCCTTGCCGATTTCGTGGCATTCCGGCGCGACGCCTTCGGTGGCGTCAAAGAGATCTGCGACGCCAGCGTCGGTGATCAGGCTGGTGGTGGGAAGACGATTCTGCGCCAGCCCCACGCGGCCGTTGCGCAGGTCCGCCTGGATGTGCTCATGCTCCGCGCGGTCAAATCCATGGGCTTCGAGTAGCGCGTCGAGGCTTTGGGAGAGGTCGGCTTTTGGCGGGCTCTGTGGGATGAGGTGCTCGAAGACATGCTGCACCATGCCTTGGAATTCCGGCACGGTGTGGCAGGCGGCGGTGAAGCGTTCGAGTTCAAGGAGGCGCACGGGAGGGAGCAAACGGGATTCCATGCGAAGAAGCGGCGGTACAGCCATTTGGTAGTAACCTACCGGCATCAGCGCAGAGTCGCCTTGGAGAAACGTTGCTTGAGTGCCCTGTTCGTTGACCGCGAAATCGTAGAGCACAGGTTCCATGGCGAAGGGCAACGCATGTTCCATCTCCCGCTTGGTGGCGCTCATGATGGCCTGCAAGCGCTCTTGTGCCACGGCTTTCGCATGGGGAGCAAAAAGAAAACCCATGCCTCCGCCGGACATTCCGCCGAGCATCCAAAAGCCCCAGAAGTCGTCGCGCATCTCGTGGCGCACGCGGCGAATCAGCGTGTCGGTGTACAGATTTCCAGCCCAGGGAATAATAGTTTGAATGGGGCCGGCAAAATTCCGTTCCGTTAAGGCGCCCAAGGCGCGAATGTCGCCGTTCTTCAAGCGTGCAATGAGGTCATCGAGGATGAGCGCGGCTTCGCGGCGGCTGCGCCACTCACTTTCTAAACGAAGCAGGTATTTCTCCGTCACCATCTCCAAGATGGGCCCCACATCCTGAGCCATGCCGCCGTGGGCGAGCACCAGGCTTTGCTGAAGCTGCTGGCGCGTTTCCGGTGACACCTCCTGGGGGCCGAGAATCTGGTGGCTCGGCAACAACCGGCCGCGGCTGATGCCAAATTCCGGATCACCATCCTGGGCTGGGACCCCGTGAATCAACTTGATTCCCGGCCACACCCCGCCGGAATCCTGCCAGCCGCCTCCCGAGCCCCCCAGCCATTCGCCCAGAATTGCGCGACCGGCCACCAAGCGGCGGTCCTCCTCGGAAAGCCCGCCGGTGAGTGTGCGGATTTGGTTTGTGGCGCGCATGCACAAGGAGATGAGGCAAGCCAGGAGGTTGGTGGACACCGCCAGGCGTGAGCCACGGGGGATATCATTCACCTTACTGACGATTTCTATGCCGTGGCCGGGCCGGCCCGTCAAATGGGTAAGAACGTCGGTGAGGGGCTGAGTGGCGCCCTCCATGCCCGGAGGCACGATGCCGGAGCCAATCACGGCGGCCTTGAGCAAGCCCAGGTAGTCGTGGGCGAAATCGAAAACCTCAGCAATCGAGCTGAGTTCAGCACTGCACTGAAGGTCAACGCTGACCAAGCGGAGTACCGGCTGATCGATGACACGGAACCATGCTGCAACGGGAGGCTTCGGAGCGCCCAGGCTGCGCACGCTCAGGTCAATGGAAATGTTGAGCACGCGGGCGCCTTCGGGGAAATCCATCCCCAGAAAGAAAATGTCGCTCCAGCCGCTATGGCTCAAGTCCATGCGTACCGGCGTGGCCTCGCGAAGGATGGGAAAAAGATGATCGGGGGTTTCGCGCTGCAACAGCTCGGTGCGAATCCGCAGCGGCGCGTCTTCAGGATAAGCGGCGCGAAACATCCACTGATTGCCGCGGACCGAGCGGACGCTGCGCCGCACTTGGTCAGCGAGAGTCTGGAAGCCGAGCGAACGGTAGCCGCTGGCGAGCGCACTGGATATGGCAGCGCTGGCTCCGGCGGCGGCCTGCGCAGCCAGGAAGTTATCAAGAGCTTCTTCGAACCTGCGCTTGAGGAGATTGGTGTAACCCGCGAAAGGAATCAGGGCGTGGGAAGCCGCTAGCTTGCGCGTGGAGATGTGAAAGCGATGAATGGCATAAAGGAAGAAAAGGGCTCGCACGCGCTCGTAGAGATTGTCGCTGCTGCGCCGGAAACGGTCGAGTGCCTCGCATTCAAGCAGCAGTTCTTCCAGTGTCGCCGTCCGGCAGAATGTGTCCAGCGGGCGATTGCGAGTCTCCGTGTTGCGGGCGGTTATGACATCGGTAAGCAGGCTCACCGCTCGCCCCCCGCAGACGGAGTGCTCATCTCGCGCTCCGCCAGTAGCTCCAGAAAGTGCGTGAGTACCTCGTCGCGGTCGCGACTGTTCAGCGCCAGGGCTAATTGCGCGGTGAGCAATCCGTAGCGAGCACCGAGATCATAACGGCGTCCCGTGTCTTCCAGCGCGAGGTACTGCTCCTGGCGAGCGAGTTCGGCGAGAGCAGCGGAAAGCGTGATGGCGCCGCTTGGCTCACTCGCCAGCTTCCGTCCCAGGAGCTCCATTACGGTGGGAGTCAAAACGTGAATTCCAAAGAAACAGAGGTAGTGGCCCGCGCGGATTCCCGGCACCATGAGGCGCTGTTCGGCCTCCGTGGGCGTAGGCTTTTCGAGTACCGTCTCCACACGATAAACGCCGGGCCGGCCGGACATCCGGCGTCCCGCCACGGCTCCAAAGCGGGAGAGCAGCCTTTCGTTGGTGGGCTGGACACCGGAGGCGGAGCACGACTCGAGTTCCGCCAATTCCACCAGGCGTTGGACGCCGGGCTTCGTTGCGCTTACATACAGGTGATCTCCCACCATGTGCAGGAAGGGCTCATCGGCCACAAATTCGCGCGCGCAGTAAATGGCGTGGCCGTATCCCCGCGGCTGCTGCTGAGGAATGAATCGCACGGCACCGGCGAGGTTGCCGGCGGCTTGGGCGTAGCGACTCTCGTCGCCGGGCCACACCACGACGCAGATCTCGCCAATATTCGCGGTGAGGGCCTGTTCGATCAGGATGCTTAGAACGGATTTTTCCGCTCCGTCATGGATGAGAGTCTGGAGCGGAAGCGCCCGCTGATTTCCTCCCGCTGCTGTGATGATCGCCTTTCTTATCCGCACGGTTGACACTCCCTTCCAAGGCTTGTGCCGCACTCCTATGGTGATTCATGGCCCGCAGCCAATTTGCCGTTTGCGTTACGAGAATTGGCCCTCTATTTCCGATAGTGCTTCCGGCGGTTGCGGCTTGACGGCCGGGCTGATTCGATTGTGAGCATTATAGCCGACGCCGTGTGGCCCCATGCGCAAGTATCACGGATTTGCCTGCATGGGTGCAGCCTAACCCGCGGAAACCCACAGGTGTAGATATACCCTGCTTAACGCTTACAAAACACCGGTCACCGTGATGCTCTTAAGTGTCATGCGGACAGCCGATGATCGAATGCATCTCCCTGCGCCTGGAACCTAGGGCTCGGATACTGCGAGTCGGTTTTCCGGAACTCAGCACACCCCGGCATCAATTGCGAACAGTCCTCCTCTGCACTGCAAAGGGTGGCAGTTGGGTTCGTTCCGCAATTTGTACGCGGTAGCTCCGGTGCCCTGCAGGTAGAAGGTCTGCCAACAGCGCTGCAAAATCCGCTGGCGAAGCGTTTCCACGTACGAAGACCGAAACAGATTTCGGTGCTGAGCGAGACTGGAGAAGAAAAAGTGTTTGTGGAATCGGTGGGAGAAGCGTCAGTTTTTGGCTTTGAGATTCTGTCGCGGCCGTCGGAAAGGCTCTGCACTCAAAAACCTGGCTGGAGCATTGCATGCTGACGGGGTTGGGTGTACGTTATCGGTTGGCCGGGAAGTCAGAATGGAAATTCCGGCTTATTCAAGTTCCGGCGCTAAGCTACTCCCCGCCCAAGAAGCTGTCCCGCGGCCTTTCTCTCCGGGCAATCCGCGTCAGCTCCGCCAGTTCTTGCTTTGTAGGCACCAACTGGTCTCAAATCGAATCACACTCTACCTCGGGAGCCGCGCCCTATGTCGCCATCTGCTCAAAGCAAAGAATCTGCCGTTCCGGCGGCCAGCCCAGCGTCGGCCGTCCCTTCCAAGCCCGCCTTCGATTTCCTGGACCTCCGCGCGCAGTTTGCCTCCATTCGGGAAGAAGTAATGGCTGCGGTCACGCGCGTTTTTGAAAGCCAATATTTTATTCTTGGTCCAGAGGTAAAACTCCTCGAAGAGGAAGTGGCCGCGAAGCTCGGCGCAAGGTTTGCGGTTGGTTGTGCGTCGGGCACGGACGCTCTCATTCTCTCTCTGATGGCCGCGGGCATTGGTCCCGGCGACGAAGTCATCACTACGCCGTTCAGCTTTATTGCTACGGCTGGTTCCATTGCCCACGTGGGCGCAAAGCCCGTCTTCGTGGACATCGATCCTGTCAGTTTTAACATCAATCCCACCCTGATCGCCGCGGCCATAACCCCAAGAACGCGCGCCATCATCCCCGTACACCTCTTTGGATTGCCCGCCGATCTCGATCCCATCCTGGAAGTCGCCAAGGCAAAAGGCCTCCTGGTTATTGAAGACGCCGCGCAGGCCATCGGCTCCCATTACAACGATCGCTTCATCGGTACGTTTGGCGATTTCGGATGTTTCAGCTTCTTCCCCTCGAAAAACCTGGGCGGTGCAGGCGACGGTGGCCTGATTACCACCAACGACCCGGCCCGGGCGGAGCGCCTCCGGATGCTTCGCGGCCATGGCAGCAAGAAGAAGTACTACCACGACATCCTCGGTACCAATAGCCGGTTGGATGCCTTGCAAGCCGCCGTTCTGCGTGTAAAACTCCCCCACCTCGATTCTTGGGCTGCCGGCCGCCAAAATCGCGCCCAGCGCTACCGCAAACTCTTTGAAGAGAGGGGACTGACTTCCTTTGTCACGTCTCCACCGCAACCCCCGGCGAAGTTCCACCATGTCTACAATCAGTTCACCATCCGCGTGCTGTTGCGCGACGATTTGAGAGAGTCTCTCCGTACTGCGGGCATCCCCACCGAAATCTACTATCCGCTCTGCCTTCACCTTCAGCCAGCCTTCCGATACCTCGGCTATAAGCCTGGCGCCCTGCCTGTCGCGGAAAAAGCCAGCAAGGAAGTACTCTCCCTGCCTGTCTTCCCCGAGTTCAAGGATACCCAGCAGGACCTCGTCGTCCAATCGATCGCGGCTTTCCGAGCGATGCGGGGAGGTGCCTGAGGCTTGCATGGTGGCCTTTAGGAACCCTCCAAAACAGTACCTTTCACATCTGCTAGGCCCCTCTTCGTCGCGGTTTCACAAACGTGCGTACAATTTTCTTGCTCGCAACTCTTCCATGAAGTCCTGAGCGCCGGACCGTGATGCAAAGTTAATCACCGTCATCTGGTTCTCTCGACTGTCCGACGGTTGGTGTCGTTCGATAATCTGTTACATGCGGGTACGGTTCAGGAGAGAGTCCGCGGCTGGCGATGTCAGGTGGATTGCTCGTCGGCACCGGGTCACCCTGAGAAAGACTGGGAGCCTCATCTTTCCCATTCGCCGGTGTCTCGACCCTACTTGGCTGTACCACTGAGTTCTACCGCCAGGGGAGGTCAATCTCTAATGAACAAAAAACCTCCAGAACCTCAAGAACCTTCACTACCTCAAAACCTTTGAAAGGTCTTCGTCCGTAAGCAACCATTCCAGTGACTTACCAAATTCTCGACCGATCGCGAGCAGGACTTCCGCTCCGACTTCGTTGCGCCCGTGCACGTCAGCGGACAAGTAACTCTGGCTAACACCAATCCGGCTAGCAAAGTCTGCCTGCGTAATACGGGATCTAAGTTGTCGGCATTTGGAACGAAGTCGGGTCCAAATGTTTCTTTGCCACCGGCGGTAAACGGTGGGCAGGCACGCACTAGGCTCGTTTAGACTTCCTTTCCGCAACGCGAATGATTAGGCGCTTGCCAAGCGCCCTGGCTGCCCGCGTGAGTGTATCCAGTGTCACGGACACATTCCGAGGTTCGAGCAAGCGATCCAGTTGTGATCTGCTCGTGCGAAGCTGCCTCGCCATCGCTCGTTTTGTCTTTTGCTGTTCCTGCATGGCCTGTTCAAGTTGCCACGCCAGCACCCGCTTAATTGCGACCGCCTCGACTTCTTCTCGGATCCCTTCTTCCTCGATAAAGCTGTCGAAGGTCGACCCACTATGGTTCGTTCTTTTGCGATTTTTCCTTACCTTCATCGGAGTCCCCTTTGATGCTTACTCTTGTTGTTCCTCGCTAGCACTAAGTCCTCGCCCGGCGTCCTTCGCGTTTTCTTGATTAATCCGTGGAGCAAAACCATCCGGTTCTTCTTGTCGATGTAGAAGAGCACCCGTGCGATTCGATTCTGCGCCAAGCTCGTCCGCACTTCGTAAATGCCATCACCCAAGGGCTTGCACACTGGCATCCCGACTGGCCAGCCGAACTCTACTGTCTTGATATCCTCGCCGATCCGCTTTCGGTCCTCGGTTGAAGGAAGACTCTTCAGCCAATCCCGTACGGGTTCTCCGCCCGCCTCCGTGCGAAAGAAGATCACCGGAGCCCGTTTACCCTGTCTTTCGAGCGCCTGGGACGCAGCATCAATGCCTGTCGGAGATTTGGGTTTCTTACCCACTAAAGGAGTGTACCATATACGGTACATTTATGGACGAACAATTCGATACCGGAGGCTATTCTTCGCACATTGCTCCGGCGCGGCGAGCTATATCAAGGCCTGAAGCGGCTCAACACTCATGCTTCTGTCGCATCTGGCCTAGTTCGACAAGACAGATGCAGTCGCTCAGGTCAGAGTGGCTCTCGCGATCAGCCCCGCCATGCAGATGCTGAGGGTTGCCACTGGGACCAAGCATCCGCATCAGACTTTTCGCTGAGCGCTGGGTAACGTCGCTCAGTTTAGTGAAGCCAACCGTGGCGTTGATGAAATCGCGAAGCATGATCTTGCCGGTTTCAACGTCACCGGAAAGAAAGTTTTCGATTCCCTCTCGGAGAAGCGCCTTGCGGAAACCAGGATCACGTTTTACGCGTGCCCGGACTGTTTCCTTAAAATCTAGTGTCAAAGCCATCGTAGCTACCCGCAGAGATTTAGGATCAAATACCAGACTGATGCCCAGCTTTCTCAGCATCTCTGGCAGGGATGCGCCTTTGGTTTCCGGCAGGATCAGCAGAGGCGCAAGGGTAAGGGGCCAGATTGGTCAAAAAGAGTGGTAAAGCACCAGAACAAGAGGTAATACTCAACCGATGGTCGAGTGGAGGTGATGGCTGATGTCAGAGAAACATCTTGTAGGGCGTCGACAGTTCATCCTGATTTCAGCGGGAGTGGCTGCTGAAGGAATCGGGATTTCCTGCGGGAACCGTGCTTGGCCGATCGACATTCAGGAAGCTGCCAGGAAAGTGGGTCGCATACCGCGACGCACGCTTGACCGCTCAGGTCGAGAAGTGTCTGTGTTGGTTGGCGCCGCCACGTGGTCCGCACTAGCGGTCGAAGCTGGAATCCAATGCGGCGTGAATTACTGGCACAAGTCGGACAAATGGAACACATGGAACACCGAAAGCGTGCCGCAGGCCATCCTCAAGAACCGCGACGCGCACTACTGCGAAGTGTGCTGTGATCGGGTTCGCGGGAATCACGAGAGGGGCGTGATCGACGAGGAAGCGCACTACCGCTTTGTGAAAGAGGCCCTGGCGCGCACAGGGCTCAGTTACTTTGACGACATGCAGTTTCACTTTGGCTACCACAACGTGGCCGAAATTCAGAACCGTGGATTGATTCGTGCTTACGATCGCTTGAAGAAGGAAGGACTGGTGCGTCACCTCTGCCTTTCGCAGCACAGCTACCAGGGCAACAGCACGGTGAAGGACGGCGAGCCTAACTATGAGATCCTCGCGGCGGTAATGAACGACGGCCTTTATGAGCACGCGCAATTCCCCTTTACCTTTGGAGATAACCAGCCAATAAACGACTTCGTGAGCAAGGCCAAAACGAAAGGCTTCGGCACCACCGCCATGAAGACGACGGGCGGCGCCGGTCGCATGCTAGACGACCGCGAATTCATGAAGAGCTTTCCCGCCGGCACGACGCCTCATCAGGCCCTGGCTCGCTGGCTGACCACGCAGACGCCCCTGAGTTGTGCCGTAATCCAGATCAACAACCTCGATGAGTTCGTGGACACATACTCCGGGGCAGGCAAGTCCTTGCGCGCGGAGGATTCACGGGCTATCGAAATGATGAGCCAGTATGCGGACCGGGAGGTCTGCCGCCTGTGCAACAACTGCATGACGCGCTGCGAGAAAGGCCTCCCGATTGCTGAGATTTTCCGCTATGAGAGGTATGCCAGGGACTACCACGAACTGGAGCGGGCCCGCGGACTCTATGCAAAGCTGTCTCTTGACGCCGGCGAGTGCTCCGCCTGCGGCGCTTGTCTGCCTCATTGTCCGCAGGGCCTGAAAATTCCCGAGAAGCTTCGCCAGGCACATCGCATTCTCAGTTGAACGACCGAGCGCGAGCCGGGGAGAGTTTTCGGAGAGGGCGAGAATCAAGGACTTAGATATTCTGCATCAATAGTACAGATAGGCATACCAGGAGAGCTCCTCCGGCGGATCGGTAACGACAGCGACAACCGTGAACTCCGGGACACGGCGCATGGTGCGGCGGTGAACCGACCAGCGGAAGCGATCAATACGAGAGACCTGGGCGCGCTAAGGAAGATCGGGGAAGTAATCGCCTGGAGGTGGTGAGTTTAACCGCTTCTGCACACCCCTCAGCGAGGCAGAGCTACGACGTGGTTCTGATCGAGGACGCAGCGACCGACCCGAGGATGTAGTCGAGGGAGAGTGAAAGAGTTCTTACAGTTAAGCACCACACGGAGGGCCCCAGTTCGTACGGTTAACGTGCGTCACGGCACGGAGGATTGTGCCGACGCTTGTTGGGCTTGTTCCGTCTCAGTTGTGTCCGACTAATTTTAGAGGGACTTTCTTGCTTGCAACGCGCAGGATATAAGCTGCGAAAATCAGAATGCCCTAATCCTCTAGCACGCTGATAAGTTCCCATATTCTTTAGGAGAACGATTTTTTACGCGTGCTAATTCTTTGCGCGAATCTCTACCAGCCAAAAAAACACATTCATGTCAACCGTTCGAGGATCACAAAAATCAGACGTTTCGAAGAGTTGGGTGCCTTCTCGAGTCCGTCGAGATCTGCCTCCATTCCGTCACCGTCAAACGGATCCCATCCTTCCAACGGTTCGGGCAACGGCCAACCCCGGCTCCGGGATCAGCTCTGCCTTTTGATCCGCCAGTACAACCTCGATCCGAATCTCGTCAAGACTTACGCGGCAGATTTCTGCGGCACCGAAGTTCTCAGCGACGCCAGCCGGGAATTGGTCGAGTCCTTCGTCGCCCATCTCGCGGCCGCTGCCAAAGAGAACTGAGCTGCTCTGGTCTGCAAACTGAACTCCTACGCTCACCCGGTGGAGGCACAGCCATGAGAAGACTCATTCCCGGTCTGCATTCGGGACAGCAGGACCTAGCAAGCAATCTCGATGGGCTATTTTTGGTCCGGGTGGAACGTGTTTCCTATCGCTGGCATCCCCAGAAACCCTTCTTGGCACTACGCTTCACCATTCTGGAGCCAACCTCTTTTGAGGCACTTTCCTTCTCGGGACGCCTCTACTGCACCGACCGCGCGCTTTGGAAGCTCAATTGGTTTCTTCGCGATTTTGGCTACGATACCGAGTTGCTCAGTCGCGATCAGGTGGATGAAAAGTCCCTCTTGAATCTCCGTGGAGTCATCCGGACTACCTGCACCAACCTGAACGGTCGTTCCTACCAGAATCTCGAGGCGTTTGCCCCAGCAGCGGAGTGGCAGGTACTTTCCTGCGCTTCGAGCAGCCAGGGCGAGCGGGGGAGTAGCTGAGATGACCTATAGCTACACCCAAATTGCCCAGTACCTCCGCTGCCCGCGCAGCTATCGCCATCGCTACCTGGACGGCTGGCGCGAGAAAGAGATCCGGGCGGCCATGATCTTCGGCCGCTGCTTTGAAAAAGCCCTGGGGTCTTATTTCTGCGGCGACGATTGCGGCGCCACACTTTATAGCGAGTGGGGCGCCTTCCGCGATGCTTTGTTTGAGTACAAGAAGGGAGAGACCTGGGATCGGCTGGTCCATCAGGGGGTGCATCTCCTCGAACGCTTTGCCCAGGACAATCGAATTCGCATTCCCCAGCCGCAACAGAATCTTCAGATCAAAGTGGTGCGAGAGCTCCCGAACACCAATCAGTTTGTCGCTTACATTGACGCCATCGGGGAACTCGATGGACTCCGATGTCTCATGGATTGGAAGACCACAACCAGCCGTTATTCCGAGGAACCCGCTGGGTTGCTGTCGCTCGACCCGCAGCTGATCTGCTATTCCTGGATGACGGGGATCTCCGACGTGGCGTTAGTGGTCTTCGTGCGAAAGCATCAGCCCGAGATTCAATACCTTAGGACCTCCATTTCGGAAGAGCAACGCGCCGAGTTTGGCCGGCTCGTGGGGGCAACCATCGGCCAGATTGAGGCTGCCCAGTTCCCATTCCACAGCGGGATTCGTTTCCCACAGAACGGTTGCATGAGCTGCGCGCATCTGGGCCTCTGTCTTGATGACCAAAAGCTGATCGATGCCAGTCTCACCCTCACACCAGGAGCGAGCGACCTTGCTTGGCTTGACGAGCTTGTGGATTGACAGGCGATTGATGGTGACTCCGGAGATCAATCGCCGGCGGGCCGAGTTTGTGCTCGGCAGGATCGACGAAATTCTATCCTGAAAGAAAACCAAGGAGCAGGAGAAGGACGTGCGCTTCGTCGAGTTGGGGGAGTACTTGTGCGAGGTGCGCGCCAAGCAGTACTGGCGCCTGGAGAGACTGAAGTCGTTTGACGAATTCCTGCAGAAACGCTTTGTCGACTCCCGCCGGAAGGCCTATTACCTCATGACCATCCACGAACATCTCACGCGCGTGCCGAAGCCACAGCTTCGCGAGATGGGTTGGACAAAGGCAAGGGAGCTCGTCAAGGTGGCGCGTAAGGATGGAGCGGATTTCGCTTGTGCACCCTGGGTGCACAAGGCAAAGGAACTCCCGAAGGAACAATTCCGGAGGGAGGTCGAGCGGCACCTGACGGGGAAGAAAACGGAGGCATGGGAGATCATCTATTTTAAGCTCTACAAGAGTCAGTTGCCGGTCGTTGAGAAAGCCATCGAGACGGCAGCCCTGATGTTAGGAACCGACAAATCACGAGGATATTGCCTGGAGATGATCTGTGCCGATTTCCTGGCCGGAGCGCGGCTGGAGGAGAACGATCGGTAGGATACTTTCCCAAGCAAAGAACCCGTGAATTGAACATTGCCCCAATAGTGTCTATTCATACGATGGGAAGGCCAGAGAGAACGGAATGAGCGCACTGCGCCAGCGTAAACCCCGTCGGAGACTTGACCCCGTAAGGTATCGAGCTCTCCGCAAACAGGTTTTCGAAAGAGACGGATGGCGTTGTCAATGGTGCGGGTCTCCTAGAAACCTGCAGGTCCATCACAGGAAATTTCGCAGCAGGTTGGGAGACGACACGGCACAAAACCTCATCACCCTGTGCGTCGACTGCCATCGAGCTGAGCACGAGTTTCAGAGATAAGCACTTCTGTTGCTCCGCAGAAAACTCCGTGTCAACCATATCAAGGTGCCATTCTGTGAGAGGAATCTCGGAACTCAAATCTCAGACTCTGGATCTGGCTATCCTCGTCCGAGCCCAGGTCTCTCAGCCGTTGTGGATGAGAGTCTGGAGCGGAAGCGCCCGCTGATTCCCTCCCGCTGCTGTGATGACCGCCTTTCTGATGCGCACGGTGGACGCTCCTTTTCAGGGCTTGTGCCGCACTCCTACGGTGATTTGTGGCCCACAGCCAAGTTTCCGTTTGCGTTACGAGCACTGGCCCTCTATTTCCGCTAGTGCTTCCGGCGGTTGCGGCTTGACGGCCGAGGCTGATTCGATTGTGAGCATTATAACCGACGCTGTGTGGCCCCATGCGCAAGTATCACGGATTTGCCTCCATGGGTGCAGCCTAACCCGCGGAAACCCACAGGTGTAGATGTACCCTGCTTAACGCTTACAAAACACCGGTCACTGTGAACTGTGTTTCAGAAGAATTCCACGCAAGGTATTGCCCGCCGACGATGATCTTTTTGGAGTCGTCAATTTTGAAATGTGTGAGATCGGGGACATCACCCAACCAGCACCCCGTGATTCACAGAAATTCGTCCCCGGCAGAACTACCATAGACTAGCGTTGCTTTTACCAAAGACTCCGGCATTCGCGAGGAATCAGGGAATTTTGGCAGTCGCCTGGTTGGAATACTCGCTCTCGACACCGGCGGGATCAACGGCGGTGCTGACGTAGTAATAGATCGTGGAACTAGCAACAGAGGAATCGGTGTAGTTCAACGGGGTGACAAGGGTGGCATTGATCCTGACGTACGAACCACCGGTGGTCGTGCTGCGATAGACGTTGTACCCGACCACGGTGGAGGTGCTGGCTTGCCAGGTGAGTTGCACGGAATAAGTCGATTGCTGGGAGGCGGTGAAGTCGATGCCCGAGACGTCTGACCCATCAATCGAGACGCTCTGGACGCTGGGGGAGAAGATGTAGCCAGAGCGGCTGGGTGTAACGGCATAGGTTCCGTTGGCCAGGCCAGAGAAACTGTAATTGCCGGAGCTGTTGCCGGTGGTCGAAGCGGAGGTGGGACCGCTCAGGGCTACGGTCGTGCCGTTACCGACCGATAGCGGGCTGATGGTGCCAGAGAGGCGGAAGGTCACAGAGGAACCGGAGCCCGGGGAGACAACGCCAGCACAGCCACAAAGAAGCGCGAACGACGGGAGCAACGCTAGCGGGAAGGCTAGGCACTTCCGGGGACTGCGCGATTTCAGAAGCGTCCGACGCCGCAACCGGCACATCGGGTAAAGAAAATGCATCGACCATACCCCTCAGATCTCAACTTGGAAGCCGGGGTAATCACCGAAAACACATTGGAAACTCAGATTAAGTAGAGAGCCTTGCTGGTGGTCTCTTTCTTCAAATTGGCCGAACTGCATTCTACCGCAAAACCAGCAAAAGGCCACCGCTGAGGGTGGCCTGTCGCTGCAAAGTGAGAATGTCCGGTTTAAGCAAAGTAGAAATGTCCGGCTTCATGGGTGGCTGGGGGCCGCATGGAAACGGAGAGGATCGCTTTGAGTCAACCAGAACGGGACCGCTTGCAAGTGTTGCACGAGATAGAGCAAGGGCATTTGACGCAGGTCGCGGGGGCGTGACGAATTCATCTGTCCGACCGTCAGGTGCGGCGTCTGGTTGGGCATGCGCGGTTTGCGCCGCAGCTGAGGGACTAGCCCCTCAGCTCCCCACTTCTCGTAGGCTTCCTTGATCTCGTAGAAGTGACTGCGGGAGATGCCGGCCTTGCGGCAGACCAGCGAGATATTTTGCAACTCCTCGGCCAGGGCTAGCATTCCCAGCCGAGCCTTGATAAGTTTTTCCCGGGTGCTCATGGTTCTTCTCCTTGAGGTAAGTTTTCAGTCTTCGAACAACCGAAATCCTACCACCGGAGTCCCGGAGCACCCATTGCCTTCAGTCCTGCAAGTCGGTGCAAACTGTCCGCTAATCTCTAACTAAGCTCAGAAGAGTATCTGCGGATGCTGCGGATCCGACACATCCGCTGCGCGCCGCATCATCCGCAGGCGAATGGGAAGATCGAGCGGTTCCACGAAACGTTGAAAGAGCGGCTGAACCTGCTGGTGTACACCAGCGTGGAACAGCTTCAAGTGGCCCTGGGAGAGTTCATCGAGTTTTACGACCAACGGCGGTATCACGAGGGAATCGGAAATGTGACGCCGACGGATGTGTATTACGGGCGGCGAGAAGAGATACGGAAGCGAAGGGAGGAACAAAAACGGCAGATACTTTACGAACGATTTCGGTACAATCGCGGCCAGAGCATCAATCCAACAAACGGTGAATCCGAGACTCAAAACGGTAGCTTGTCAAAAGCCCCCAACAACTCTCAAAGGTGCTGAAGACGAGCACTCCGTGTGACCCTTCCTCGGCATCTTCGTGTCCTCCTGATCGCTGTAGAGAACCACGTTCAAGCCGTTTCTTCAACTTATCCCTAGCTCAGTTTTGAGGTTTTGGGTCAAAAACTCGAGGGACACACCAACGTCTGTGCTATAAGACTAGAAGCAGCAAAAGGGGGCTGCCACTTCCCCAAAGGGAGTTGTGAACCGGATATGTACGTATTTTCCGCTTTGGACTTCATGCCGTCCATCGACAACGGTGCAGTGACCTATCTCAACAGCTTCGCACATCGAAGCTGGGCGGCGGACTGTTTTGTCCGTTTCCTAAATGATGTCAATTGGCTCAAAGGCGGCGTGGTCATGACGGCGTACTGGTGGGCGTGGTTTCGCACGCCGGAAAACCGCACAGAACCGGGGAGCCGGAATCCGCGAGACACCCTCCTTTACACGCTATTGATATGCGTTCCCTCGGTGCTGATCGCTCGCTTGATGGCGTTATTCCTTCCGTTCCGGCTGCGACCGGTATACAACCCAGAGTTGCATCTTAGGATCGCCTTCACCTGGGCACCGGAAACTTTGGCGTCTTGGAGTTCTTTCCCTAGCGACCACGCAGTATTGTTTTTTACTCTGGCGACAGGAATTTATCTGGTTTCGCGGCGGCTGGGCTGGCTGATGTATCTCTATACAGCAGTGTTCATCGGGCTGCCACGAGTTTACCTGGGGATTCACTACCCATCAGACATCCTGGCGGGAGCATTGCTGGGGGTGGCTATTGCTTCTACCGTCCGGATTGTGGCTCTATGCCAGGTGGTCAATTGGCCCGCGCAGCGCCTACTGGAGTATTCGCCGGGATTGTTCTACGCCGCTCTTTTTCAACTCAGCTATCTAACGACCGAATTGTACAACCCCTTACGCGATATGGGCAGCATCATGCTGAAGATTCTGCACATCCTCGTTAGTCGCCGCTAGCCCGTGCCATTCTGATTAGTGGCTATGCCCCGCTACCTGTTCGCGGAGAGTACTGCTGATAAACAAACAACGCATAATAAAAGGGTACCCCTTTTGGAGTAGGTTTTGATCGTTCGCATCATCGCCTGCGGCTAGCCTGCTTGGCTCGGCGGATCAACTGGCGCACCGTTTCACCACGGCGCCCGCTAGCCCTGCCCTCGGGCAAGGCTGCCCCTCTCTCCTCACTCTCGCGCTTCCCTTGCTCTTCCTCCGACTCCTGCTTCTTCCTCACCTCCTCTTCCATGGTTCGCCCTGCTTTCTGCGCATCCTAGCGCTAGTTCGGGTGAAAGAAAAAGCCAGAATCCATAGCTTACGGAAAGACTCAACTCACTCCCATTTCAGCTAACGGCGCACAACGTTCGCAATACTTCCGCAACGAACTCAGGGCGAGCGATGTCGGAGAAATTGCTTCGAGCAAAGGCAATTTCGGGGTTGAGGCTCTGGGTGCAGGGCAGTCCGGCCTTGCGGAGACCGCTGAGGACGGCCGGAGCGAGAAACCGCGCCAGATCGCGACGCGAAACGAGGCAACTAGCCTCCACTTCTCCCCTTACCGCGTCAACCAGGTACTAGTCAGCCGCTTTCCCGCCCGCAATCACGGGCGCGTGAGTTCAGAGAAGTGGAGCCGTTCTCCTAGGGCTTTCTGCTCTTGAGCTCTTCCTTCATCTCTCTCAGCTGTATGGCGATCACGAAGACCAGGAGAACGACCGCGGCGTCCAGCAAGTGTACGGTGGAGGTCGTCTGGTCTAGGATCGTGTAGCCAGTTGCGTTCGCGACCCTCTCAATCACGGCGAGCCCGAGCAACACGAACGCGCCAAGAAAGAAAAGGCGGGACGTCATCGAAATTAGCTTCTGAAGGCTCATAGTTACCCCTCGACCTTCTAATTGAAGGTTATTGCTGTTATCCCTACTTGCGTGGAATCGTGAGCGCCCTTTCGGAGATCTTTCCTTGATCGATGTTAACGAAAACGACGGTGATGTTGCCATTCGATCTCTGGAACCAGAGCCCGACCCACTCAGGAGCTCTTGGGTTCTGCGTTACGCTGATTAGCTGTCCGTAGTCTTGCGGGATTGCATCAGTGAATTTGACCGTCTCGTAGGTCAGCGGTCCCGTCAGTCTTGGGGGCTGCCCCAACTTCTTGCACGACACGATCACCAGAGAGATAGCTAGGATACATAGCGCGATGATAAGCTTTTTCGCCATTGTGACCCCTCTCACCTGGAATCCCAAAGCGGAGCCCATCCCGTACGCCCATGCCTATGCTCGCGCCAAGTCTTTCCCGGGATTTCCATTTTGAGTCCCTAGGCTGACGGCATTGTACACCCGATTGTGCTAGCAGCTAGTCGCAAGGTGGTTGGGACGTCACAAGCGCACTCGGGCCGGTCAAAAGGGGCTTACCGCAAAAAATGGGTTCGGATCGCTGTTGTAAAACATGTGATCACGCCAATTGAGTTATTGGGTCTTTCCCGAGGCCAGGTGGATGTGTAGTCACCTTACCGGAGAAGTGGCTACTAGTGTGGTGTCCCGGAAATAACTGACCAATGCATTTTTCCTTCAGGGGCCAAAGACCCGTTGAGCGGTCGGAAGTTACGCTGGACCTGAAGCACCAGTCTCCAAAAAAGAACTGTAAGGAACTTACGGGACAGCACACTAGTTGTCTGTAACAGCCATTTATAGACTATAATCGCGTCCATGAGAGACGCGATCACGTTGACGAATGCGGAGCTTAAGGAGCTAACGCGGCGAGCCCATAGCCGGACGGATCGGGCGGAAGATGCGCGACGGGCGCGGCTGATCTTGCTGCTGGCCGAGGGC
>Ga0208457_1001189_pt1 | contig 19842 bp, 15 predicted proteins | sample June2015DPH_10_1_FD_185513 | JGI IMG/M metagenome (GOLD analysis project Ga0208457, IMG submission 185513) | Peatland microbial communities from SPRUCE experiment site at the Marcell Experimental Forest, Minnesota, USA - June2015DPH_10_150... | ecosystem: Environmental > Terrestrial > Soil >... | reverse complement strand
TGGTGACCACCCAGAAACCGCTAGAGCCATCGCTTCTCAAGTTGGAATAAACAGCGCCAACGTTTTAACCGGCAGTGAAATCTCAAAAATGACTGACAATGACTTAAAGAAAGCATTAAAGAACACATTTGTCTTTGCACGAGTAACCCCTGAAGATAAACTGCGGCTAGTACGGCTCTTAAAGGAGAACGGCGAAATCGTAGCCGTCACAGGTGACGGAATAAACGACGCTCCAGCCCTCAAAGAAGCACACATTGGCGTTGCAATGGGCATCCGTGGAACCGACGTTGCCAAAGAAACGGCAGACATGATTTTAACCGATGATAATTTTGCCACTATCGAAACTGCTGTTAAAGAAGGACGGAAGCTTTATAGCAACTTAAGGAAGGGAATTCGTTACTACTTAGCCTGCAAAGTAGCCTTAGTTTCCATTTTCCTTGTCCCAATCATATTGGGCATTCCTCTTCCTTTTGCCCCAATACAAATCATAGTGCTTGAGTTATTCATGGACTTAGCTGCATCTGCCACTTTCGTCGCTGAACCCGAAGAAGCAGGCATAATGAACAAGCCACCGAATAATCCAAACGAGAAATTCATAAACCAGCCCATGCTAAGAAGCCTCTTTTTGGGTGCATTAAGCCTCTTCTTAGCAGTCACTGCTACGTTCCTCTTTGCATGGTACACAACACAAAACATACCTTACGCTCGGACAGTAGCGTTTGCAACATGGATGTTTGGACACATTTTCCTTGCACTCAACTTCAGGTCTGAGCGAGAACCATTGGTAAAGGAAGGTTTGCTGTCAAACAAAGTCATGCTTCTTTGGGCACTGCTTGTGTTTGTAACTTTGCTTATAGGCACTTCATTGCCGTTTACACAGACCGCTCTGCAAATTACGGGTTTAAGACTTCAAGATTGGGCTCTGGTCATCGCCGTATCGTTTGTAGCTACATTCTGGATGGAACTTAAGAAAATTCTTCAAAGGGGCACGTAACTTTTAAAACTCTAACCACTTATACAGTGCCACATAGAGACAGAGAGGGAGGACCAGTGCCGATAAAGTATTTTGAAGCCCCAGAAATCAAAAAGCAAGTAGACCAGTTAGCCCAAGAATGCGAGTTCTACCATGTTGTGCCACAATTCGTTTTCTGCGTCAGAAGCAAAGGCTCCAAAGCTAGGCGCACAATCGCGCGAATTCACGGTTTAGGCAAGATTTGGCAAGGAGTTTTGAACCTGCCGCCTTCCTACATTATTGAGGTTATTTCAGAGATTTTTGATAAAATGTCCGATGAGGATAAAGAGAGAACTTTGATTCATGAACTAATGCATATTCCAGGCGGTTTCTCCGGAGGTTTCCGCCCGCATAAGGGTTATGTTGAGAGAAAAAATGTTGAGATGGTTTACAAGAAACTGCAGAGTGATAGGGCTTTGAAAAAGCAAAAAACGCTTTTTTTCCAGTAATTTGAATGGATTATTGGTGAATGTTTTTAAGGCGCGGAAAAGAGGTAATAGAAAGTTACAGCCTTAAGCGAAAAATAAAAAGCCATGTATCGCAAATATCTTGGCAATGTGTCAATCTGTGAAGATGCCTTGCCAAGAAGTTTGAGGTCTAGCTAATGAAACATGTTATGAAAAGTTTAAAACATAATGGCATATTCGTTCCGTATTACGATTACAAAGGCTTCAGCATCAAAATTAACGGTCAACCAATAAAGCTGACGCCTAAAAGTGAACAGATGGCGGTTGCGTGGATAAGAAAAACCTTGTCAACCGTTTCTCCGCCAGATAGCGTTTTTAAGAGGAATTTCATGCGGGAATTTCTTTGGCAGTTGAAAAAGGAGAACTCTTCGGCAGGTTTCTTGGATGCCTTTTCTTCAAAATACCTAACTATCATCGATAATCCTTCAGCAAACTTAAACAATGGTAACCAGCCTTTGGATAGCGAAATCGACTTTTCAGAAGTTACCAGTTATATTGAACAGGAAAAACAAAAGAAGTTAAGCATAAGCAAAGAAGAGAAGAAACAGCAAGCTGAACAGCGCAAAGCTAAACGGTTAGAATTCAAAGAAAAATACGGTTATGCCGAAGTTGACGGAGAAAAACTGGAAATCGCCAACTGGGCTGCAGAGCCATCCTGCCTTTTCGCTGGACGCGGTGACCACCCGCAGCGTGGAAAATGGAAGGATGGCCCGAACGAAGAAGACGTAATCCTTAACCTTCCGCCTGATGCGCCTGTTCCGCCGGGACATTGGAAAGGCGTAGTTTGGGAACCCGACAGGATGTACGTGGCTAAGTGGGAAGACAAGTTAACGGGCAAAATCAAGTACGTCTGGTTCTCAGACGCAGCATTTCTGAAACAGAATCGAGAGAAAGAAAAATTCCAGAAAGCCGAAACCTTAGGCAAACAAATCAAAACAATTGAACAGCATATACTCAAAAATCTTAACGATGAAAATGATGCAAGGCGCAAGGTTGCAACTGTGTCGTGGCTTATTTTGGTGCCTAACATGAGGGTTGGCGACGAAAAAGACCCAGATGAAGCTGACACCGTGGGCGCCATAACGCTCAGGGCAGAACACATCAAAATAGAAGGCGACACCATACACTTTGACTTTTTAGGCAAAGACAGCGTCAGATGGATAAAAAACGTTAAAGCACCACCAGAAGTCATCCGAAACATCCAACACTACATGGAAACAAGCAAAGAATACCTCTTCGAAGGCGTCGACTCCAAGAAAGTTTCCCGCTTCCTCTCTAAGAAAATGCCAAAGTTAACCGCTAAGGTTTTCCGCACGTGGAGATGCACAAAAACACTCAAAGAAGAACTCGATAAAAGCGGAGTAGCAAAGGACGACCCAGATTACCGCAAGACTTACGCTGCCAAAATGGCTAATTATAAAGTGGCAGAAGTGGCAAATCACAAAAGGAAGATTCCGCCAACCTTTGACCAGCGCTTAGCTAAAAAAGAAGCCAACCTCAAAGCGCTTGAGGCGCAACTGCAGCAAAAAAAGGCAGAGGGCAAAAAAACCGAATCACTCCAGACCAGAATCGAAAAAGCCAAACTGGACATTGAATTGACAAAGCTAACAAAAGAATACAACTTGGGCACATCGCTGAAATCGTACATTGACCCGACAGCTTACGTGAAATGGGCAAAAAAAGTCAAGTTCGACATAGAAAAATTCTACCCCAAAACCTTGCGCAACAAGTTCAGTTGGGCACTGCAGAGCAGCAAAGCACAAGCAGCCGAGTGCATAACCGCATGAGCATCAACGAAACCAAAGACGGCGTAATCATCACAATTTTCGTAAAACCAAACGCTCCAAAATTCCGCATAGAACTTGATGACGACGAAATCGTGGTCCACAGCACAGAAGAACCAGAAAAAGGCAAAGTCAACAAACAAATAATAAAAGAATTCTCAAAGCTCCTGCGTGCAAAAGTGGAGCTTGCCAGCGGCGCCGCCTCTCGCCAAAAGCAACTGTTCGTGCGGGGCATCACCAAAACCCAAACCGAGCAGCTTTTGCACACAAATGAGTATTGATATATCAGAAACCGAAATATCCCTTTTAAACAAAACAAGCGCTTAAGAGGAATGGAAAGGATTGTAATTTAAGGGAGAGGGGCAAACCCCCTTCACCTTACCCCTAAGTTACTGCCAACAATTTTTGAAGATCAATAAATTTGGAAAAATTAGAACCCGAGTTAGGTTTGAAGTTTGAATCTTAGCATTGCGGCAATTCCGCCGAAAGCGTTCTTTAGCATTTGCCCCTCTTCCGTTTCACCAGAAATAATCTCTACGTCTGTATTAGCAAGTTCTGCCAGCTCTGCCAAATCATCAACAACATCCTTCTTATCCACCACTGCTAAAGAGGGGGCTGTGCATCTTGGGCAGGGTTTCCCAACTAAGCTCTGCTCAAAACTGGCTACCTCTTGGCTTTTGAGGGTACGTTGTTCCTCGTAGCCGCAAGCGCTGCACTTAACCGTGACACGAACCAAATCAAGGCTCTCAGACATGATGAGCAAGCGAACTGCTCCTGCCCGCAGCAGCCTTCGAACTTCGGCTTCACCATAAGTTATCATTCCAGTGTCATGGCCGACTTCGTAGAGGAATTTCTGCATGATTTCTTTTTCTTCGATGTAGCGGACTTTGCGCATTATTTCAGGCGCTTTATCCACAACCTCTTTAACGCCTTGCTCTTCCACGTAAGCCGTGTCGATAGTGTCGATTATTTTGTTCTTTAGCATGTAATTGAGGTAATCGCCTTTTTCAAAATCGTATTTCGTTGGTCCAGGTCCACCGATAATTATGCCCTTTAGGGTGTCGATTGGCAAGAAAGCCTCGTTCGCATGCGCACCAACACGAGTAAAATACTCGTTAAGCTGCATGTCCCTTAAACGTTCATACCGCCTAGCTGATTGCCCACCAGCACGAGTCTTGCCTGAAACACCTGAATGCATTTGCCTAACAATCTCAAGTCGTTTCCCCTGCAAAGTCGCAATCGTAGCATCTGAAGCATCCACAAGCAAAATGCCGTAGGTTTCTTTTTCTCGCAACATCTCCTGCAGGTGCTCGGTGTGGAAGCGTGAATCACAACGATAAAGGAAAACCCTGATGGGTTCAGGCGGAATGATGACGTATGATTCCATGCGTTCGGTACCTGGTCCGCCACCTTCCTGCGGAAGGGCACCACAAAAAATCACTATGCCCTTTTCGCCTGGATCCTTGAAAAGTTTGAGCTTCTGCTGAGCTTTAACGATAGCATCTAGAACGTTTTTACGTGTAACGTTTGATTTAATGTTGCTGGCGGTTCCATATTCGTCCCGCAGAAGGTTTAAGGCATCGCTAATTTGTTTGCCTGGCGGAACGTAGAGGGTGATGAGTTCGGTGTGGCTGCCTTCTTTGCTGGCTAGCGAGTTGAGTGTTTTTCTTAGCCTGAATAGTTCAAGGGACGTTTTTTTTGCTGTGCTCAAATAACTTCACTAATGCTATCTTTAATTGAATAAGTAACGTTATAACGAATCAAATAAAATTTCCGATTTAAAAAACGAAAGTTAAGTGGCGCCTATGGCGTCTTTGAGGAAAGCCTTGAACGGACCGAGCTTCCCACCATAATTACCAGACGATATCTTGACGACACCAGGTACGCCGATTGCCGCTGTCACGCCTTGCTTGATGCCGTTCTTGACCGCGTCCAAGGACAAGCCGTTCATGACTATTTCATAGACGCTTTGAACGTTTTCTGGAACAACGGAATCTGGCACAAGCGTGCGCAAGGTTGGGCAGTAAGGATGATTCGTTGAAGCCTTCATCTTGTATTTGAGTGAGCCCGCTTTGCTTCCTGCACGGCAAACTCCGCCTGGAAAAGGCATAATTACGTCAGGAGCGTTCGCGCGGATTGCGTCTGCTGCTGCTTCTGCCGCCGCAAGACCCGCTTGCTGGGTTTCCGCGAAAATCATAAAGTTTCCGCCTGCAACAGCTTCCATGGCTCCGAAGCCGTTTTCAACTATAAAGGTGCCTTCCATAACTGGGATTTTCCAGCATTTTCTTCCGCCGACCATGGCTTTTTTCTGGAAGCCATCACCGAAATAGCGTAGGCTGTTGCCAACGTCTAATGTTCGTTTGGTTTTGTCCAAGCCGTTGAAGGCTGCGGTTGTTGGGCAAGTCATAATGCATTGGCCGATGCGCTCCATAAGTTGGTGCTTAAGTTCAAAGCGGTCCCGATTGTAAATTTGGATGAACATTCCTGGTCGTTTGTCAGGCGTCTGGTCTGCTGGAACTGGCCGTTCAATTGCTGCTTCTGCAGGCGCCATGATGACGCTTGTGGCGAAACCCGTGGTTACGCTTGCGGCGATTTGTGCCCATTTCTCGTTTTGAGCTGTGATTAAAATTCTTCCCGCCCAAAGAGTGAACATTTCAGCAAAGGTATCTTGAACCTTCACGGTGTTTCCTTTGGGTGATTTTACAAGGAATATTTTTTCTTTATCATCGTAACTTTGGATTTCAAGCGTGTTAGTGTTTGATGACATGAAAGGGACCTTGCAGTTGAGTTAGGAATTGTATAATTTAAGAGTTTTCGTGAATGGCCAAGGTTTTCTCAATTTCATAGGCTAATTTCAAACTGCAAAACGCAAGGAACTTTAGAGGCTTGCTTCGGAACCTAAAAAGACGAGGGAGAACCCCGGTCAGGTCTTTACACTATCTTTGAGGCTTGCTCGTCGCTGAAGATACAGGACAACTATCATGGGCACGGCTATCGCAACAACAGAAACGCTGACCAGTACGATCACAAAGTTAAATCCAATTACCCCGAAAGTTACTGGATTAACGCCCAGCAACGCATAAACTGGATCAAGTACACTTCCTTTGCCTGTCATATGCGCGCCTAAGCTTCCAGCTAGGACCGCAAAAAGGAAACCGAATATCGCCAAACAAGCGTACACAGCCGCCATACCACCGTTTTTCCACAGGTTTTCTCCATATTTCGATCTGACAAAAACGAAGACGATCCAGAGCTCTAAAGCGAAAACCGCAAACATGATGTGGCTTAGCCCCAAAGTGCTTGTAGTGATAAGTTCAATGGGCCAAACGTAGAAACCGACGATTGCTGACGTTATCAGACCGATCACTCCGCCTATTGCCGCCAAATATGCGGTAGGCTCTGTGTATCGAGCTAGTTTTCCCAAGTGAGTCCTAGCGACAACGGTCGCGAGTATACAGACAACTGCCAGCGTGAGCATTCCGCCATGCATTTCTATCAGCATAGAGTGCACCGCTGCAAGATCAACCATCCCTAAGCCCCCTTCAAAGGATAGGGAATATGACCTATATTAAATTTTATCCTTCCGCTTTCCTTTGCTCTTTTGAAATACTCGGTTTCTCATCTTTTCTCTTTCTAGCACGCGCTTTCTGGGGACGTTATGAATTATATGATAAGGATAAAATCTTAAATACTTCTGGTACAGATGAACATACTCCTAAGGAAGGTTGGTGGCTCTATGTCCCAAAAGCCTTCAATTGGTGTTTTCATTTGCCATTGCGGAGGAAATATCAGCGATACAGTGGACGTTGCCCGCGTTAAGGAAACGATTGGTTCCATAGATCAAGTGAAAGTTGCCGAAACTTTCGAATACGTCTGCAGCAATCCCGGGCAAGAAATGATAAAAAAGGCTGTTAAGGAGCAAGGTTTAGATCGAGCGGTAGTGGCTTCTTGTTCTCCGAGGATGCACCTGGACACTTTTAGACAAGTGGTTAAGTCAGCTGGAATGAACCCCTACTTTTTGGAAATGGTCAACATTAGAGAGCAGTGTAGCTGGGTTCACGACGACAAGGCAAAGGCGACGAACAAGGCCATCGCGCTTGTACGTGCTGCTGTGCAGCGGGCTCGGTATTTGGAGCCTCTAACTCCAAAGAATTTGAAGGTAACTGAAAGTGTGTTGGTGATCGGAGGAGGGATCGCAGGAATTTATTCCGCGCTTGAATTAGCTGATAAAGGCTACCAGGTGTACTTGGTTGAGAGAAACCCAAGCATTGGAGGTCACATGTCCCAACTCAGCAAGGTTTTTCCGACGTTTGACTGTTCAGCCTGCATTTTGACACCAAAAATGGTATCGGTGGCACATCATCCAAACATAAAGATCTTCACTAGCGCAGAACCGATCGCCGTCGGGGGTTCTTCAGGAAACTTTGAAGTTAAGATCAGAGTGAAACCCAGATACGTGGATCTCAAGAAGTGTATTGTTTGTGGAGAATGTGCCAAGAAGTGTCCAGTTAAGAAACCAAGCAGTTTTGAAGAAAATCTGGTTCAAGAAAAAGCCATTTACGTACCCTTCAAACAAGCCATCCCCAACGCTTCTGTCATAGACAAAGACTATTGTCTGTATCTTACGCGAGGAGTTTGCGGGATCTGCGAAAAGTTCTGCAAGGGTGAAGCCATTAACTTCAAGCAAGAAGATGAGCTCATGGATTTGAAAGTAGGGGCTATAATCGTGAGTACTGGTTACAGCCTAATGGACCCCAAGCTTGTTGGTCAATACGGCTTCGGCCTTCACCCAGATATCATAACTAACCTTCAGTTCGAAAGACTTATGCTGCAAGGCCTTCATAAACCCTCAACCGGCGAAGTACCAAAAAAAGTGGCCTTCATCCTTTGCGTTGGAAGCCGCACAACAACCGCCGAGGGATGTGCATATTGTTGCAAGATAGGTTGTATGACTGCCATAAAACAAGCTTTATTGCTAAATAAGACAGTACCAGAGGCAGAACCATGGATTTTCTATACTGATATAAGGGCGCATGGCAAGGGTTACGAGGAATTCTATGCAAAGGCTAGAGAACACTTCACCACTTTTGTAAGAGGACGACCGGCTGAAGTTGTACGTGAAGGTAATTCCCTCATAGTAAAGGCAGAGGACACGTTATTAGGGAAACATATTGAGGAGCCCTTCGATATGGTTGTACTCAGTCCCGCTCTTGTTCCTAACAAGGGAGCCAAAGAACTGGCGGATATGCTTGGTATTGACTTGGGACCTGATGGTTTCTTCTTGGAGGTTCATCACAAGCTCAGAGGAGTTGAAACGAAGAGAGAGGGCATCTACGTAGCTGGAACCGCTCAAGGTCCTAAGGACGTACGGGAAACCACGATGGAATCCATGGCCACAGCTTCCAAAGTTGCAACCTTTCTCGGCAAGGGAGAAATATCAGTTTCTCCTGAAGTGGCCTATCTGATTCCCAAGAGATGTGACCTCTGTGGAACTTGCATTGATCAGTGTCCCACGAGAGCTATTAAGAAAGGGAAAAACGAAGTTATCATAGACCCTATATCCTGCATTGGGTGTGGTATATGCGTTCCAATCTGTCCAAAAGAAGCTATAGATCTGAAAAATACCACTGAGGAACAGTTGATCGCTCAGATCAAAGGAATCGCTGAGGGAGAAGAGACGGCGCTTAGGATTATCGCTTTCGTAGAGAAAATGACAGCCTATGGTTCGGCTGACTTAGGTGGACAAAGTAGGCGAAGCTATTCTCCTGAGGTGAGGATATTGAGGGTACCAAGTATAGCCCGTCTGGGGATCAAACATGTTCTCCATGCCTTCGCAGCAGGGGCCGACGGTGTTATCTTTGTAGAGGGAGACGACAGTGTATTCAGAGAAGACAAGTTGAGAGAACGCGTCATCCATTTCAAGAAGGATTTGGGCAAATTTGGAATACAGTCCCTTAGACTGCAGTCTACCACCACGACTCTTCCTCAATACGAAAAGATGCTGACTCTCTTCGACGATTTTGTAGAGCGAGTCAAAAAAATGGGTCCCATAACCCGAGAGAAGCGTGAAGAAGTTAAAAAATACCTTGAGGGTGACAAAATTGTCGCATGAAAAAGACAAACTTTTCGCAGAAGCGAAAACCCCCCAGCCAGTTACGCGCGAGGAATCCAGAAGGGATTTCCTTAAAGAAGTCATGAATATGCAAGGGGGAGAAAAAATACTCGAATGCATTCAATGCGGTTCATGTGCAGGCGGGTGCCCAACTAGGTTCGCCATGGATTATTCTCCAATGCAAATCATAAAAATGATAAATCTGGGCATGAAAGAAAAGGTTTTGTCAAGCTCAACAATTTGGGTTTGCTCAAGTTGTTACACTTGCGCCACTCGTTGCCCAAGAGATGTAAGTTTTGCCACGCTCATGATGTCTCTTAGAAACAAAGCCATTCGAGAGAATCTGGTCAAGAACGGCGCAAAGTTGAATTTTCACAAGTATTTCTTTGAAGTCGTCAACAAATATGGAAGACTTCATGAGCCTGAGCTTCTCGTTAAGCTCTTGGATAAGACTGATTTTAGGAGTCTTCGCAGCAACGCCAGTCTGGGATTGAGATTATTCAAGAAAGGAAAACTGCAAATAAGGGCGCCGAAAATCAAACAGACTTCATGGCTTTGCACTATACTTGAAAAGACCAATGAGAAGGAATCTCAATGAAATACGCTTTTTACCCGGGATGTTCTGCTCAATCCACGGCAAAAGAGTACGAAGATTCAGCCAAGGCAATCAGCAAAGTTCTGGACATAGAACTAGTTGAAGTACCTGACTGGAACTGTTGCGGAGCCATCGATGCAGTGTATGCCTTCAAACCACTGTACTCAATTGCCCTCGCAGCCAGAAACTTGGCTCTAGCAGAAAAAATGCAGATGGACATTGTAACTCTGTGCAGCGCCTGCTACTTCACTCTGTCTAGAACCAACAAAATTCTGAAAGAAGATTCGGGAACGAAAAGCAAAGTTGATGAAGCGCTGGAAAGCGCTGGGTTCAACTACAATGGCGGTGTCAGAGTGAGGCATTTTGCTGACGTTCTCTTGTCTGATATAGGTCTCCAGAAAATAAAGGAGAAAGTCAAGGTTCAGTTGACCACTCTCAATGTCGCTTCTTATTATGGTTGTTTCCTAGTCAGACCGCCAGACATCTGCAATTTTGATGATCCTGAACACCCGATGCGTTTGGATGAACTGGTTGAGACTCTGGGTGCGTCCAAAGTTGACTACTACGGCAAGACCAGATGCTGTGGAGGTTCACTGGGCATAACTGATGAAGAGATAATGCTGAAAATGTCTAAGGATATTTTGCTGAACGCCAAGAATTCTGGAGCCAACTGTATGGCAACTGCATGTCCTCTATGTCATTTTAACTTGGACGCAAGACAGAAGGACATAGAGTCGCGTTTTGACGTCAAAATAAACCTTCCAGTGCTTCATTTCACCCAACTTATCGGCTTAGCATTTGGAATAGAGCCGAAGCAACTTGGGCTGCATAGAAATTGCGTGTCTCCAAGGAAGATTTTTCCTTTAACTGTGGCTAATGCTTCGAAGGCTGGAAAATCCGCAGCTGATCGAAACTTGTAGCAAATTAAACCTGAATAGAAGACACGGAAAAATAGCTGAAAGCCATAAACATGAAACACCAACGCTTGAACCAAGAAGCGCGCGAACGGGGATATAGCTATTCCTTGCCGGCGCGCATCACTGGGATCGCTGCTGGAGCATAAGCAGCAGCTACTAGCAACAAAGTGAGAGCTAGTTGCGCCAAACTTGCGCCCTTGAGAATTCCTTGAACTGCGTAGCCGGCGATTAGTCCGAAGCTGGCGATGCTGAGCGCTTTTATCGTGCCCAAGTTCGCTGGCGCCATCAGAACGGAGTGGTTGTAGTGTACTCGTAGTATTTTGGTCGACCTGTAGACATGCGGCAGCGAGAGCAGTGAGAGTAGCGCGAAGACCGGTATTAGGCGAAGTGCCACAGCGCCAACTATAACTGCGTATGCACAGAGCCAGCTTGTTATGTAGAGTTTGACTCCTGCTTTTCTGCCATATCTCACTACCAGAGTGATTTTTCCAGCGGAACGATCTTCTTCGACGTCGGGAATTTCGTTGATGACAATCATGGAAAAAACCATTATGCCTATGGGCAGCGTCGCCAGAAACGCCTCCAGTGTGAGCATCTGCGATTGAACGTAGTAAGCGCCCAAACCGATGGTACCTCCGAAATTCACGAGCACTGACAACTCCCCAAATCCGTGGTGGCTGAAGCTTACAGGGGGCGCGGTGTAGAAGACGGCGCAGAACACGCCGACTAAGCCGAAAAGTAGCACGGGCAGCCCTCTGACGGCTGTTAGGTACAGCCCCGCCGCAATGGTAACGGAGAAGCAAAGTGAGAACGCCAGAAACATTTTCTTAGGTTTGATGGCCCCGCTGCTGAGAGTGCCGCTTCCGCCCGTGTACGGGTTCTTCTCTCCTGGCTTCAGCCTGTCAACCGCGTGCTTATAGTCGAAGTAGTCATCTGTCATGTTCAAGCCAATGTTGTTGATAATTATGACTGCCAAAACGAGAAGGAAGAGCCAGAGGTAGAACTCGCCGTTTGCCCAACTGATTAACCCGCCTAGGACGGCTGGGAAGATGCTTGGGGGAACGAAGTGGTAGCGGATGGCTTGCCACCACACTTTGGCTCTTGAAGTCTGCCTGCTCATGGAGTTCAACAATCGTGGCTGGTATTGACGGTATGGTGTGGACTGCATTTATCTTTTTGTAGGAAACCCGACGCGTTCCGGTATATGTTTTTTTTACAGAGGTGCGTGCAAAAGTTGTTTTAGCGCGCTAATCGTCGCAGCGCGCATGGGTGTTCCGAAATTGGTCAAAAGTGGTCATAATTCGCCTTTTTGCTTTCTAACACGCTGGATGGTTCCATTCAGAGGACATGCTTTGACATGCGACCTAAACGCCAAAAGCGGACTTTTAACCATTTTTAACCATTTTAGGAACATGCATGCGCGCTCGTCCGTTTAGCCTAACTAATATTTGAGTCTTAGCGAACCTGCCATTCCGACGAGATAGTCCTTGTAAATGGATTCTTTCAGTGGTTCCAAGCTTGTGATGGCATTAGTAATGTATTGGTTTATTTTGTCGGTGCAGTAGCGTAGGGATCCTGTGCTTTCTAGGCCTTCACGCAACATATTAAGCGCGGTCTCCTTCTCGTGGGGATTTTGAGTTTTAGTTGTAACAATCGCTTGAAATAGCTCGTCTCTGACCTCTGGTTTAGCGGATTCGCATAGGTGAATGATGGGAAGGTTTGCTCGAAATTCATTGATGTCTTGAGGGAGAGCATCCTCAAGCGGGATTATGTCTGAGAGATCGTCCTTAATTTGATATGCCATGCCGTAGTTCTCACCGAACTCAGTCAGCGCATCGGTTTCATCGCGTGAAGCATTCGCGGCAATTGCCGCGCATTGGGTTGATGCTTTGAACAGCGAGGCGGATTTCCTGCGAATTGTTTCTAGGTAGTCGCTCTCTTTCCGGGTGTCCATTGCTTCTTCTACATCCAAGTACTCGCCATCCGATAGTAGCAGGCAGGTTCGTGAAATTATCTTGACTATTTCGCTTTCATAGTCAGCACTCAAGTAAAGTGAAAGCGACGCTAATGCGTCTCCGACTAGAACGGCGTCTCTGACGCCCCATTTTGTGTTAACGGTTAGCTCATTTCTTCTAAATATGTCTTGATCCAAAATGTCGTCGTGAATAAGAGTGGCGACATGGAGCATCTCAATCGCCAAAGCCAATCTTCTCACAGTTTCAATTCGTCCGCCGACGCTTTGAGCGCTGAGCAGGACCAAGATTGGCCTAAGTCGCTTTCCTCGGGTTCGCAAAACGTATTCGATTTTTTCACGGAGTCCAAGGTCAGCTACTAGTGGCATAATTTTTGAAAGCTCAACGTCAACTACTCTCTTTGCGTCTCCCGTATAAGTGTGGTAACCTTCCTCACTGTACACAACTTTGATTTGCTTACCTGACAAGCAAACAAGCCTTCAAAATTCGGTTGCCATGGAAAGTATCCTTGACAAGTTATAAATCTTTCCGAAAGCGCGCTAAAAGATCTTATTTCTACAAAACGCGCGCATTGTCTGACTTGGGAGTCACAGTTATCGTGCCCTCAGAATTAGGGCATCTGGGGCTTGAACGAAAGATAGCAGATGAAGAATTTTTGGTTCATGGAGTCATCATTATGCAGACTCGTTTTTCAGGCGGAACCACCACTTGAGGATTGCAAGTGGAAAAGATGAGAGGCGTCAGCGTCAACACAAACTTGATATCATACTCTATTGACAAAACGGGAATCGAGATCTGCCCAACCTTGTCTCTGTTCAGAGAGAACTAGACTGGCAAAACAGCATTCAGCTACCTCTATCGATCAAATATAAAAGCTCGTTGAAAGCGTATATTTTGATTCTAAAGGCTTTCTTGTCTTCCCTGAGTAGCTTATAATACCAGTTAAATTACAGTACACTTGATTATTTGTGGGATTTTGCCTGCGGTGCCCACTTGGCCTTTGTAGATTATTAGTACGCCTTCCACGCCTTCAATCGATAATCCTTTGCTGATTCCTGCTCGAATGGCGGCTTGGGCGTCTTCGCCTTTAACCACATTGCCTACGGCTGTGGCTGCTGCATCGGCTAAGGCGGCGTTTTTGCAGAAAACCGTTGCTGCCTCGGCATCACCAAAACTCAACGCGTGGCTAAATCGTCCTGAACTTGTGGCGACGCCGATTGGGAATTCTGTTAGCCGAAAGCCGAACCGTTTTGATAGGGGCTCGTCTCCAGCGGCAACTGCCACATCAACAGGCGTGTTTGATACTGCTGAGATTTCTCCGCCGTCTTCCACAACAGCCACTTCGCAGCCTTCACGAGTCATGTCGCTTACTGCTAGGTCAGCTATTGCTCCGGCTACGGCTGCCATGGGTCCAACGCCTGCTTTTTCTGCGGCTAAAGCCATCAGTTTAGCCACGAGAGGTTTTTCTGGCGCAGGGATTGGTTTTAGCGTGTACAGGAATTTGGGGTTTGCTCTTATGTAGATTTCGAGTTCTTGCCTGTTGCGTTTGATTGATTCGATGGCGGCTTGGATGGCTTTTTGCTTATCAGAAATTAAGGTGCATTGCGTTTCTTTTAAGGTAAAGTTTTCTTTGAATAGGTTTCTTGTCAACTTTTACTTTTTCCTGTTATTCGCTGATTGCTCAGAGTTAGTTTGCTTAACTGATTTTATGGCTCTGGCTGGGCACGCGTCAACGCATATGCTACAGGTGCTTCCAACGCATTTTTCCTTGTCGAACTGCACTGATGAATCCTTATCTATGCTTATGGCTTCCACAGGGCAAAGAGCCACACAGGAGCCACAGCTAAAGCATTTTTCTGTGTCAACTTCGATAAGTTTTGGTACAGTAACTGAGACGCCTCTTTTTCTGAAGGCTTTTATTATTTTTTCCTGTGCCTCGTCTGGGATTTCAGCGAGTATTTCGCCGCCTTTAGAGTTTATGTGGGCTGCTAAAATGGCGATTGGCACTTTATATTCGAGAACTATTTGGGAAGTTATCGGTTGTGGTACTTGTTCTTCAGAGAACCTTAAGAGAACTCTTACCATGTTTTACCGTCCTAACAGTTTAGACACATCTTCAGAGGTGACTATTCCCAGCACTTTCTTTTCGATATCGATCACGGGTAGTGCTGAAATGTTATGCTGCGCCATCCGTTTAGAAGCAATTTCCAGCGGCTCATCAGGTTTAGCAGTGATCACGTTGCGTGATTCTATGTCTGCTAACGCTTTTTTGCCTTCAGCCATAGCCCGAGTGATATCCCACGAAGTAACTATTCCCCGCAACTTCCCAGCGCCATCAACCACGACTATGTGATTAACCGATTTGGTGACAATTCGCTCTGCAATGGCGCGTATTTCCTCATTCTCGGTGCATGTGACCGCTGGATGCATAACGCTGACGACGAACGGTATTTCCCCAGTCTGCCTCATAGGTTTAAACACGCTGTCACTTGGCAACCGCTCGATAGGCGTGGTTAAGAAGAACGTGCCTTCCTCAATCCAAGACTTTAGTGTCTTAGAAACTTTCTTAGCCATCTTTAGGCTAGACAGGGAACTAACCCTGACTTTCTTATCATCAATTATTATCGAGCCAGACTTCAACTCTTTATAACTAACTTGCCGTAGCTTCGGGCGGTCCCTGCGAGGCACACTGTAATCAACCACGTCGGTGAAAATTTCACTGTCGCGAATCGCTGTCTTCTTCGCCAAGCCCTCATTCAAAATTGGAATAGGAACCCCTAAACCCACATAGAGCGATGTGCCATAACGCGTGAAAGCAGCGCCCTGCAAGAACTCAGGCGACATCTTCTTGGCATCCCCTTTCACCATCAAAGTGCCGTTCAAGTTTTTAGGGCTATGCTGCGTTCCCTCACCAATAACGTAACCCTGCGCTCCACCAAGGAAAATCCTTGTTCCCATGCCAATCGTTTCGTAATCAGGGTCATTCATGAGCGGGTTTAATTCGCCTGCACCAGAAAACGTAGCGTTCCGCAGTCTGGGCAAAAGCTTGCTCATGTAAGTGTAAATGGTTTCGTCACTGCTGTTCACGGCGCAGTTATAGCGTTGGTAGCAGTTGCGGAAATTAAGCAGGTAAAACTGGTTTAAATCATCCTTTGTCAAAGTTGTTTTAAGCTGAGTTCTCGGGTAACAGTCAGTTCCATAAGCTGTGGCACGGAGCTCAACCTCTTTTCCAGCTACCAAATCTTGGATAACGTGTCCGCCGCCGTACTCGAAAGGCTGCTTCTCGGACATGTTGGTTGCGCCAATAAACAAGTCAACAGCTGCACCTGGATGGCAAACTTCAACATCATTAATCCAAGCATAGTCAATCTTTATTGGCGGGTCAGAATGCCCAAGGTTAATAATTGCACCTGAGGAACACATCGCTCCAAAAGTGCCTGTTGTAACCACATCAACTTCTTTAAACGCGACTTCGACGCCGCTGCTTTCAACTAGTTTTTTCATTTCTTCAGCGGTTAAAACTTGAACGTCGCCTTTGCGTATTTTCTCGTTAATCTCTTCTACTGTACGAGTTTTACCCTGTTTGGACAATTAGCCTTACCTTGATGCCAATCGAAAAGGTGTCGCACGTTAATATTTTTTGCGCAACAATTCAATGGTTTACCAGAGTTTCCAGGGCAAATCATCCATATACTCGTTCAATGAGCGGATTGAATTGCCATTTTTACCTTTCTGCTTTAACACTTCCACCAACGCATCGGCTAACTGCAAGTTCGTTATCACTGGCACGTTAAATTCTACTGCTTGGCGTCTGATGATGTAGCCGTCGGTTAAAATTTCTGAGTAATTGGCCTGCTTGTTAGCCATGGGTACGTTAATTACTAAGTCTATTTTGCGTTCTTGCAGGTAATCGAGGATGTTTGGGTTAGCTTGAGCTTCCTTAACCTTGTAGAGCACTGTAGCGTTTACGCCGTTAGCATTAAGTACAGCAGCTGTATGCGCGGTCGCGTAGATTTTAAAACCCATCTCAGCCAAAGCCTTAGCTATCGGCACAACTCGTTTTTTGCGTTCTTCATCGCCGCCAACACTTATGAATACTGCACCATCTTTTGGTGGAATTTTGAATTCTGCAGACTGCAATGCCTTGGAAAAAGCGTCAGAGAAGTTTTCTCCTAAACACGCTACCTCACCAGTGCTGAGCATTTCTACTCCGAGAACAGGGTCAGCGCCGCTTAAGCGCATAAAGCTGAACTGCGGAACCTTAACTCCAACGTGAGGGGCAATGGTCATTGGTGAGAGTTTAACGCCATCGATTTTTTTGCCTAGCATCGCCAAAGTGGCTAGCTCAATGAGGTTTATTCCGCGTGTTTTGCTGACAAAAGGCATTGAACGCGATGCTCGCAGGTTGCATTCAATGACACTAACTACGTCGTCTTTAACGAGGTATTGGATGTTGTATGGTCCGTGAATTTTAAGCGCTTTGACTATGCTTAGTGTGCAGTCCTCAATTTTCTTCTGAACCTCAACCTTTAATGCTTGAGGGGGAATGGTCATGGTTGCGTCGCCGCTATGGACGCCAGCATATTCCACGTGTTCCATTATGGCGCCAATCAGCACGTTTTCTCCGTCAGAAACGCCATCAACCTCAACTTCTTTAGCGCGATTTATGAATTTGCTGATAACTACTGGGTGGTCACGTGAAACCTTAGCTGCCAAGTTCAGGAAATTTTCCAGCGATGTCTCGTTGTAAGCTACACGCATCGCGGAGCCTGACAGCACGTAGCTTGGGCGAACGATAACTGGGTAACCGATTTTTTCGGCAAACCGTTTGGCGTCGGCAATTGATAGTAGTTTGCTCCAGCTAGGCTGACCAATCCCAAGCTGGTCAAGAAGCGCGCTGAATTTTGAGCGGTCTTCAGCCAAATCAACGTTTTCAGCGGAAGTACCGAGCAGTTTTACTCCTGCGTTGGAGAGTTTCATGGCTAAATTGTTTGGAATTTGACCGCCGACGCTGGTGATGACGCCTAACGGGTTCTCTTTCTCATAAATATCCAAGATTCGTTCAGTTGTAAGTTCCTCAAAGTACAGTTTATCAGAAACATCGTAGTCCGTGGAGACTGTTTCAGGGTTATAGTTAACCATTATTGCTTCTTGAATACCGTTCTTCTTTAAAGCCCAAATCGTGTTGACGCCGCACCAGTCAAACTCCACGCTTGAGCCTATTCTGAAGACACCCGCGCCTAACACGATAACTTTGCTTGTGTTACTTGTTAATTCAATGTCATCTTCGTCTCCACCGTAAGTCAGGTAGAGATAGTTTGTTTTTGCTGGCCATTCAGCTGCCAACGTATCAATCTGTTTGACTACTGGGACAATGTTTGCGTTTTTTCTAAATGTTCTAATCGTAGATTCATCAGTGCTTTGGCATATGGCGATTTGCTCATCAGAAAATCCTAAACGTTTAGCTTCACGAATAACTTCAGCGGCTGAGCTATGTCCAAGGTTTAGCTCCCGCAGTTCTGCTTCCATATTAATAATATTTTGAATTTTGTACAGGAAGAACGGATCAACACCGCTTAAACGGTAGATTTCCATGATGGATATGCCCATTTTTAACGCTTTAACAATCGTGTAGAGCCTCTCATCTGTCGGGTTTGCAAGCACATCACGTATTCTCTCTTCAGGCTCAGGCTCTGAATCTTCTGGGTTGCAAACTAAGCCTATCTTGCCAGTGTCCAACATGCGCACGGCTTTTTGCAATGCCTCTTCAAAGCAGCGGCCAATAGCCATAACCTCACCCACGGAACGCATCTGCGGACCAATGTGGCGATCAGCGTTCTTGAATTTCTGCAGGTCCCAGCGTGGAATTTTCACAGTTATGTAGTCTAAGGCTGGTTCAAAACAGGCTGTAGTGACTTCTGTTACTTTGTTTATTAGTTCTGGAAGCAAATAGCCCAGCGTCAGTTTTGTTGCTATGTAAGCTAAGGGGTAACCTGTTACTTTGCTTGCGAGTGCCGAGCTTCTGGACATGCGCGAGTTAACTTCGATTACACGGTACTCTTCTGATTTCGGATGCAGAGCCCATTGGATGTTGCATTCGCCAACAATGCCTAAACTGCGTATTGCATTGATTGATGTTGATCTAATAAGGTGGTATTCACGGTTTGACAGTGTTTGTGAGGGAGCTACAACTATTGAGTCTCCTGTGTGGACGCCCATGGGGTCGAAGTTTTCCATGTTGCAGACTGTTAAGCAGTTGTCTGCGTAGTCGCGCATGACTTCATATTCGACTTCTTTCCAGTGTCCAACGTACTCTTCAATGAGTATTTGGCTTATTCGACTTTGGACTAAACCACGGGTTGCTATTTCTTTAAGTTCCCAAGGGTTGCGGGCTACGCCTGCGCCTTTACCGCCAAGAGTATACGCAACCCTAATCATGACTGGATAACCAATCTCATCAGCCACTTCCAAAGCTTGTTTAACGGTTGTGGCTGATTTGCTTTTTAATGGCGGAACACCTGCTTTGAGCATTGCTTGCCGGAAACGTTCACGGTCGCCCGTGTCCTCTATCGCTTGGATGGGTGTACCTAAAACTTTAACGTTGTATTTTTGCAGAACACCTGTTTTTTCAAGTTCCAAACCGCAGTTTAAAGCGGTTTGCCCACCGAAACCCAGGAGGATGCCGTCGGGTCGTTCTTTTGCGATAACTTTCTCAACGTACTCAGGCGTGACTGGAAGAAGATACACTTTTCCTGACAACCGCGGGTCAGTCTGAATAGTCGCAATGTTAGGATTAACCAACACCGTTTCTATGCCCTCTTCCCGCAGAGCCTTGAGACATTGGCTTCCCGAGTAGTCAAATTCAGCTGCTTCACCGATTTTTATGGCGCCGCTTCCAAGAACCAGCACTTTCTTTATCCAGTCAAACTTTGGCATGCTCATTGAGCCTCCAACATTTTTGCAAACTTATCAAACAGCATTT
>Ga0208457_1001170_pt1 | contig 20067 bp, 19 predicted proteins | sample June2015DPH_10_1_FD_185513 | JGI IMG/M metagenome (GOLD analysis project Ga0208457, IMG submission 185513) | Peatland microbial communities from SPRUCE experiment site at the Marcell Experimental Forest, Minnesota, USA - June2015DPH_10_150... | ecosystem: Environmental > Terrestrial > Soil >... | reverse complement strand
AAACTGCCGTGCAGGCCGCGAATAAACTGAAGAATCGTCTCCGCCTTCGTTTCGAGAATGGCCTCCATCACCAGATTCCCACGCGAATCCCGAACGGCGACGGAGATCGTTGCCTGATGCACATCCAGCCCAATATACTTGGCATCGTTCATGAGGGCGCTCCTTGTAGGTGATGATGCGAACGATCAAACCCTACTTCAAAGGGGCGCCCTTTTATAATGCGTTACTCCACGAGTTGGGACATTCCGTCGTCGCCAAACGCTACGGAATTGCGGTCCCGCGAATAACCTTGTTCATCTTCGGGGGAGTCTCGCAGATCGCGACGGAGCCTACCAGCGCGGCGATGGAATTCTGGATCGCGATCGCCGGACCTGCCGTGAGTTTTGCGCTAGGGACCATCTTTTGGGAGCTACGGCCGGTCCTTGCCAGCGTCCCGCCGCTCCTGGCTCTTGCGAAATATATGGCGCTGATCAACCTTGGTCTGGGCGCTTTCAATCTTATTCCTGCTTTTCCTTTGGATGGAGGCCGCGTCTTTCGAGCGATTATCTGGGCCATCAGCGGGAATTTTCGTCGCGCCACCTCCATCGCGGTCTTTACAGGACGCTTTTTCGGCTTCCTTATGATCTTTCTTGGCGTTTGGCAGGCTATGGCCGGGAGCTTCTTCAACGGTATGTGGACGGCATTCATAGGCTGGTACCTGGAAAGCGCCGCGACTAGCCAGGTGCAAGAGCAAAGAGTGAAGGATTTGCTGGCGGGCCATAAGGTTTCGGAGATGATGACTCGGGATTGCGCGCAGATCCCGGATGACCTGACCTTGCAAGAGCTCGTCGAAAACCACATCTTGGCCGGCGGGCATCGCTGCTTTGTAGTAGTCCATGGGGACAAGGCCATTGGACTGGTTACCCTTGCGGAAATCAAGAAGGTGCCGCGGTCGTCTTGGCCCACGACGAGTGTGACGCAAGTAGTGATCCCGGCTGACAAGCTTGTGTCGACGCCAGCGGACGCAGAGGTGTGGACAACCATCGAAAAGATGGAGCGGAACGGAATCAATCAGCTCCCTGTGGTGGAGCGCGGCAGACTCATCGGAGTGTTTTCGCGTGACGATCTGGTCCACTATATGGGGACTTTGCAAAGTCTGCGTGCGTAAACGATGCCGTGCGCCAGCCATCGCGCTTGAGACCTTCCAACGCTGAAGAGAAGCAAGATCACCGGTCTCCCTACAGCAATGAAGCGTGCTTCGCGCGAATCCAGATCTCGACCTCTTGGTGTAGAGATTCCGCAATCGCCCTCATTTCCTGAAGCTCTCGATCCGAGATTCCACCGCCAATATCATAGCTGCTGACGTTTCGCTTCTTTCGAAATGCGTCAAAGCTTCGGATGAATTCTGCGCTCTTGCCGAGCGTAAGTGAAAGAGACTGGATGATCCGATAGTGATGGCTATCTCTGGATGCACGGTATCCGGCGGCAGCAAGCGCCGCCGTAGCGGCCTGCAAAGCAGCGTTGTACGCAATGGCAAAGCGCCAATCAATTGAAACATCTTTGGACTGGCTGTCTTTCAGATCGCGTTCCACGATGCTTAGCAGGTTTCCGATTTCCTCTCGGCTGCTCCGGTGAGTATCGAGCCAGCCGTTCTTAACCCAGTCTTCGAAGCTCATGCTCGTCTCCGACCACAAAAATCTTTTTCTGTCGTAATAGGGTTGTCAAAAAGTAGTTCTTCGCCTTCAGCTTCGCGCCATATTCTGACGGAGGATATACAGTCGGGTTAATCTCCCGGCCAAGTTTGGTCTCTACCGTGCTCAGACACGAGACGACTTCGCCGAATCCGACGTCCCCGATGACCAAGACGTCGATATCACTCGACGCTCTCTCCACGCCCTTCGCGACCGAACCGAAGATAAAGGCAGCTCGGACGCGATCTGCCACCGGCTGCAGGGCTTGCTGGATAACGTCTCGAATCCCCGCGGTCTTGGTAAGAATGCCTTTGAGTTCGGAAAAAATCGGGTTGGCCGAATTCGCCTGGTAGTAAACTTGGTTTCCTCGCCTCACCCGTAACACCAGTCCGGCATCTGTGAGCTGCTTGAGTTCCCGCTGAGCAGCGCCAAGGCCAGTTTCCGTCCGTCGCACGAGGTCGCGCAGATAGAACTGTTCCTCGGCGTGACCATAGAGCAGAGCAAGAATGGCCCGGCGCGTATCGCCAAAGAGAAGCTGTCCGAGAGAGGAGACTGTACCCATTTCAGGTACGATTGTACCCCATTTGAGTACAACCGTCCAGATCTCCCCAGAGCATTCACGTGGCTACTCACTCGAGCCCATCCACATTCCAACAGGAGTTTGGGAAGGCTGCAATCCGAAGTGGCAGCCTATCATTTGTGGCTTCTGCCGTTGCGCGGCAGAGTCCATTTCTTGGTTCATTCATGGTCCAGCACCTGTTCTTCAGGGTTCCAAAGCGCGACTTTGGTAGCCATCCGGACCACGTAGCTTCAATCAGATGCCAATAGGTTGTGTACTGTCACGGCAGAGGTAGTCGTGGGATCGAACCCTCCAAGAAAATTCATTCTGCTTTTCACGATGTCGGCCCGCCATCCGCGCCGCATGATTTTGTCACGCACCAATGACCGACCATCGTGCAGAGCTTACTGCCCACTTATGCCCCCGCGAATCTGGGTTAAATAACTTCCACACAAGACATTATGGCGGAGGCGTGTGGAAGTCGAATCCACCATTCGGCCCGCGAGAAGGGCCGAATCGCCGGCTTTGAAGGCCGGGAAGGTCACCGGACCCCTTTCGCCCCCGTTGCAGCAAGGTCATCAGACTACAGAGTTTACTCAACGCTTTCAACTTGGGCCTCATCCGCGACTGACTGTGTAGGGCGCGAACGATTCCCTGCCGGTCGACTGACGGCCTTTTGGCAACCCCTTCTACAGCCTGTCTCGTAAATTCTTCGAGCTACCATCCTGCGCAGCTCAGGGGTTAAGACCTCTGAATTAGAGGACCTTTTCGACATGGCTGAACAGGCTGCGGAAAGACAGCCAAGAGGCTTTCTTCAGAGCTTCCGCCAGAAATCGGCGGACGCAAAAGGCGCGAAAGCCCATTGGTTGCAGAAGTTTTACGCCGGGGCTGAAGCCCCGGCCTCCTAAAGAAGAGACTTTTTCCGCAAGCTGTACCCTTCGCTGCGCTCGGTGTAAAAAGCTATGCCCTCCCAAGAGCCATTTATGAGCTGGCTTCTGATCAGAAGCTTGTTTATCAGGACTATTCTGGTCGGGATTCCGTGTGCAGCTCATTTTTGTGACGAACCGCACAGCCCCGTGACGCGCGGCAGCTTGTATAATGTAGTTGGACAAAGCAACTCGGTTTGGTCCGCTGTTCCCATCCTCGGTGCTTCGCTCCCGCCGATGCCGGGTGAGGGAAAGTTGGGATGAAGTTTTGGGCCCGAAGGACTAGCTGGCTGATCTGTGGCATCCTGGCGGCAGGATTCTTCCCGCCACACTGTTCGGCATCCGGCGGCGGCGCTCCCCGCACGCAAGCATACGATATTGCCCAAAAACATTTGCTGAGTTTTGTCGGCGAACCTCTTCCCGGGCATCCTACCGTGCAGGGCGCTCCCTCGTTTTACGGCCCGGATATCCTTTATCAATACATGGACGGCGGGGCGGACGTTTATCTCCTCTATGATTTCCAGGTCCTGCTGCACCAGGACTTCAAAAGCGGGCAGGCCGAACTGGCCGTGGACATCTTTGACATGGGCAACTCCGAAGACGCCTTCGGGATGTATGCGGCGGAGCGCGCGCCAGGCTACAACTTTCTGAATATTGGCATCGAGGCTTACCGCAACGAAGGCATTTTGAATTTTCTGCAGGACCGCTACTATGTCAAGCTGGCGGGTTTTGGCCCCGGCTCGGATGATTTGTTGGAGAAAATTGCGCGCGTCCTCTCGGAGAGGATTGCCGGGACACGGACGTTCCCTACCCTGCTCGAGAAGATTCCGCAAGAGCATCGCGTGAATCACTCGGAACAGTTCACGCGGAAGGACCCGCTGGGTCACTCGTTTCTGGGCCCGGCGTACGTCGTGAGCTATAAACAGGGCGAGGTGGAGAGCAAGCTGTTGATTTCCGTGGCCAAGGATCCTGCCGAGGCGAAGACCAGGCTGGAATCGCTGGCGAAATATTTTCGCGAGAGCGGCAAGTGTGAAGCTGCCCCCGATTTGGGCGACGGCGCAATTCAGGCCAGCAACACTTTCGAGGGACACGTGATTGCCGTTGCACGGGGACATTACCTGATTGTGGTTATAAATCCGGCGGGCGATGCGGCGGCGGCGCTGAAAAAGACGGCACAAGGTTTGAAGTGACAGGAAGCGGATTGATTTTCGTGGCATCGCAAACCGAGGAGACCCCATGAAAGACTGCCCCCGCAGAGCATTCCTGAAGACGCTCGCGCTGGGAGGCGCGGCGTTGAAACTTGGGCCGTTTGCGTGGGATGCGCTCGCGGCGGCGTCCGGCCCGGCGCTGAGCATCGCGCACTATCGCACGTCTCCGAAGGAGCCAGACGGCGTTTCCGAAGAATCGCAGCGCTTGACCCGGGAAGCGATCGCCGGGCTTGGGGGTATGCAGCGATTCGTGAACCGCGGAGACATCGTGTGGGTGAAACCGAACATCGGCTGGAACCGCAAGCCGGAACAAGCGGCGACAACCAATCCAGACATTGTCTCGACCGTAATTGCGCTGTGTTACCAGGCGGGCGCCAAGCACGTGATCGTGAGCGACAACCCGTGCAACCCCGCCGTGGCTTCTTTTGCACGCAGCGGAATTCAGGAAGCGGCGCAGAAAGCGGGCGCGGACTGCTTCGTGATGGACGATCGCAAATTCAAGAGCACCAAGCTGAACGGCAAGGTTCTGCCGGCTTGGGAAGTGTATGCCGATGCGCTGGGCGTGAATAAATTCATCAACATTCCGATTGCCAAGCACCACGGGCTGTGCAAAGCCACGCTGGGGATCAAGAACCTGATGGGTGTGATGGGCGGCGAGCGCAACCGCTTCCATCAGGACTTAGGCAACACGTTAGTGGACCTTGCCGCGTTTTTCCGCCCGAGCTTGGTTGTGCTTGATGGCGTGCGCGTGCTGACGGCGAATGGGCCGAGTGGCGGCAACCTGGCGGACGTGCAACGCCGTGACACCGTGGTTGCGGGAGTGGATCAGGTGGCGGTGGATTCTTTCGGAGCAACCCTGCTGGGCCTGAAACCGCAGGACATTGGCTACATCGTCGAAGCCAGCAATCGCAAGCTCGGAACGATGGATTTCGAATCTCTGAAACCCCGGCGCGCGGAATTGTAATCGCAGGCTAGGCAACCGGCACAATCTTCATGGCGAAAAAAGACATTTCGTGGCCAGTGTGGCTCCGCCGGGCGAGCCAGACCGGGTTCATGCTGCTGTTCCTCTATTTGTTCATTCAGGCGGCCTACCATCCCATCAACCGGCTCGGCGGCCGCGTCACTCTATTCTTTGATCTCGATCCGCTGGCGTTTCTCTCCGCCTGGATAGCTTCGCATCAGATTGCCACATCCATGCTGCTCGCGCTGATTACGCTCGGGGCGACAATCATCTTCGGCCGTTGGTTCTGCGGCTGGGTGTGCCCCGTCGGAACGCTGCACAACCTGGTGACTGCCTGGCGGAAAACATCTGCCAAGGCGCGCCTGACCGTCGGCGGCTACACGAAGTGGCAAAAATCAAAATACTATCTGCTTGGCGGCTTGCTGGTGGCTGCGCTGCTGGGGTTGAATCTCGTGGGCTGGTTCGATCCTTTCTCGTTCTTTTACCGGAGCACGGCCATCGTGCTCTATCCCACGGCAAATGATGGAATAAAATCACTGTTCACGTGGATCTATCAGGCCGATCCGGGCATCGGCAAAGCGAGGCTCACGGTGGTCACCGAGCCCATCTATGAAGTGCTGCGGCGGCACGTCCTGGCTGCGTCTCAGCCGCACTTCTACGGAACATTCCTCATCGCGCTCATCTTTTTCGCTATCCTTTTGCTCAACCTCTATCGCGCGCGATTCTGGTGCCGCTACATCTGTCCCCTGGGCGCGCTGCTCGGCGTCGCAGCCAAGAATCCGATCGTCCGGCTGAAACGCAACGACGAGATCTGCAACGACTGCCGCCTTTGCGTTACGGACTGTCAGGGCGGGGCGAATCCGGATATAGCGGAAGGGTGGAAACCCTCGGAATGTTTCTACTGCTGGAATTGCCACGAATCCTGCCCGCTCCATGCCGTAACGTTTCGCGTGGACATCCCCGGCGCGAAGGGTTTCACAGCGTTATTCCAGTGGTTGCGAAATTTCTTCCGGCCGCCGCGCCCGATGCAGTTGGATCTGAAACGCAGATCGCTTTTGGTCTCGGGAGCCGCGGGCATCGGGGCCGTGCTCCTGGTGCACACGAGCGCGCAGGGCGAAGGGAGCGAATTCAATCCCGCGTTGATTCGTCCTCCCGGTGCAGCGGGCGAAGACGAATTCCTCGCCAAGTGCATACGCTGCGGCGAGTGCATGAAAGTTTGCCCGACGAACGCGATTCATCCGGCCATGAGCGAAGGCGGGATGGCCGGCCTGTGGACTCCCGTGCTGAAAATGAGGATCGGCTACTGCGATTACGAGTGCACATTGTGTTCGCAGGCTTGCCCCACCCATGCGATTCAAAAGCTAACCGTCGAAGAAAAGCAGAAGCTGCGGATCGGGACGGCGTTCTTCGATCGCGACCGCTGCTTGCCCTACGCTTCCGCGCGTTCCTGCATCGTGTGCGAAGAACACTGCCCGACGCCCAAGAAAGCGATTTGGTTCCAGGAAGTGCAGGTGATGACGCCGGGGGGAACTTCCGTCACGGTGAAGCAGCCACACCTGAATCCCGACCTCTGCATCGGCTGCGGGATTTGCGAAACCAAATGCCCCATCAGCGACGAGCGCGGCGTGCGCATCACCAGCGTGGGCGAAACGCGCAATCCCAAGAATCAGATTTTCCTGCCTGACGCCTATTCCGGCTACGGTAGCGGCCAAAACTGAAGGTGATATTTCGAGGAGCCAAACATGAAAAACCAGAACGAGTGGAATCGCAGGGAGTTCATCGTCAAGCCGCTGGCTCTGGCCGGCGCCGCGGGAATCCTGGGGCGGACTGATCTGCTCTTCGCCAATCCGCCGATGAAGACTGTCGCATCCGGTCCGGTCTTGCAGCGCATCCTCGGCAAGACGGGCTTGACGCTTCCGGTAGTCAGCATGGGCGTGATGAACGCGGACATCCCGGGACTCCTGCGGCGCGCGTACGAACTGGGCATACGCCACTTTGACACCGCCGGTGGGTACCAACGGGGCCGCAATGAGGAAATGGTTGGGCAGGTCATCAAGGATTTGGGCGTCCGCGGAAAGGTGACCGTTGCCACCAAGGAAGCCGTCCGGGATCACGATCGCGAGCTAAACACCGCGGACGGCAAAGCGCGCTTTATCGAAATGGCGGAAAAAAGCCTGAAGCGGCTGCAGATGGATCATGTGGATATTCTGTTCTACCACGCTGTGGATTCCGTGGAAGAAGTGCGCGCGGAAGGCCCGCTGGAAGCTTTGCGCACGCTGAAGAAAGAGGGCAAGACGCGCTTCATCGGAATTTCCACGCACAAGACCGTGGACGTTATCAGTGAGGCGATCCGGCTGGACATGTTCGATGTGGTGCTGGTCACGTTCAATTACACGATGGCGCACGACAACGGCATTTTGAGCACGATCGAGCGCGCGGCAAAAAGCGGCATCGGTGTCATCGCCATGAAAACGCAAGCCGGCGGCAGCGTTCGCCCGGACGTTCACCTGCCGAAGCCGCTTCCGCCTGTGAGCCAGACCGCGCTGCTGAAGTGGGTGCTCAATCATGACTTTGTGACCACGGCGATTCCCGGCTTCAGCACCTATGAGCATCTGGAACAGGATTTCTCCGTCGCCGGCAATCTGACGTACACCGAAGAGGAGAAAACGTTTCTGGCCGACAAGAGCTTCGCGGCGCAAGCGGAATTCTGCCAGCAGTGCGGCGAGTGCCGCGAAGCTTGCCCCAAGCGGGTGGAAGTCCCGGCATTGATGCGTTCGCACATGTACGCCCTGCAATACGGCAATACAGACATGGCGCGGACCACGCTTGCCGGAATTCCTGCGGGCAAGGGATTGGAAGCCTGCAGAAGCTGCGATTCATGCAGTGTAGCGTGCCGAAACTCCGTGCAAGTTGCCCGGAAAATCGGCGAACTCAAGGCGTTGACGCGCGGGACTGCCTTCTCCGTCTGAGCAACCGCGACGATGCGCTAATTTGCGGCTGTTGAATTTTCCTAATTTCACCCCTGCACCGCGGGTCCTTGCCCGATTCACGCATTTTGAAATAGCGCTATTCGGGCCTCTGCCCCATAATCTCCCAGAACTGCCGATCAGGCTTAAGGTGTGGCCGGCACGGCAAACAATCGATCAAAGAGGACGATGATTTTTCCGACTGAAACCCTTTCGGCCTGACGGGCGTCAAACTGAAGTCGTTTGCCACGCGTGAGCAAGAATCATTGTCTTCTGTGAGGAGGCTTTATGCTTGCGACTGCCATTGACCGGCGCACCTTCCTCCGCGTTTCCGCGATTAGCGGCGGCTTTCTGCTCGCCTGCCACGTGCCCATCTTCCCGGACGTCCTTGCGGGACAAGCGGCAGGCCCTCAACCGCCCGCCCAGGCCTTCGTTCCCACAGCATTTATTCGCGTGGCCGCCAATGGAATTGTCACCATAATCGCGAAGAACCCCGAGGTCGGCCAGGGCGTCAAAACGCACCTTCCCATGATCATCGCCGAGGAGTTCGATGTGGATTGGAAGGACGTCCGGATCGAACAAGCGGATCTGGACGAGACAAAGTATGGGCGACAGGTCGCTGGTGGAAGTACGTCCACACCCGTAAACTGGGACCCGCTGCGCCGCGTGGGCGCCGCCTGCAGGCAGATGTTTGTGGCCGCCGCCGCGCAGACGTGGGCCGTGCCGCAATCGGAATGCGAAACCTCTACCGGGCGCGTAATCCATACGGCTTCAAAACGCACACTCACCTACGGAGCGCTGGCGGAAAAAGCCGCCGCCTTGGCGCCACCGGATTTGAATTCCGTCACCCTGAAGAATCCGAAGAACTACAAGATCATAGGCAAACCGATCACGGGCGTGGATGTTCCTTCCATCGTGACAGGCAAGCCGATTTACAGCATCGACTTTCGCGTTCCTGGAATGTTGTGGGCCGTTTATGAAAAGTGCCACGTGTTCGCGGGAAAAGTGGTGACGGCAAACGTCGATGAGGTGAAGTCCTTACCCGGAGTGCGGCAGGCATTTGTGGTGGAAGGCACGACCGAACTTCTCGGCCTGCACAGCGGCGTGGCCATTCTTGCGGATACCTGGTGGCAAGCCAACTCCGCGCGCCAGAAACTCCAGATCAAGTGGGACGAGGGAGCCACCGCGCAACAAAGCAGCGAAGGATACGCGCGCCGCGCCCTGGAACTTTCCAAACAGGAGCCGGCCATCACGCTTCGTAAGGATGGCGACGCAGAGGCCGCGCTGCGCTCCGCCGCGAAGATCGTCGAGGCCGCGTATGATTACCCATTCCTCGCCCATGCGCCGATGGAACCCGAAAACTGCCTGGCGCATTTCCATGACGGGAAACTGGAGTTCTGGTCGCCCAGCCAGACGCCCGAATCCGGCCGCATGCAAGTGGCCAAGGTGCTGGGGATTCCGCACGACGACATCATCGTGCACATGATGCGGGCGGGTGGTGGGTTTGGGCGCCGGCTGACGAACGATTACATGCTCGAAGCGGCCGCCATCGCCAAGCGCGCAGGCGTGCCCGTAAAGCTCTTATGGACGCGCGAGGACGATTTCCACCACGATCACTATCGCCCCGCGGGATTTCATTTCCTGAAAGGCGGATTGGATACTTCCGGAAAAGTCGTGGCGTGGCGAAATCATTTCGTGACTTTCGGCGAAGGCGAGCAGTTTGCTCCCGCCGCGAACATTCCCGGCAACGAATTCCCGGGAACCTTTCTGCCGAATTTCCATTTCGGCGCGTCGCTGATGCCCCTGGGCGTGCCGACGTATGCTCTGCGCGCGCCGCGCAGCAATGCGTTTTCCTGGGTCTTCCAGTCGTTTACCGATGAACTCGCGCACGCCGCGGGCAAGGATCCCGTGGAGTTCCGACTGGAGTTGCTGAGCCTGGCGCGCGTCACCTCGCCCGATTCAAAGCCAGACCCCTTCTCCGGCAATTTGGACGCCGCACGAATGCAAGGCGTCGTACGCCTGGTTGCGGAGAAATCCGGCTGGGGCAAGCGAACCCTGCCGAAAGGCACGGGGATGGGCGTCGCGTTCCAATTCTCGCATCGCGGATACTTTGCAGAGGTCGTGGAGCTCAGCGTTGATGCCCAAAACGCGGTGAAAGTGAACAACGTGTGGGTGGCCGGGGATATCGGCAGTCAGATAATCAACCCTAGCAACGCCGACAATCAGGTGCGCGGCGCGGTCCTGGAAGGATTGAGCTCGGTGATGAGTTATGAAATCACTATCGACCACGGGCGCGCGGTGCAGAGCAATTTCCACGAATATACTCCCCTGCGCATGAATCAGTTGCCTGTCGCGGTCGAAGTGCACTTCCTGCACACCGATAATCCTCCGACAGGATTGGGCGAGCCCGCGCTGCCGCCCGTTCTTCCGGCGGTGTGCAACGCGCTCTTTGCGGCAACGGGGAAGCGCGTTCGCTCCCTGCCCTTGGCGAAACACGGCTTTAGCTGGGCCTGAGCTACGTCCGCCGGCGTTCGTTCCGTGGGCTCAGCGGATAACCTACGGACAGGAAGGTGGCACCTTGGGCGAGGTCAGGATCCCCGTAAATTCCGGCGAACTGCCGGTGTACGTTTCGACTCCCGAACAGGGCGCACCGTGGCCCGGCGTGGTGGTGCTCCACGACGTCGGTGGCATGTCGGAAGATCTGCGCAACCAAACACGGTGGCTGGCGCAAGCGGGATTCCTGGCAGCGGCTCCGAACCTGTACTTTCGCGGCGGAATGGTGAAATGTCTGTTCGCCATCGCGCGAGACCTGAAGGCCCGGCGCGGTCCGACGTTCGACGACGTGGAGGCCGTGCGCACGTGGCTGATTGCGCAAGAAGGATGCTCGGGCAAGATTGGCGTCATCGGGTTTTGTATGGGAGGCGGGTTCGCGCTGTTGCTCGCGCCGGATCATGGATTCGGCGCCGCGAGCGTGAATTATGGCGGGCAGCTACCTCCGGATGCCGAGAAATTCCTTGCGCACTCATGCCCGATGGTGGCGAGCTATGGGGCCAAGGACCGCTGGACCCAAGGCGTGCCGCAGCAGTTAGAGCAGACGCTCGCCGCGGCAGGTATCGCGCACGACGTGAAAGAGTATCCGGAAGCGGGCCACTCGTTCATGAACAACCCAGATAAATGGTGGTTCGGGGCGCTACGTGTCATTCACATTGGTTATCACGAACAGTCGTCGGATGATGCTCGGAGAAGGATCATCAGCTTCTTTCACAAGCACCTGGGAAGTTAGTGCAAACAGGACTCACCTTCGGACAATATGAGAGGACATCTGTCCATCATTCCCGGATGTTGCTCGGCGACGATTGACGCGGATCTGCCGCTCTTCAAGCGCTGGGCTGCATCGGACGTTCGTGGATGATCATCCAGCAAGTGCCGAACTTGTCCCGGAGCATGCTAAAGCGGAAAGCAAAGAACGTCTCCTGCATGGGCATGAAGATCTCGCCACCGTCGGAGAGCAGAGCATGAATCCGCTCCGCCTCTTGTATGCTGTCGAGGCCTAGCGAGAGATAGGCGCTGCGCATTGGCTGGAAGCGTTCCGGCGGAACATCGCTTGCCATGAGCTCCGTGTCTCCGATGGTTATGCAGGCATAAAGGATGGCCTTCTGCCAATTCGGCGGCACGTTGTTGGGAGCCGGCATTTCGCCATGGGTCATCATCATCGTGATCTTTCCGCCGAGATGCTTTTCGTAGAAACGGAAAGCCGGCTCGCAGTTGCCGCCATAGTTGAGATAGGCGCGTAGCTTCATTGTTCTCTTCTTCCTTTCGGGATGGGATGTGGATGGCCGGACACCCCGGTTGAGCGGCACCGTCGAGGCATTAACCAAAATTTACGATCTAACCCTCTAACTCGCAGATGATACTCTTCTCCCGCCCTCCCGCACAACGAGCTTGCCGCCACAGCCCGCCCCCTCGACGCTACTTGAACAAGCCGACTCTTGACAAACGCTTGCGGTAGAACTGGGATACTGGTAAGCCTTACGTCGGGTGATGCCACTTGCCGGAAAATGCCCGGGCCTACGAAGAAAACCTCCGTGAGTCTGTATCAAAGTGAACAGATATAGGCATCGGCAACGTCTAGAGTTGGAATGAAGTAAAAGAACCGCAGGACGGCGGGTGTACAATACCGTCTAGAAGTTCAAAACGGAGATTTTGGCTGAGGAGGGACGGAGATGCGACGACTTGGAAACCTATTGACCCTGGTGGTGGCCATGATGTTTTGCGCCACCGCCGGCTTCGCACAGGACGGAAAGTTAAAGATTAAGGTGATTCCGAAGCATGCATATGTGTTTGTGGACGGCAAAGCCATCCGCGACGGCAGCGAAACAATCTCTGTCAGCACGGGGAAGCACGTGGTCGCTGTCTTGAATTACGGTTACAAGACCTCGACCCAAGACGTCAACATCGATTCGGGTAAAACAACAGATCTGAGTGTTACGCTCGAGGCCGCTGGCGCGGCTGTGAATGGTCCCTACGGCCAGATCGAGTTCAAGGGAGGAGATAGCCACGCAGCGGTCTTGTTGAACGGCAAGACTCCCTCCTATTTTGTGGGGCATGTAGGTGCGACGAACCACGATTGGTGGTGGCACAGAAATCTGCTCGTTCCGCCAGGGACCTACCATGTGGATGTGACTAAGAATGGTAGCGACGTCTGGACGGGCGATGTCACCGTCGCTGCGAACCAGAAGGTCTCCATCGACCTGACCAAGAGCGGCGCTCAGACGACCAAGGACAAGAAGGACCTCGCGAAGTTGACGAGCGAGCCGCGCTATAAGGGCGGGTGGATAAGCGATAGGATCGCTGTCGCGGGTGTGACCGGCAATTTCAGTCTTGCACCTGCCAGCATCAACTGCAGCCAATCCTCGACTCTCACCTGGCAGACGGCCGAAACGGTGGAGGCGACCATCAGCGGGATTGGCACCGTGCCAACAAGCGGCAGCCAGTCCGTGACACCGCACGCAACCACGACGTACGACTTCAATGCAGCGGGTCCGGGCGGAATGGTCAAGGGAAGCGGGACGGTCAGCGTCAATACGAAGGTGGACGCGACCCTCTCCACCAATCCAGCTGAACTCCATTTCCGGAAGATTGGCGACAAGGTCATTCGGCAGGAATCCTCCACGCTGAGCTGGTCCACCGCGAATGCTGATGCGATTAGCCTCGACCCCGTTGGCAAAGTCGATCCGAGTGGCAGTCAGACGGTCAAGGGCGAGCCAAAGAAGACTGACCTTGGCCCGGTGGACGAATCAACGACGTACACGCTGAACGCAACGAACGTCTGCGGCGGCTCGGCTACGCAAACAGCGGCGATTCACATTACCGGTTCGGTCGAACCGATTCCGGAAGTCGTGCTGCAGAGCGTCTTTTATCCCACAGACTATCCCGACGAGAAGCACCCGCAAGTCGGATTGGTCAAGAGCCAGCAGCTGGACCTCGCAACCCTATCCGTTGGGTTCAAGAAGTATCTCGAGTACGATCCAGACGCCAAGCTGTCAGTGGAAGCGCACGCGGATGCACGCGGCTCGGTGCCCTTTAACCAGGATTTGAGCGAACGGCGCATCGAGCGCATCAAGCAGTATCTTGTCGAGCAAGGTATCGCGGCCAGCAAAGTTCAGACCGCAGCTTACGGGAAAGAACGTCCAATCGATAAGACAGCCGTAAAGGAACTCGAGGCCACGAACCCGAACCAGCCGCCCAAGGCGCGTCTCAAGAACGTCGAGGGCAATTGGCTGGCATACAACCGCCGCGTGGATATAGTGCTTCTGCCCTCGGGGAAGAAGTCGCCCCAGTTCTACCCGCACAATGCCGACGACTCCCAGATTATCTGGCAGGTGCCGAAACCAACACTGAAGAAGGTCGAAGCGGACCAGTAATCAATCCCAAAATATGGGCGCGCCGGGGAGCTTGTCTCTCCGGCGCGTTCTTGTTTGGATCCAGTTCCCTCCCGGGTCCGTTTCTTTTACAGGACAGGCGCTAGGTCATGACTGATAAACGCCATAACCGCCGAAGTGGGTACTAGGAGCAAGATGTCCGGTTTCCCGACTTACCGGGACTTCCGCTATTTCGCAGTGACTTCTGGTTAGTGCTTACCGGCAAGATCGAGCCAGTCGAAGAACAGCCGTGAACGTTGCGCCGCTCGCCCAGAGATCGGTCCGTTTGTCACCACTGTCGCGCTGCTGTATCCTCCGTCCAGAGCCCTGCATTTGGAGGCACCATGACGCAAACCCTAAAACCCCTCGACTCGCTGCTTGTGACTTTCGTACTCGCCACACTGGCTATCGGCCTGCCTATTCTCGTAGTGTTGTCGATCCGCTTTCTGTGGGACCGCAACTTGAACCTCGGCCGTTCTAAAGAGCTCGAAAAGCTCATCTGGCAGTTGCACCGCATCGCGAGCGCACTGGAGCACCAAATGAATTTGTCATTTCCCTCGGTTCAGCCGGGCACGGAAGAGCCTAGTGATCTCGCCGACCTCCAGCAGCTTGCTGCTCAAACGAAAGCCGCTACCCAGAGCGTTGCAACACCCAGTACTGCGGCGCCCACGACGCAGGAGCCTGCCGCGCAACAGCCCGTGGCTCCAGAGCAAGCCGCCCAGCAGGCCCCTTTTCCTCCGCTTGTGCCTAGAGAGCCCTCTGCCGAGGCTCCGCGCCACGCCGGCGTCAACTCCATGTTCGGGTTCTAGTTCTAGTTTTTCCCGTACAAGTGGGTTTTAGGACGAATATGTCCGATTAGGCGACTTACCAGGACTTGTGATTTAGGTCTTACTATTTCCGTGACACGTGCCTACTCTGCTCAATCATGCAGCTGTGCCTGAGACCGATTCCTCGCTCTTGTTATTGCTGATTTGTGGCTTTGTCGTTTTGAAATGGGCTCCCCCAGGTAATTTTTGGCCTTCATGTCGCGTAACTATCTTTAAGCAAGTATTCGGCAAGCGAGCGCGCTGTTAAGGGACAAGGCATGGCCATGTTAGAAGGCGAGCGTGGTAGTAAAACAGCTGACCGTGCGCCCAGTCACTGGGCGAAATTGCCGATTTTGCTGCGGGCTATCATCTCCAGCCTTCTTCTTACAGTTGCCGCGATCAACGTATGGCCGCTGTTGCTTCTGAAACTTAGCATGCCGCTCGCTGCGTTCGCCGAACTGATATTCCTGTGGCTTTTTCTCTGGTGGACAGGCGGAGGAGGTCCACCACACTCAACGGAAGCCTTTCGCGCCACGGCATTCCGAAGTCGTAAACTCTCGCCCACACAGTGGTCCTGGGGCCTTGTTGCCGCGTTCTTCTTCGCCGCGACGATTCATGCCTCAATTGTTTTGCTATTCCGCTTTGTGTCGTTTCCGATCGCGGCATTCCGCCACGGATATGATATTTCCTTCATTTCTTCCCAGCCCCTGAGGTGGCTCGCAGTTGTGGTCTCTGCCATATCGGCTGGGATTTGCGAAGAGACCGGTTTTCGCGGCTACATGCAACGCCCGATCGAACAGTGCCATGGCGCGCCGGTGGCCATTCTGATTTCCTCGCTGTTCTTCATGGCTCTGCATCTCACCAAAGCGTGGGCGACGTCGGGAATGGTCCCCATCGTGTTTGGCGCAGGCGTGCTGCTGGGACTTCTTGCCTGGTCCTCCCGATCGCTCCTTCCCGGCATGATCGGTCACGTCGTGATGGACATTGGGCTGTTCGCCTATTGGTGGACCGGTATTGCCGGCGACTTTTCCGCCCGGACGATTCCCGAGACTGGTGTGGATCGGCCTTTCCTTATCGCGTTGGCTGCGTTCGTAATGTCCCTGGGTATCGTGCTGCTTGCGATATCGAGACTCCGACGAATAAATTGGCCCACATGTTGACCCAAGAGTGGCGTAGGTTCATGCGTTCACTGTCATGCCACCGCGTCCGCCGCGACAGCGGCTCAGTCCTAACGCCGTTACCGGAGATGTTGGTCCCGTTACCCAAGTTACCGGTAAGGTGACTTACCAGGAGTTGACAACTTACAGCCGGACAGGCGTTGATGGCGTTCGATGACCGCCGTGAGCTCTCCTACACTTGGGACACGACCGCGGCCCAACGGACCATGGAGAACGCGCGTTCACCGCCCCTGGTCCAAGTTTACGCCATCGTCTGCCGCTCAGGGATGGCCGAGGCGAACCGTTAGATTGCCGAAAGCCATAACGTCGCCGCGGATTATCTCAGGGCGTTCGGAAAACCGGCCCCGCCCCACGTGAAATGGCTGAGGCTCCAGATCAATTCGCAGCACACTGGCTCGGCTGCGGAAAGTTACTTCGCGGACCTGGTTTTCCGTAATATAGAGCAATAATGATTCTGATCACCGGGGGAACCGGCTTCATCGGAAGCCATCTGGTGGAGGCCGTCTGCGCCCGAGGCGAGCCGCTGCGCTGCCTGATCCGCCGCGACAGTTTCAAGCGACATCCTTTCGCGTTGCCTGCCGAAGCTGAGCTTGTGTTCGGTGACCTCGTTTCCGGCGAGGGTCTGAGGGATGCCCTCGAAGGCGCCGGCACCGTGATCCACCTTGCGGGTGTGACGAAGGCGCTCTCGACGAGCGAGTTCTACTCGGGCAACACGCGAGCAACGGAGAATCTCGCGCGGGCGGTCGCCGGCCGCGGGGTTCGGCTTGTGCACGTCAGCTCTCTCGCTGCCATCGGTCCCAGCACCGATGGCACGCCGGTCTCCGATGACGCCGAACCGCATCCCGTCACGCACTACGGAACATCCAAGCTGGAAGGGGAGCGGATTGCGCGGGCGCTGGTTCCTGACGCGGTGATCGTGCGGCCGGCCGTGGTCTACGGCCCGCGCGACACGGACGTGCTGGAAATGTTCAGGTCGATTAGTAGGGGCTTTGTGCTGGAGATCTCGGGCGGCGAACGCTGGTTTCAGGCGATCTATGTAAAGGATCTGGCCGACGGGTTGCTGGCAGCGGCATGCGCCCCTCAAGCCGGCGGCCGCGCGTACTTTCTTGCCCACGCGAAGGCGGTCTCCTGGAGCGAGCTGAATTCCGCGGCGGCGCGCGTCATGCGGAAACGAACGCGAGTCCTACGGATTCCTTCGCCGCTTGCGTACGCCGTAGGCTGCTTCGCGGAAGTTTGCTCGCGACTTACCGGGAAGCCGGTGATCATCTCGCGCGAGAAGGTGAAGGAAGCGCAATGCCGCCACTGGACCTGCGACACGCGCCGCGCGGCGCAAGAGCTCGGCTTCGAAGCGCAGACACCTCTGGAGCTTGGACTCGCCCGAACGCTTGCTTGGTACAAGGAGGCGGGTTGGCTGAAGTATTGAACTCGGATGGGCGCTTTTGGGCCGCTGACAAACTGATCCTGGCTTACCTTGCTGGCACAGGTGCGTTGGTCGCGGTGTACTGGAATCGGCTTCCCGAAGCCCCGGAATTGCTGGCCTTGCACGTTGGGGCTGCCATCGCCATCGTGTTGGCCTCGACGCGCGGCGGTCGCGCGGTGTGGTACTTCCGCCATTGGTATCCGCTTGCGCTGGTGGCTTCCTGCTATAGGGAGATGGCGATCCTGATTCCAGCGGTCCGAGGTGCGGCCACCGACCAATGGCTCGCGGATCTCGACTTTTCGATTTGGCATGCGAATCCGACCGTCTGGCTGGAGCGCGTCCAAACGCCGGCGCTTACGGACTTTCTGCAACTTGTCTATACTCTGTTTGTGCCCGCGGTCCTGTTGGTCCCCTGGCTGTTGTGGCGGAAACGGCGCTTCGCGGACTTTCGGTATTGCGCTTTCCTGATCTCGCTGGGCTTTCTGGCGTCTTATATCGGGTACATCCTTGTGCCTGCGCGCGGGCCCCGCTTCTTGCTCGATCACCTACAGCATTCGCCTTTGCAAGGAGGATGGGTGGTGCACGTGATGCGGACGACGCTTGATCGCCTCGAGTCAGCCCATTACGATTGCTTTCCGAGCGGCCACGGCGAGCTCACAATCATCGCCTGGTGGAGCAGCCGGCAAATCTCGAAGCGGCTCTCCCGGGTGTATTTGGCGTACACGCTATGCATCATTTTTGCTACAGTTTACCTTCGATACCACTACACGGTTGACTTGGTGGCGGGCGCGCTGCTTGCCGCGGTCTTGATTGCGGCGGGGCCCATGATGTACCGGAAGCTGTCAGGAAGAGAGGATTCGATTGCCGCTTGAGGTCGTAACGGCAGATAGCAAGCAGGCATTGAAAGAGTTTATTGAATTTCCCTATTCGCTGTACCGCGGCGACCCTTTTTGGGTGCCTCCGTTGCGGATCGCGGTCAAGGAACTGCTGAACCGGGCCAAGCATCCGTTCTACGCCAACGCGGAGGCCGAGTTTTTCCTAGCGCGGCGCGACGGCCGCGTGGTGGGCCGGATCGCCGCTATCCTAGACCGCAATCACAACAAGTTTCACAAGGAGAACGCCGGGTTCTTCGGATTCTTCGAATCGACGAACGCCCCAGAAGTGGCGGCGGCTCTGCTTGGCGCCGCACGAAAGTGGGTATTCGGCCGCGGCGCAGTGCTGCTTCGGGGGCCGGTGAACCCCTCCACCAACTACGAATGCGGCATGTTGGTCGACGGCTTCGATTCCAATCCGATGGTCATGATGACCTACAACCCGCGCTATTACCCGGCGTTGATGGAAAACGTAGGGCTCCGCAAGGCAAAGGATCTCAACGCTTACGTCACCACCGCGGCGGCAGTCGAGCTGGAGAAGATCGCGCGGGTGGCGGACCGCAAGCTCGCCAAGAGCGGGGTCACGGTCCGGCCCATCAACATGAAGGATTTCGACGGCGAAGTGGGGCGGATCTGGGATGTGTACAACTCGGCGTGGAAGCGCAACTGGGGATTTGTACCCATGACTCGCGAAGAGTTCTTCCTGATGGGCAAAGAGATGAAGCAGATTCTCAAGCCTGAGCTGGCGCTGGTGGGGGAAGCGGGCGGGAAGCCGATTGGGTTCGCACTGGCCTTGCCCGATGTCAATTTCGCGCTCAAGCCGGCGGGCGGCAGCCTCTTCCCGACGGGCCTGCTCAAAATTCTGTATTATCAACGTTCGATCAAAAGTCTGCGTGTCATTGCTCTTGGGGTGGTGGAGGAGCATAGAGCCTCCGGTGTAGCGGCTGCCTTCTATGCCACGCTCGTGCGGACTGCCAGGAAGTTGGGATACAGCGGCGACTGTGAAATGTCGTGGATCCTGGAAGATAACGTTCTGATGACACGCTCCCTGGAAGTGATGGGCGCAAGACACTACAAGACCTATCGAATCTACGAATGGCACTGAACACGAACTTGATGGCCACCGCAAAGGGCGACGTGATGATCTGCGATCGCGACCTGCACGCCAGCTTGGTGGATGGAGCGTTGCGGTCGGTAGCACGGGTGATGCGCTTCCGGCATAACGATCTGGATCATTTCGAGCGGTGCCTAAACAACTGTGCTTCCGAAGAGAAGATCCTGGTGGTCTCCGAAGGCGTGTTCAGCATGGAAGGGGATCTGGCCGAGTTGCACGGACTGGTGAACTTTTCAAAATCCAACGCGGCGCGCATCTATGTAGACGAAGCACACGGGCTGGGAGTGTTGGGGCGGACCGAGCGCAGCCGTGGCAGCGGTCGTTCCTGGATCACGGGGCACTCTCCAGAAACTTAACTGACAACTTCCGCAAGGGGAACAAGTTGCATACGGAGAGCGGCGGCCTGTTTGGCGATTCGTTTTAGCTGTTGTTCGCGGGATTTGTTTTCATAGAACGCAATTCCTCG
>Ga0208457_1001166_pt1 | contig 20172 bp, 14 predicted proteins | sample June2015DPH_10_1_FD_185513 | JGI IMG/M metagenome (GOLD analysis project Ga0208457, IMG submission 185513) | Peatland microbial communities from SPRUCE experiment site at the Marcell Experimental Forest, Minnesota, USA - June2015DPH_10_150... | ecosystem: Environmental > Terrestrial > Soil >... | reverse complement strand
GCCAATATCGACCGTGTGATCGCCGAAGCGGAGAGGAGCCTGGCGATTCTCGACTCAGTGCCGGACTGGCGCAATAATGCCGCAGCCTATCGCCAGGCGAGCAGTTATTACACCACAAAAGGCGACTTACTGGCCGCCCAGCCCGAGAGCCAGCGCGCTTACCAGAAAGCGCTCGATCTGTTACTGCGCTCGAAGACTATCGTTAGTGCAACCTATGAACGGCTGGCGGCCAGGGAGCCGGCGCGCACTCATGAAGCTCCCCAGGCCGATCAGGCCAAGCTGGCCGACCTCGAACGGTCGATTTCCGACGCCCGCCTGAGATTGAAGGACCCGTCCAAAGCGCTGGAGGCAGCGGCTTCCGCGCTGGAACTGGACCCGCTGAATGCTCAGACCTACCGGCAACTGTCTACTGCATTTCTGGCCAACGGCCAAGCCGACGAAGCCGCGGTCGCCCTGGTCGAGGGCACTATCGTGACGGCCGACCTGAGTCTGAGACGGGACCTGCTGAGTCTCTACCGGCAGGGGCTCGATTCCAAGGGCTGCGCGACCGTACCAGGCCCCAACGGCCCGGCGTTCAACCCGTCGTGCGAAATCGTTCGCAGGCACACCTGCACCGCCGTGGCTGCGACCATCCCGCTGTATCTCCATCTTCAGCGCCGGGACCTGGCCGAGCAACTGAAGGCTTCGGCATCGCGGGATTTCGGCTGTCAACTCTTGCCGGAAATTCGGTGACAGACACCAGCGTCCACGCGGCGCAGCAGGGCCCAGAGGGCACCCCCGCGCCTTGGGACGCGTGTGTCAGTCCCCGAGCTACTGCGCGATCACGATCATCGAGTACGCGCGCACGGCCGGCGCCGTCAGCGTTACCTGGCCGCCCGATTCCTGGAATGGCACTTTCACCGGATCGTCCTCGTCCGGCGAGAAACACTGCACGGATGTCACCTGCCCGGAGAACTGCTTGCGGACCATCGCCTTGAATGGCGCGGGCTTGTTGCGGGCGTCGAAGTTGATGAAGTGCACGATGGTTTCGCGTGTCTTGGGCCGCGTGAGCAGTTCCATCACCGTGGTGAGCGGCGCTTCGGTGGTAATGGACAGGCCCTTCGGCAGGCCGCCGGCAATGGCGTCATAGATCTCCTGGTGGTTCTTCGGCAGCACCCATTGCGCCGGCGACATGCGCTCGCCCCTTCGCAGCGTGGCCCCCGGTTCGGGTTCCTGGTCGCCGCCCGCGGGTCCAGACCCGCGCACGTCCGCGCGAACGGTCTGCGGGATATAGATGATTCGCCCCCTGCCTTCGACCCGCGCCGGGAGCAGGGGGTTGACGCGCCGCCGTTCCCGCCATTCGTTGTACTGCGCGGTATTGCCGGCCACGACCAGTGTGCCGCCGTTGCGGACGTATTCGAGCAGGGTCTGCGCCTGGGCATTCGAGACGCACTCTTGCCCCGCCAGAATCACGGCGGCGTAACGGCCGATTTGCGCGAGCTGCTCCTCGAACAGCAGGTCGAACGGGACTTTGTGCTGGATGAGGACCTGCTCCATCAGGGTCGTCGGAACATACGCAGCGTTGATGCTATATGCCATGGAAGGCCAGTTGCGCAACACCGCAACGTCGTTCACCTCTTCGGTGGCGGTGTAGTAGCGGTCGTTGTAGAAACGAAAAAACTCCAGGAAGGGGGTGAAGCCGCTGGTCATGAAGGGGGCGCCCGCGTACCCCTTGACAGGCGGCTGGTAGTTGAATGCCATGTGGACGGCGGCGCGGAGTTCGTCCTGTAGCGACTCTTCGCAACCGGCTCTTAAGTGCCGGGCCATCTTGTACGACCGGATCTGCGAAACCAGGGCGCCGGTGCCCGCGTCGAGGCGCGCCTCATACCCGCCCGTATCGAAGGACAGTATGTCGATACGATTGGCGAACAGAGGCTGGTAGACGGCGTTGGTCCAGTAGCGGTTGAAGCTGTACACGCCCTTGATGTTGAAGTGCACGGCGATGTTCGAGTCGAGGCTCTTCACGTAGTCGTACAGAGCGTTGGCATATTTCGCCAGGGACTCGCAGCGAAAACGCACCCACTCCTGGAGCACGGGGTCGTTTAGCTCGGTCAATCCATCGGGTTGGGCGGAGGAGTCCCATTCGTTCACGTTGATCCAATCCACATCCGGCAGCCCAAAGCGGCGCACCACGGCCTCTTTCGCCGGATACCGCTGGCGGAGAAACTCGTGGAAGGCGCGTATGCAACGCGGGCAGCGGCAGGATTTTGGCTCCGCCTGGAGCATTACGTTGTCGAAGTCAATCTCGTCGGCATGCACCTCCTGAATGCCGATCTTGACGATGCGCTTCAGGTACTCCCGGTAAGCCGGCTCGTTAGGGCAAGCATAGTGGCGGAAGGTTTGAATCCCGTATGGAACCCACTTGTTGTCCTGATCGCGCTGCTCCCAGTTCTTGGCTTCGGGGATTTCGTGGTAGAGGGTCTCGGTGAACATCGTGCCGGCCATGTACAGGGCCACTTTCATCCCCAACTGGTGCATCAGCGCGGCGGCGCGCACGTGCTTGTCCATGTTGGCCCTCTCGTACTGGAGGCCGAAGCCCTTGTAGAAATACAGGCGGCCCCAACGCACGCCGGCGGCAGCCATGCGCTTCAGGTTATCGGGATCGTACATGTGTTCGTAGCGCGCGGTCTCGTCGTCGAAGTGGTCGCCGCGCCGCAGCAGAAAGTCGAGCGGCTCGTGGGTCAACGAAATCACGCCTCCGGCCAGCTCGCGTTGCTGCTGGGCGCTGCGCTGCCAGCGGGTCTGCGCCGCGTCCGAGGGAGCCTGAGCGACAGCCGGGCTCAGACAAATCAGCGAAATCAGTGCGAAGCGAATCATAATGGCATTAGTATATTAGGAATTCAGGCTCTGGGTTGGCATGTTTCTCTTCGACTTTTTCCGCTCTTTTTTGCCGCTTCACAATCCCATCGGCTTCGGCGCTGGCGACTTCATCGAGCTCGCGCTGGTGGCGCTGCTGGTTTCACTCGTGCTGCTGCGCGCCCGCGTTGAGCCTGCCTTTCAAAGGCTGGCGGCAAATACCGGCTGGTCGATGCTGCTGCTGGCGGCCCTGCCCGTGGCGCTCCGGCTGTTGCTCCTCCCGCGCCACCCCGTTCCCACGCCGGCCGGCGGCGACAGCTTCAGCTACCTTCTTCTCGCCGACACCTTGCGGCACTTCCGCCTGGCCAATCCGCCGCATGGGTTCGCCCGGTTCTTCGAAACGGTCTTTGTCCTTCAGTATCCCAGTTACAGTTCCATCTATCCGCTCGGCCAGGGGCTGGCGCTGGCGCTCGGGTGGACGATCTTCGGCCATCCCTGGGCCGGCGTGGTTCTTTCCGTGGCGGCCCTCTGCTCGCTGTGCTACTGGATGCTGCGGGGCTGGACCACGCCGGGGTGGGCGCTGGTGGGAGGCCTGCTGGCCGTAATGGAATTCGGCCCTCTCAGCGAGTGGATGAACATCTACTGGGGTGGGGCTGTCGCCGCCGCGGCCGGTTGCCTGGTGTTTGGCGCGCTGCCCAGGCTGCGCAACGGACCGCGCACGCGCGACGCGGTCTGGTTGGGCCTCGGCCTGGCGATCCATCTGCTCACTCGGCCGTATGAATCCATTTTTCTGCTCTTGAGCGTGATCCTCTTTTTTCTGCCGGCGCTCGGCGAACCCAGCCAACGGAGCAGACTCTTGAAAACCGCGGCGGCGGTGGCGCTGGTGGTGCTGCCGGCCATCGGCCTGACGCTGTTCCAGAACCGCGAGGTCACCGGCAGTTGGACAACCATCCCCTATGCCCTTAGCCGCTATCAATACGGCGTGCCCACCACTTTCACCTTCCAACCCAATCCAATCCCTCACCGGGAGCTGACCGCGCAACAACGGCTCACCTATGAAGGACAAGCTGAAGCGCATGGGGAAGACGCCGACACCACGGCCGAGTATTTCGAGCGCTTGGGGAGCCGCGCTCTCTTTTTGCGCTTCTTCCTTCTGGCGCCGCTTTACCTGGCTCTGCCGGCCTTTCTTGTGTCCCTCCGGGAGTACCGATTCGTCTGGGTTCCGATCGCGCTGCTGGTTTTCGGTCTCGGCACCAGTTTCTACCCGTACTTCTTCCCCCAGTACGTCGCCGCCGCCACGTGCCTGCTGGTGCTCATCGGCGTGACGGGTCTCGAGCGGCTGAGCCGGTTGAAGCTCCGCGGACTCCTGGTGGGCCAGTTCTCGGCCAGGCTGCTGGTTTTCCTCTGTGCCGCGCACTTCCTTTTCTGGTATGGCATCCACTTGTTTGGCAGTGACAACCTATTGCTGGCGATGGGGCGCTACGAGACCTGGGACTTTATCGATTACGGCGACTCGGAAGGGCGGATTTCCATCAACCAGCAACTAGCGGAGGCTCTCGGCAAGCAACTGGTATTCGTTCGTTACGGCCCGCAACACGTGTTTCGCGAGTGGGTGCATAATGCCGCCGATATCGACAGCGCCCCGGTTGTCTGGGCACTGGACCTGGGCGCGGACGAAAACCGGAAGTTGGAACACTACTATGCCGACCGCACCGTTTGGCTGGTGGAACCAGACGCCCGGCCGCCCCGGCTGATGCGCATCGCCGGACGGTAGCGCCAGCATCGGCCGCCGAATGAATGTCTCGGAGATGTTCACGCCGCCCCCGGCGGGCCCCCTCCGAGCCCGCGGTTCGCCCCTCTCCATCCCTGAACCCTGAGTTGATAAGGCGCTGCTACTCGCGGCGCGTGTTACTTTCCGGGTCTGCCTAAACGGGGCCATTTCCCGATGGCCCGAAAGGGCCAATGGCTCCAAAGAGCCATTGGGCTCGCGTAACGGCGGGATCGCACGCTGGCGTCATTTCTTTCCGGTGATCTGCCGATCATACTGCGGGATGCGTGCATTCGCGGGACGAAGCGCCGCCGCGGCGGCGGTTGTGGCTTGGCTGCTGGCAGGCGCCGGCGCGCGGGCACAGGGTCCGGCCGATTCGAGCGAATCACCGCCGGCAAACGTCGTTGCGGCAAGCCCCTTCAATGAAGAACGGATTCTCGGGGTGATGCCGGATTACCAGACTGTGAGGGAGTCCAGCATCCCGGTCGCGCCGCTGACCGCTAAACAGAAGTGGGACCTGGCCTGGAAAGAGACCGTCGACCCGTTCAATTTCGCCAGCGTGGTGATGGCGGCGGGGTTTTCGCAAAGGGGCAACCAGACTCCCAAGTACGGAGAGGGCGATGCGGCATACGGCGAGCGCATCGGGGCCGTGTTCGCCGATTTCGGCACGCAGAACTTCTTCAGCGCCGGCTTGCTGGCCAACCTGTTGCACCAGGACCCCCGCTATTATCGCAAGGGGCCCGCCACCGGGATACTGAAGCGTGTGGCCTACTCGGTCAGCCGGATTGCCGTCGTGCGAACAGACTCCGGCCGTTCGGCATTCAACTCCTCCGGCGTGGGTGGCATGATGATGGGGATCGCGGCATCCAATCTCTACTATCCTTCCGCCAGCGTCAGAGGCACGGTGATGGCCGGCCGCTTGTACACCAGCCTGCTGGGCGGCATCATCGGCAACGTCATGTCGGAGTTTTGGCCCGACGTTCAGAAGAAATTCTTTCACCCCAAACCCTGACGCGGGGGCGGGCTTCACCGGAACAGCAAGGGAGCGAACTCGTTCAGATAGCGGCGCCAGACAATCCAGGTGTGCGCGCCGGTGCTTTCCCGAAAAGTGTGCTGGATCTTCCGTTCGGTCAGAAATTCCGAAAAGCTTTTGGCCGCCGCAAACAGGCTGTCTTGATTCCCGCAACCGATCCACAGCAGATGCAGCTTTCGATTGGCGTCTTGCGGATCGGCCGCCAAGCCGGCGAAGGTCTTCTGAAACTCAGCCGGCCGCAGCGCCGCGCTGAAGCCGGCCACGTAGCTGAACGACTCGAGGTCACTAGTGTCCGGCTAAACTTTTCTGGAAACGCGTAACCTGCGCAGAATCAGATTGATGGCCGGATGTGTGGATTTTTCGATTTGAGGTTCGAACAGCGGGATTTGGCTGCTTGAGCCGGGACAGGAGCAGGCCGCAGAATGGGGCATGAACCTCGGCCGTACCGTCTTCTCCCAGATCATGGAGCACCTGCCCGAATACGAGTTCCAGAAGTGTGTGACCCGCTATCGCGGCGACTCTCACTTACGAGGCTTCTCGTGTTTGGACCAGTATCTGGCACTGTCCTTTGCCCAGTTGACTTACCGCGAGAGCCTGCGCGATATCGAAGCGTGCCTGCGGTCGGTAGCAAGCAAGCTTTACCCTATGGGGTTGCGCGGCAAGGTATCGCGCACGACGTTGGCCGACGCCAATGAGTCCCATGACTGGCGCATCTTCGCGGATTTCGCGCAGGTCTTGATCGGCATCGCCCGGCCGTTGTACGCGGGCGATCCGATCGGCGTCGATTTGGATGCAAGCTTGTATGCACTGGACTCAACCACCATTGACCTGTGCCTTTCGCTGTTTCCCTGGGCAAAATTCCGAAAACACAAAGCTGCCGTGAAGATGCACACGCTGCTGGACCTGCACGGCAGCATCCCCACGTTTATCAGCATTACCGATGGCAAAGTGCATGACGTCAACATCCTCGATGAGATCCTGCCGGAGGCCGGCGCGTTCCACGTCATGGACCGCGGCTACGTGGATTTCGGGCGCCTCTACATCTTTACGCTCAGCGCGGCCTTCTTCGTCGTGCGCACCAAATCCAACGTCTTGCTCCAGCGCCGCTACTCGCATCCCGTGGACAAGACCACCGGAGTTCGATCCGATCACACCGTCATTCTGACCGCCATCGACTCCGCCAAAGCGTACCCGGAGCAGTTGCGTCGCATAAGTTATCTTGATGTGACAACCAGGAAGCGGTTCAAGTTTCTCACCAACAACTTCACCCTTCCGGCACTTACTATCGCCCTCATCTACAAATTGCGATGGCAGGTGGAATTGTTCTTCAAGTGGATCAAGCAGCACCTGCGCATCAAGGTATTCTACGGTACCAGCGAGAACGCGGTGGAGCCCCAAATCTGGATCGCGGTGTCGATCTACGTTCTGGTGGCGATCATCCGCAAGCGCCTGGGGCTGAAAGCCAGCCTCTACCAAATTCTACAGATCTTGAGCGTGACGCTTTTCGAGAAAACGCCCATTTTACAGGCACTTCAGCCACCCGATTCCCAAGACGATTTACCCGCTTTCGCTAACCAGTTGAATCTGTTCGAGTTATAGCCGGACAGCAGTGACTACTACTCTCCCGACCACCGGCAGTAGCATCTACGTGCGGCTCTGGTCATTGATCGGTGGCGTGTTGCAGTATACCGACTACACCTACACGGAAGCAACGCGGGTGAAGGCAGCGATGGTCAGCCCGACGCCGGGAAGCGTGCTATCCGGGAACCCGGTCACGTTCACCTGGACCGCCGGTACGGGCGTCTCCACTACGTACCTATGGGTTGGGACAACACCCGGCGGCCTCGACTTGGTGAATGTTGGTGGTGGGGTAGCGACCTCCTATACTGGTACTCTCCCGACCACCGGCAGTAGCATCTACGTGCGGCTCTGGTCATTGATGGGTGGCGTGTTGCAGTATACCGACTACACCTACACGGGATGACACAAGATCGGGCTGCTCGCGGGGTTTCTCCCCAGAAGCCCCATCGCGGGGAGTCGCCGCCAGGTTGAAGATGTCCATTGGGGTATCTCGGGCCACAGGTGAAGGCATGTGGCACTTTTCGACGATAGGTTTCTTCTCAATCGCCTGCGCCCGGAAGGCGGATGGCAGCCTAGACGCCGATGCGGTCATGGTCCGAGCCCGCCGAAAAGCTCATCTCCATTCGTACTTCTCTGGGTTCTCGTTCTTGAGTGAGAGCAGGGTGTAGACATGATCCACGGCATTCTTCATGATCAGTTTCATCTCGGCTTCGGTGATCCGGGAATAACCAGGCTGGCCCGTGCACGTGGGACAGGGCCGTCCGCCATGCAATTCTCAATCGGCCCGTTGCGGAACGCCAGGGCCACGATTGCTTTCGCTTCCCTCGCGAGTTGCTTGCGATCGAAATCGGTATTCATGATGGAGGAGTTCAACAGCGAAGAGATCCCGTGAAATGCCCGGCCTTCGCTGGTACTATAGCGGCTCGATGGAAACTCGTTCTGGAGGCCGTTGCACCCTGGCCGAATACAGTCCCCACCAGATGACCTACGACCTGCAGCGCCTCCGGCTGAAGGGCTTAGTCTACCGCCCGCCGAAAACCAATCGTTACTTCGTCACCCCGTACGGCTGGAAGGTCGCCCGGTTGTTCTCGCGGCTGGAGGCCCGCGTGTCACGCCCAGCAGGTCCGCTACCTGTTGCCGGAGATCGTGGTTGCAAAAGCCATCGATCAGGTGATGAAACAGCGTGAGTGCCAGTAGGAGCGCCATCACCCGTGGTTGGCCAAACTTCAACCCCGGCGCCTTCTTGCCGTCTTCGGTCACGGCAGGTTGCACCACCCGTTGGATGCCGTCGCCGCTCAAGCCGCTGTTGTGGCTGACGCGTTCGACTTCCAGCAAGCGCCGATTGATCTGCCGGCCGATCTTCTGCAAGTACGGCAGATTGGCCAAGCCTTTGTTCACTCCAAAGTCGTTCGGGTTCCGGAACGTTCCTTCCGTCCGGCAGCCGCGCCCTTCTTTGAAGCACTGTTTCAGATCGAAGTTCTTGTAATTGATGTGCAGACTCGGATGCACACCGTCTTGGATCACGCGCGTCCGAAATTCGCCGGGCGTTTTCTTCGTCACCACGCGATCGAAGATCAACTGCACCCGGTCCGGCCGCCCCAGATCCAGATTGTCGCGAATGATCTCTTCGAAGAACTCACGCCCCCGCAAGGGACGGTCGAAGATCTGCGTCAAGCTGACTTCCATCTGCCAGATCGACAGGTCCCAGTCGTAGCCTGCCTCCCGGTCTTGCGGCCGCAAAGGAAGCGGAATCCGCTTCAGCCACTTTCGAAACACCCGGTCGATTTCTTCCGGCCCCAGGGAATCGCAGATCTGCTGGAGTTTGCTTGGTTCCGCGCAGGTTAGAAACCCGTTATCCAGGGCCTCGTAGGCGATCTTCTTTTGCTCCAGTTGTCGTTTGGCCCATTCGTGCGCGTTCAGGCACAGCTTCGTGCTCCATTGCGCGTAGCTGCAAACTTTGATGAACAGCGGGCCGAACTCCGCGTCATCGATGTAGAAATAGTAGTGATTGACGTAGACCGTCTTGCCGCGGTCGAATTGAAACTGCCCGTTGACCTTCTTCCCGTTGAAAGCTTGAGCCTTCTCCTGGGCCACCCCGATGAAGACAATTCCGTCTCGAACCTGCCGCTGCCGCCGGAAATTGTTGGCTATGTCGTCCTTCCGTTCTTTGTGCTTGAACTGGTAGACCGGTACGTCTTCTCGCTCCGCCTGCGTCTTCACGGCCTCGCGGAATCTCTCCGACACCTGTCCGAGCACCACCGGGGATGGAACCGGCTTCCCCAACTGGCCGCGCATGAACATCGACAACCCGGGTCCTGTTGCCAGCTTGCCGATGTAGCCGTTGAGGTAGAGACGATCCAGGCACTCTACTTCCAATGTGACGTGCCCGTCAAGCAGTTCCGGGATGCTTGCCACTCCCGAATTTTACGAAACGCTGCGGCCGTTCGCTCGTCGGTTTGAGGTCGAAGACCTCGCTAGCGCGATACACCTGACCCATGCCGCCGGCGCCCAGCGCATCCACAATCACATAGCTGCCGAAACGCGCACCAGCTACAACGGCCGCTGTAGATGCATGCGTCTTCTCATCCGGAATTCCCACTTTGGACTCCCGGGTCTTATTCAGTATACCCCCGGCCGCCCCCAGGCAACATTCCGAGGATCTCAGCAATCCCTAAAAAGCGCGGTTCCGGACCCGACCTGTCTAAGTACGACCACCGATAGAAAATGCTACCGCTCACTGGTGTGACGCGGGATACGTACAGCCTCGTTACCAATCGGATAGCGAGAGTTCTTAGCCTGAACGGCAATTCACACAGACGACTCAGAGTCGGTCACAATGAGGTCGGCTCAATGATCGCCACGAGGTGCCGTCAGTAGGACGTTGAGAAAACACATCAGAACTTACAAGCCGTGGTAGAGATTCGATACCGCTGCTGTGCTCAGCGCCTGATTGTAGATGTGGACGTCATCGAGCATTCCGCTGAAAGGCTGGAAAGCGGATGATTCCATGCCGAGCTTCACCGGCACTGCAGCTTGGCAGAGGGATCCGGCAGCGGCGGCGTTGGAGCTGTCAAGAACGCCGTTCAGGTAAAGCTTTTCTACCGAGGCGTCATACGTAAACACAATGTGATTCCAGGTGTTCAGCGCGAGCTGGCCGACACCGCTGGCCGCGAACTTTGTTGCGCAATCGCTTCCCCAGACGGCATACCGGATCTGCATCGAGTTCGGCGCGATAAACAGACCGTAGTTCCGGTTATTGCCGGCGGAATCCTCCTTGACTATTAGCGGTTGAAAGTCGGTCTTTGTCTGTGTCGGATAGACCCACAGCGCGATTGTAAACTGATTCAGGCGCAGAGAGGAAGAATCCGGAATGACGATCTGGTTCACCCCGTTGAAGCTCGCGGCCTTTCCCACTTTCCCGGAGATCCCCAGGATGGGACAAGACGGGCCGCAGGCGCCAGTGTGCCCGTTGCCCGAGGCATCCGCGAACGAAGTGGCCCCCGACGGTTCATCCAGTTTCCAGTAGGCGGTGGGCGGTGACTGCCCCAGCAGGCATGCTGAACAAATCAGTGTGAGCGTGAGGAGTTTGAGCAGAAAGAAACCTCCTAGTGTGAAATCACCACAGCGTACCACTACAGCGTACCACACTAAAATACGGAAAACCACTAGTGTCCGGCTAAACTTTTCTGGAAACGCGTAACCTGCGCAGAATCAGATTGATAGCCGATTGATAGCCGGATGTGTGGATTTTTCGATTTGAGGTTCGAACAGCGGGATTTGACTGCTTGAGCCGGGACAGGAGCAGGCCGCAGAATGGGGCATGAACCTCGGCCGTACCGTCTTCTCCCAGATCATGGAGCACCTGCCCGAATGCGAGTTCCAGAAGTGTGTGACCCGCTATCGCGGCGACTCTCACTTACGAGGCTTCTCGTGTTTGGACCAGTATCTGGCACTGTCCTTTGCCCAGTTGACTTACCGCGAGAGCCTGCGCGATATCGAAGCGTGCCTGCGGTCGGTAGCAAGCAAGCTTTACCCTATGGGGTTGCGCGGCAAGGTATCGCGCACGACGTTGGCCGACGCCAATGAGTCCCATGACTGGCGCATCTTCGCGGATTTCGCGCAGGTCTTGATCGGCATCGCCCGGCCGTTGTACGCGGGCGATCCGATCGGCGTCGATTTGGATGCAAGCTTGTATGCACTGGACTCAACCACCATTGACCTGTGCCTTTCGCTGTTTCCCTGGGCAAAATTCCGAAAACACAAAGCTGCCGTGAAGATGCACACGCTGCTGGACCTGCACGGCAGCATCCCCACGTTTATCAGCATTACCGATGGCAAAGTGCATGACGTCAACATCCTCGATGAGATCCTGCCGGAGGCCGGCGCGTTCCACGTCATGGACCGCGGCTACGTGGATTTCGGGCGCCTCTACATCTTTACGCTCAGCGCGGCCTTCTTCGTCGTGCGCACCAAATCCAACGTCTTGCTCCAGCGCCGCTACTCGCATCCCGTGGACAAGACCACCGGAGTTCGATCCGATCACACCGTCATTCTGACCGCCATCGACTCCGCCAAAGCGTACCCGGAGCAGTTGCGTCGCATAAGTTATCTTGATGTGACAACCAGGAAGCGGTTCAAGTTTCTCACCAACAACTTCACCCTTCCGGCACTTACTATCGCCCTCATCTACAAATTGCGATGGCAGGTGGAATTGTTCTTCAAGTGGATCAAGCAGCACCTGCGCATCAAGGTATTCTACGGTACCAGCGAGAACGCGGTGGAGCCCCAAATCTGGATCGCGGTGTCGATCTACGTTCTGGTGGCGATCATCCGCAAGCGCCTGGGGCTGAAAGCCAGCCTCTACCAAATTCTACAGATCTTGAGCGTGACGCTTTTCGAGAAAACGCCCATTTTACAGGCACTTCAGCCACCCGATTCCCAAGACGATTTACCCGCTTTCGCTAACCAGTTGAATCTGTTCGAGCTATAGCCGGACAGCAGTGACTCGAGGTGATTCAGGCCGATATCGAGCGACTCGCCGCCGCCCATGGACAAGCCGGCTATGGCGCGGTGATCGCGATCGGTGTAGACGCGGTACTGCGACTGAATGAGTGGAATCACGTCTTCGATCAAGTCGCGGCTGAAAAGCGCAGTGTTATCCGAAGGCCCGCCGCCGGAAGCCCGGGGCGGCGTGCCAGGCGGCACCCCGTAGCCGAAAGGCATTACCACCAGGAAGGGCTTGGCTTTGCCCCTCGCCAGCAGGTTGTCGAGGATCAGGTTGGCATGGCCGTGGCGGGTCCATACGGCTTCGTCGGAGTTGGCGCCATGAAACAGGTAGAGTACCGGGTAGCGACCCTGGACGTTCCGATCGTAGCCGGGCGGAGTGTAGACGGTCAGACGCCGCGGGGCGTTCAGCGACTTGGATTCGTACCAGTGCGCGCGGACCTCCACGTGGGGCACGGCTTGGCCGTCGTAGAATGCCGGGCCGTCGCCGCGCACCTCCAAAATACTCTGGATGGCGAAGGCGGTCGACCCGGTCTTTACGTCGGGGTTGTTGGGGTCGATGGTGCGGACGCCGTCGATGATGAAGTTGTAGTTGTAGATCTCCGGCTCAAGCGGCCCGACGGTGACACTCCAGACGCCCTGGTCGTCCTTCTGGAAGCTCCTGCTGCCTTCCATGAACTCACCCGTCAAGGTCACTTCGCTGGCCTTCGGGGCGAGCAGACGGAAGGTCACGCGGCGGCCGGGACCGACTTCCGGCGACCGTGTAACCACCGGCAGGTTGGCGACCCCGCCGCGTGACCCCGGCCCCCGGCCTGGAGGATTCGGCGCCGTTTGCTGTGCCCACCCGGACGCAGCCAACACACCAAGAATCACGCTGCTGCCGGCAACCAACATTCTCATAACGACTCCTTTTGGCCACTACTGGATGGCTGCAAGTATACACAAGCCGATATGCCGCGGCCGCGGCGCCCCAATCGCCGATTCTCCGACCAGCCACGCCGTGCGAAAATCCGGTATAAAGGATTTGGAGCCTTTTCTAATGAATCCATCCAACTCTCTCCGGTCCCTTGCCGCCTTGTTGGCGTGTGGCGCGTTCCTGGCTGGCGTTCCCTCTCGCGCCGACGAGGGCATGTGGACCTTCGACAATCCGCCGCTCAAACAGTTGCAGGAGAAGTATCACTTCGCGCTGTCGCGGGAGTGGCTCGATCATGTCCGCCTGTCTTGCGTTCGCTTGAACGATGGCGGATCGGGATCGTTCGTCAGCGCGCACGGCCTGCTGCTGACCAACCACCACGTGGCGCGCGGCCAGTTGCAGAAGAACTCGACCAAAGAGCACGACTACATCCAAGACGGGTTCTACGCGGCCACGCCCGGCGAGGAGATGAAGTCGCCGGACCTCGAAGTCAACGTGCTGGTTTCCATGGAAGACGTCACCGCGCGCGTGGTGTCGGCGCTCAAAACCGCGAAAACGCCCGAGGAAGAGTTCGCCGCGCGCAAGGCGGCCATCGCCGAAATCGAGCGCGAGAGCCAGCAGAAGACCGGTCTCCGCTCCGATGTCGTGACGCTCTATAATGGCGGCGAATACTGGCTCTACCGATACAAGAAGTACAACGACGTGCGGCTGGTGTTTGCGCCGGAGGAGCAGATCGCTTTCTTCGGCGGCGATCCCGACAACTTCACCTACCCGCGCTACGACCTCGACATGGCGTTGTTCCGCGTTTACGAGAACGGCCAGCCGCTCGACACCAGGGACTATCTGAAATGGAATCCCCAGGGCGCCGCCGATAACGAGCTGGTGTTCGTGTCCGGCCATCCCGGCTCGACGGCCCGGCTGGATACCATGGCGCAACTCGAGCTTCTGCGCGATGCGAGCGAGCCGGCCACCATCAAGGTTCTCAAGAGCCGCATTGCGGTGCTGAAACAGTACTCGGCGCTGGGCCCCGAGCAGGCCCGCCAGGCGGCCACCATGATCTTTGGCCTGGAGAACAGCTTGAAGCTCGCGGAGGGCCGCTACAAGGGATTGCTGGACGCCGGCATCATGGCCAAGCAGCGCAAGGAAGAGGAAGAGTTCAAAGCCAAGGTGATGGGCAACGCCCAGTGGAAGGCGGCTTATGGCGGCGCCTGGGACGCCATCGCGGAAGCCGAGAAGAAGGCGGCTACGCACTTTAGGGAACAGCTCTTCCGCACGGTAAACTCGCAATTCGCCACTCTTGCGATGAACCTGGTGCAGTATGTGGCCGAGGTCAAAAAGCCGGATGGCGAGCGGCTGGCGGGCTATCACGAGTCGCAACTGGATTCGCTGAAGTACCGCATGTTTTCGCCGGCGCCCATCTATCCCGCGTTTGAGATTGCGCGCCTCGCCGGCTCGCTGGAGAACTCGCTGGCCGAGCTTGGCCCCAACGATCCATACCTGAAAATCGTGCTCGGCGGGCGCACCCCCAAGGAAGCCGCCACGGCGCTGGTGAACGGCACCAAACTGGCGGATCCGGCCCTGCGCAGAAAGCTGGTGGATGGCGGCGAGGCGGCGGTGGCGGCCTCGGACGACCCCATGATCGTGCTGGCGCGCCAGCTCGATCCCATGCGGCGCGAGATGATCAAGTGGTCCGAGGACAACGTCTCGAGCGTGTTGCAGCGGGCCGGCGAGCAGCTTGGCAAGGCGCGCTTCGCGGTCTACGGCAAAACCACGTATCCCGATGCGACGTTCACGCTGCGGTTGTCCTACGGCCAGGTGCAAGGCTATCCCATGAACGGCACCAAAGCGCCCTACAAGACCACGTTCTACGGGCTCTACGACCGGGCGCGGAGCTTCGATTTCGAAGGGCCGTTCGCCCTGCCGCCGCGGTACGTCGAGGGCCGCGACAAGCTCGATCTCGCGACCCCGCTCGACTTCGCCACCACCAACGACGTGGTCGGCGGCAACTCCGGCTCGCCGGTGATCAACGGCAAGGCCGAGATCGTCGGCCTGGTCTTCGATGGCAACATCGAATCGCTGATCGGGGACTTCGTCTACGACGGCGCCGCCAACCGCACCGTGGCCGTTCACACCGCGGCCATGACGGAAGCGCTGCGCAAGCTCTACCACGCGTCGGCGCTGGTTGGTGAGCTGTTGGGCCAGTAACCCGGGATAATAGGCCGTATCCGACTAAAGTGTACGGGCAGGCGCTTACCAGTGCGGGTCTTGTTCACCGGGCCGCCTCGGCGTTACTCTCGCATCGATAACCAACCAGGGCGCGCGGCCCCTCCACAAGATTCGGCGAAACCGGGGCCGCCGCCCGATACGGAGAGTGCTTCATGCAGCCAGAGTCGCTGGTTCTCGATCGGCCCACCGGCCCCGAAATCCTCGATGCCGATGTGATCGCGGAGCGGAGAACCCGAACAGCCCGTTGGCGCTTCAAGGAATGCCCCGTCTGCCTGGGGGAGCATGAGGAACAGATTCACGATGCGACCCTGAGCGTCCTGCAGTGGTTCCGCGGCGAAGTCACCAAGAGTTTCGACATCGTTTTCTATGAATGAGCTATGCTGTTTTCATGCCGACAGCAGCAAATCCGATTCCGCCGGGGTTTCACTCGTTAACCGCGCAGCTCAGCGTCAACGGCGCCGCCGCCTACCTTGACTTTCTCCAGCGCGCGTTCCACGCCGTCGAGATCGCCCGTTCGCCCGGACCCGGCGGCAAGCTCATGCACGTGGAAGTGCGCATCGGCGATTCCCTGCTGATGTTCGCCGACGATTTCGCCGCCGAATTCGGCCTGCCTCCGCTGGCCGTAGGCCGCTTGCCGTTCCATCTTCACCTCTACGTGCCCGATGCCGACGCCACCTGGAACCAGGCTGTGGCGGCCGGCTGCGAGGTGCTCATGCCGATCGGCGATCAATTCTGGGGCGACCGCTACGGACACGTGCGCGACCCGTTCGGTTTCCTCTGGTCCATCGCCACGCGCCGGGAGGATTTGACGCCCGAAGAGCTCCACGAGCGGCAGACCAAAGCCTTCGCCGGCGGCCATCCATAGGCCCGCTGGTGGGCGGACCCCCTGGTCCGCGCGGGTCCCCCTGGACCCGCTCTTCGGTCGAAGAATCAAGTGGCTGCCACGCGCGAAAAGCCGGCCAGGGGGCCGGCTGCGGACGAGGGCGTCCGCCCCACGAACCCACTCTCGGCCTTACAGTAGACCCTCGAATCTGCCGATAAGGATAGCGAGGTGTGGAAACCGAAGCACCAAGCCATCGTGATGGCGCTGCTGTTCGGAGCGCCGTGCGGATTCTCCCAACCACGCGGCCCAGAGTGGCGCTTCTGGACCCAGTCCGACGGGCTGGCGGAATCGTCCATCCGCAGTGTCGGCTCCGCGCCGGACGGTCGAATCTGGCTGCGCCACGGGGCGGTGGACTCCATGGCCGTGCTGGACGGCTATGGAATCGCCCGCCTGCCCGAAATGCGGACCGGCAGTATCGCCGATTGGGGGCTAAGGGCGCGCGCCTATGGCGCCCGGAATGGCGAGGGCTGGGCCGTGGAGGCGGGCGAACTCCGTCGTTTCGTGTCGGGCCGTTGGATGGTGGAGGTGGCCAAGACGGACGCTCGGGGAATGCTGGCGGCAGTTCCCGCCGGTTCTCACGGGGTACTGGTGCTGTTCGCGGATCGTCTGGCTCTCTACGATCCCGCGGGGCGCGCCTGGAAGGCGATCAAGCGGCGGGAAGAGACCCGTCTGGGCGATTTCCTGCAAATCGTTCCCGGTTTTTCGGAGGATTTCTGGATCACCGGAACGACTGGGCTTGCCAGACTGGAACTGCCCGAGGGCGCCGGCGCCGGCCGGTGGACCGAGCGGGACACACTGGGGATCGGAATGCGGGAGATCGGCTACCCTAACCCGTCGGGCCGGCGGGAGGTGTTCTTCTCGGGCCGAGTGTCCGGCGGCTCGCGCTGGGCGGTGGCGCGCTGGAATGCTCGTGAACTGAAGATCGTCCACACCTCCCGGCAGGACAACGTCACGGGATGGCGAGGCCCGGACGGCGAAATCTGGATCCTCGACGGGGCCGCGTTATTCCGGCTGATCGGCGGGAAACGCCAGCCGGTTACCAGACGCGACTCGCTCGCGGGCACGATTTATGATGTCCTGACCGAGCCAAGCGGCAGTTTTTGGCTGGCCACATCGGACGGGCTGGCGCATTACAGCCCGCCAATCTGGCGCACCCCGCTGGAGGTGGCGGACCTGGACGCGACGGTTCACAGCATCATGGAGGACCGGCAGGGCAGGTTGTGGTTCGCGGCCACCGAATCCCTTTTGGAACTGGATGGAACGGTCTGGCGAAGGGTCCGTCTGCCCTACGGAGTGCGCAGCCATACCCTCCGAACGCACTGCCTTGGGCGGCTGCCAGATGGCCGAATCACGCTGCAAGTGCGCCGCGGCGACAGCGACGAATACGCGCTGCTTTTCGACCCGGTCCGCGGCAGTTTCCAACTCCTGGCGCATCCCGAAGGGCGCGCCATCGGTTTGATGACGCAGCGGAACGACGGAACCTTCTGGGTGGTCACCAAGCCCGGCTACCGGCTCGAGATTTATGACGGTAAAGAATTCCGGACCGTGGTGGATTTGACGCCGTCCTGGAAGGGCGACGACATCCGATGTTTGCTCGAAACTGGGGATGGCACGCTCTGGATCGGGGGCCCCGGCGGGGCCGCGGTTTGGCGGAATGGCGTTCTTCACATGCTCGGACCGGCCGATGGGTTCACCGAGACGGGGGCATTTGAGTTCGCGGAGTTCCCACCCGGTCAGATCCTGGTCGGGGGCAGGGACAAGTTGCTGCGGTTCGACGGCCGGCGATGGTCGGAGCTGCGGTCGGGACTGGATCGCGTCCGGACCATCGCGACGGGCCGCGATGGCGTCCTGTGGGTGGCTTCCGGCACGGGGCTCGACCGGCGCCAGCATGATGAGTGGATCGGCAACGGAGAGGAAGAAGGACTGCCTTCCAACATGACCTACACGGTCTTCCAGGATAGCCGCGGGCGCGTGTGGGCGGGCTGCACCAGGGGCCTCAGCCTGTTGCATCCCGAGGCCGACTTCGGCGCCCCGCGGGTGGGGTTCCCCGCGGCCGGGAACACGCATCAGGCTACCCCCCAGGGCGACATCCGAATTCTACTGCTCGGAACCGACCGGTGGAAGTTCACCCCGGCGGACCGGCTGTTGTATTCCTATGCGCTGGATTCCGGCGGTTGGACGCCCTTCGCCCCGGAAGCCTCGGCGACTTACCACGGCCTGGCGCCAGGGCGCCACCACCTCCGCCTCCGCGGCATGGACCGCAACGGCAATCTGCAGCCGGCAGCCGGCTCTTTCGAGTTTACGGTGGTGCCACCGTGGTACCGGCAGACCGGATTCATCCTAATCAGCGCCGCCGGCGGCGCGATCATCATGGCCCTGGTGCTGGTGGCCTTCGCGGATTATCGTCGGGGATGCAGGCTCATCCGGGACCTCGACCTGGCGCGATTGGCGGCCGAAACCGCCAGCCACCACAAGAGCCGGTTCCTGGCCAACATGAGCCACGAGATCCGCACGCCCATGAACGCGATCATGGGGATGACGGAACTGGCGCTGGAGAAAGCCGCGGACCCCGACCAGCGAGAATGCCTGGAGACCGTGCAGAAATCCGCCAATTCGCTGCTCGGGTTGTTGAATGACATTCTGGATTTCACGAAGGTAGAGGCCGGGAAACTGGATCTCACGGTGGTGGACTTCGAAGTGGAACAGGCCTTGCGCGATGTGCTGCGGACTCTCGATGTTCGTGCCAGGGAGAAAGGTCTCGAGCTCGGTCTCGACGTGGCTCCCGGCGTCCCCCAGTTCCTGGCTGGGGACGATCAGAGACTGCAGCAGGTGGTTCTGAACCTAGTGGGGAATGCCATCAAGTTTACGGCGTCGGGAGAAATTCGGGTCGAGGTCCGGCTCGAATCCGGCGATGTTCAGCCGGTGACGCTGGAATTCGTGGTGGCCGATACAGGTGTCGGGGTTCGTCCCGAGAAACAGGAGGCCATTTTCGCTCCATTCGAACAGGAGGACGACTCCACCACGCGGAAATACGGCGGGACGGGGCTGGGCCTGGCGATCTGCGCCAAACTCGTCGAGATGATGCATGGCCGGATCTGGATGGAGAGCCCCTGGCTGGATGCGGAATCCGGACTGACCATAACGGGCAGCGCATTCCATTTCACCGCGCAATTCGCGCTCGGGAAGGCCCCGGTTCGAGTCGAACCCGCCAGTGCGGGTCCCGCCCCGGAGAATCTGCGCGTTCTGCTGGCGGAGGACAACGCGGTGAATCGGACCTTGGCGGTTCGCGTCCTGGAACGGCGCGGCCATACCGTATTGGTCGCCGAAAATGGCCGCGAGGCGCTCGAAATCCTGGCGCGAGAGCGCGTCGACGCGATCCTCATGGATATTCAAATGCCGGAGATGGATGGCTTCCAGGCCACCGCCGCGATTCGCGAGAAGGAGAAGACCAGCGGGGGTCGCGTGCCGATTGTGGCGCTCACCGCCAATGCCATGCGGGGCGATGGGGAGCGCTGTCTGGCCCAGGGTATGGACGCGTATTTGGCCAAACCCTTTCGGATCGCCGATCTGGATCGGGTGTTGGGTGAGGTCACGGCGGCCGCGGCACGGTGCTAGTGTAGTGCGTCCGAAATCCTACCCCCGGCCGGCCTTCCGGCCGCCTTGGGGTCGCGGTAGGGATGCCGGTTGCCCGGCACCCCCCCGCACGGACCCGTGCGGGCGCTCATTAGCGCACACGGTTCTTATCGCGGATGATTGGCGCAAAACCGCTCCAGAGGATAAGGGTGCACGAAGACCCTTGTCTTTCTTCGCTGCTTCCCGCACACCTGTGAGGCCCCGTGACCCGATCTCCCGACTCTGCGTCCGGCTCGGGTTGGCCTCCACGGTGTTCTCCTTGATCGACCGCCTTCCCTCCGGCCCCTCCGCCGATC
>Ga0208457_1001162_pt1 | contig 20189 bp, 19 predicted proteins | sample June2015DPH_10_1_FD_185513 | JGI IMG/M metagenome (GOLD analysis project Ga0208457, IMG submission 185513) | Peatland microbial communities from SPRUCE experiment site at the Marcell Experimental Forest, Minnesota, USA - June2015DPH_10_150... | ecosystem: Environmental > Terrestrial > Soil >... | reverse complement strand
CGTTCAATATAATGGCTTGTTTATCCTCACGACGGAGGACGCATGCAGAAGAGCCTGGACCTGAAGCACACGATCAACCTGCCCAAGACCTCATTTTCAATGAAAGCGAACCTGCCCCAGAACGAGCCCAAGTGGCTTGCCCGGTGGAACAAGGAAGATCTCTACGGGCAGATTCGTGCAGCGCGGCAGGGTGCGCCGATCTTCACGCTGCATGATGGCCCTCCGTATGCGAACGGACGCATTCATCTCGGGACCACGCTCAACAAAATCCTGAAAGACTTCATTGTGAAGGCGAAGACCCTGGAGGGCTTCAACGCCCCCTACCTGCCCGGTTGGGACTGCCACGGGTTGCCCATCGAGATCAATGTGGATAAGGAACTGGGCCCGCGCAAGGCCCAGATGTCCGCCGTTGAAGTCCGGCGCGCCTGCCGCCGGTACGCGGAGAAATACGTGGACTTGCAGCGGCAGGATTTCATTCGCTTGGGGGTTTTCGGCGAGTGGGAAAAGCCCTACCTCACGATGGACTTTGAATATGAAGCGCGGATCGCCGAAGCGTTTCTGGCTTTTTTGCGCGGGGGCTATATCTACCGAGGTCGGAAGTCCGTTTACTGGTGCATTGCGGACAAGACCGCGCTGGCGGAAGCCGAGGTGGAATACGAGGAGCACCGGAGCCGATCGATCTACGTGCGCTACCCCGTGCTGACCGATCCGGCCACGCTCGACCCCGCACTTAAAGGGCGCAAGCTCTGGGTCGTAATCTGGACCACGACTCCGTGGACCTTGCCCGCGAGCATGGCAGTGGCGTTCAATCCTGAGTTTGAATACGTGGTGGTAGGAGATGGCACGGGTGACGCCTACCTCCTGGAAAGCCGGCGTCACGAGCCGGTGCTGCACGAGACGGGGCTGAAGGCTCCGAGCATCCTGGCGCGGATTCTCGGAAGAAAGCTGGAACGGATTCAAATTCAGCACCCGTTCCTGGATCGCAAGATCATCGGAGTGTTGGCGGATTATGTGACCGCCGAGGACGGCACGGGTTGTGTGCACACGGCTCCCGGCCACGGGCGCGAGGACTATCAGACCGGCGTACAGTACGGCATTGATGTTTACTGTCCGGTGGACGAATCCGGAAGACTCACGGAAGGCCTGCCGGAATACGTTGGCAAGACAGTCTTCGATGCCAACGAGCCCATCGTCGAGTTGCTGAAATCGCGAGGCGTGCTGGTGGGGCAGGCCGGTTGGCTCATGCACTCCTATCCCCATTGCTGGCGATGCCACAATCCCATCATTTTCCGTGCCGCCGAGCAGTGGTTCATCAACGTCGATCACCGGGGGCTTCGCGAACGGGCGCTGGAGGAAATCAAGAAAACCAAGTGGGTGCCAGCCTGGGGCGAGGAACGCATCTCCAACATGATCGCCGAGCGTCCGGACTGGTGCATCTCGCGCCAGCGCGTTTGGGGTGTGCCCATCACGGTGTTCCATTGCGACGACTGCAAGCAGCCCATTCTGGATGCGAGTTTGGCCCAGCGCGCGCTCGAACTCTTTCGCAAGGAAGGCGCCGACGCTTGGTACGCACATTCGGAAGCTGAGCTTTTGCCCCCGGGGGCCCGCTGCCCGCAATGTGGTGCGACGAGGTTGCGCCGCGAGACCGATATTCTTGACGTCTGGTTTGACTCGGGTTCCAGTCACTATGCGGTTCTGGGCCGCCGGCCGGATTTGCCCTGGCCTTCCGATGTGTACCTGGAGGCAGGTGACCAATACCGGGGCTGGTTCCACAGCTCACTGCTGGTGGCCTTGGGCACGAAGGGTTCGGCGCCCTATCGCCAGGTGCTGACCCATGGATGGGTACTGGACGCGGAAGGCCGCGCCATGTCGAAGTCGCTGGGCAACGTGATTGAACCGATGGAGGTCATCAAAACGCATGGGGCGGAGATTTTGCGCCTTTGGGCCGCCTCCGTGGAGTTTGGCGAGGACGTCTCGATCTCGGCGGAGATGCTGACCCGCCTCTCCGAGGCTTATCGCAAGCTGCGCAACACCTTTCGCTACTGTCTGGGCAACCTCTACGATTTCGACCCGGCGAAGGACTCGGTCGATGCGCGCCAGCTCGAGGAGATCGATAGCTGGGTGTTGGTGCGCACGGCGGAACTGCTCGAGCGGGCCGAGGCCGCTTACAGCGACTATGCGTTTCACAAGGTCTACCGTGGCGTGTATGACTTTGCCACCGTGGACCTGAGCGCATTTTACTTTGATATCTTAAAAGATCGACTCTACACCTCGCCCCCGCACTGCGTGCGCCGCCGGGCTGCCCAGACCACGCTTTACCGGATTGCCAACGCGCTGGTGCGGATCATGGCTCCACTCCTGTGCTTCACTTCGGACGAAGTCTGGACGCACCTTCCCGCTCCTCATCTGCGCGAGAAGAGCGTTCATCTGGCCAAGTTCGTAGCACCGGCCGACCTGCGCGCGGGGATTCCCGAAAAGCACTTGTCGCGGCTGGAGAAATGGCCGCGCTTGATCGCCGTGCGTAATGAAGTGTTGAAAGCGCTGGAAGTGGCGCGCCAGGAGAAATTCATCGGGGGGTCGCTGGAGGCCTGCGTGCGCCTCTCGGTCAGTGGGGATTTGCAACCTCTCGTGGAAGAGTATCGCGCTTTTTTGCTGGGGCTCTTCATCGTCTCGCAGGTGGAGATCACCCATAAAGTCGTGGAGGGAGCAGGCGCGACCGAGCTGCCGGGTCTGAGTGTGAAGATTGAGAAGGCTTCCGGCCAGAAATGCGAACGCTGCTGGAATTATTCCGAGCAGGTCGGGAAGGACTCACGCTACCCCACGGTGTGTGAGCGGTGCTCGACCGCGCTGAAGGAAATCGAGGCGGACGGAGGGGGTCACAGTACGGCTTGACGATACGTCACCGCAATTGTGGAGTGCCGCACTGACTTTACTTATGTCCTCCCCTATTCCATCCCGGGTCAGGACGCTGTCGCGAATCCTGTGGGTCGCGATTGCGACGGTGGTGTTCGTGGGAGACCAAGCGACCAAGGCCCTTGTGGAACAGCACATTCCCGAATACGCGGTAATTCCCGTAGTGCCAGGATTCTTCAACCTGACCCATACCAAGAATCCGGGAGCGGTGTTCGGGCTCTTCTCCGATTCCCCCGCAACCTGGAAGACTGTTTTGCTGATCGTCGCTTCCACTGGATTGCTCATCACCGTGGTGGGAATTGTGTGGCGGACGCGACGCCTCGGATGGGAGGCCAGCCTGGGACTCGCTTTGATTCTGGGTGGCGCCCTGTCGAATCTCTTGGACCGCATTCGAGTGGGGCGCGTCGTGGATTTTCTCGATTTCTACGTCCGCAGTTATCATTGGGCTTCCTTCAACCTGGCGGATAGCGCCATCGTGGTCGGCGCGGGCTTCCTCATCCTCCAAGTGATCTTTTCGGATTGACGTTCCGAACGCGAAACTCGAAAATTGCTGCACGGCCGAGGGCAGTTTCGCAGGCTACAGATCTTGAGTGTTTATGGCGCTGACCCGAGAGTTCGTTGTTCCTGCTGAAGCGGCAGGCGAGCGCCTGGATGTATTCCTTGCGCGGCGGATGCCGGACTGGAGTCGCAGCCAGATTCAGCGCTTGATTCGCCAAGGAGGGGTGACTCTCAACGCGGCGGCCGCGCGCAAGGCCGGGGAAGAGATCGAAACCGGGACGCGCATTGAGGTGCAGGCGGAGCGCCAAGAGCTGCGGGCCACCCCGGAAGATCTGCCGCTGGCCATTGTCTACGAAGACGCGGATCTGCTGGTCGTGAACAAAGCTGCGGGGATGGTGGTACACGTGGGCGGGGGCGTGAAGTCGGGCACGCTCGTGAACGCACTATTACATCACGTCGCGAGATTGTCTGGGGTGGGGGGTGAGCTTCGGCCGGGTATTGTCCATCGGCTGGATAAGATGACTTCGGGGCTGGTGATTGTCGCCAAGAATGACGCGGCCCACCGCCACCTTAGCGAACAGTTCAAGTCGCGGGAAGTGCACAAGATTTATGTGGCGCTCGTCCACGGGCGGGTGGCAAATGACCGCGGGCAAATCTCCAGGCCGGTGGGCCGAGACCCGCTGCGCCGCACCCGCATGAAGGCAGGCGGGATCGCTGCGCGTCAAGCGCTGACCAGATACCAGGTGTTGCGCCGGTTTGCGCATTTCACCCTGGTCGAGGCTGAGCCCGAGACCGGGCGCACGCATCAGATCCGCGTGCATCTGGCTTCCACCGGTCATCCCGTGGTCGGTGATGTGACTTATGGCGCGCCGGGGAAACTGCGCATCGGGGGAACAGAAGAGGCAACGCTCCCGCGCACGTTTCTGCATTCGGCCAAGCTGGCTTTCAAGCATCCGCGCACGGACCAGTCGCTGAGGTTTGAGGAGCCGTTGCCTGAGGAGCTTACGGCGTTCCTTCATCAGATTGAAAGCCGCGACCACTGATTTCGGGGGGCCTGTGCCATCATGGTCATGCCGACACAGGACATCGGGACAAGTCCGCGCAAAAAGCTTGCCCTGAGCTTGCCGAAGGGCGGGACGCCAGTTTGCGACTGGGCACTGGTCATTGCCGCGGGCAGGCGCTGAGTTCAAAATTCGCGACGGACCACTATGACGATTCTCGACCGCTTCAAACTGCACGGTAAGGTTGCGCTGGTGACCGGGTGCACGCGGGGCATCGGCAAAGCGATAGCGCTCGCCTTCGCCCAAGCCGGGGCGGACATTGTGGGCGTGAGTAAATCGCTCGAACTGAGCGGCAGTGAAGTGGAGAAGGCCGTAGTTGGGGAGGGCCGCGAGTTTTGGGCCTATCGGTGCGATTTTCGAAACCGCCAAGCCGTCCATGAATTCGTCGGACACGTGACGGCAGATTTCCCGGTGATCGATATTCTCTGCAATAATGCCGGGACGGTCCTGCGTCGGCCCGCGGCAGACCACCCCGACGAGTATTGGGACGAGGTCATCGAGGTGAATCTGAATTCTCAGTTTGTTCTTGGCCGCGAGTTGGGGAAACGGATGGTTGAGCGTGGCTCGGGGAAGATCATTTTTATCGCTTCCTTGCTGGCCTTTCAGGGGGGAATCCTTGTCCCCGGTTACGCGGCCAGCAAAGGTGGTATCTCCCAGCTCACCAAGGCGCTGGCGAACGAGTGGGCCGGTCGCGGCGTGCAGGTCAATGCGATCGCTCCGGGATATATCGCCACCGATACTACCGTCGCGTTACAGGAAGACCCGGAGCGGAATCCTGCCATCCTGGCGCGCATTCCCGTAGGTCGTTGGGGAACACCCGAAGATTTGCAGGGCGCAGCGGTCTTCCTGGCGTCGCAGGCTTCGGATTACGTGAACGGTACAATACTCGTTGTCGATGGCGGCTGGATGGCGAGGTAGGAGAGCATTCGCCACTGCGACTAGTGCCGTTCCAACTTGATTCGCCTATTTGCTACGCCCGGAACGGAGGCTCGGAACATGGCTCATCAGACAGAGGGAGGTTCGCCGATTTGGGTTGGAACGGCACTAGGAACTTCTGCGAATAAGCGATTCCAGCTCCTCCAGGGTGCGGGGCCAATCCTGTTTCAATAAACGTGATAGGGCGCGGTCGGCGAGCAGCTTGCCGCCCGTCTGGCAGTTTGCGCAGTAATTGGTTTCATTGTTGGCGTAGCGGATGCGCTGTATTTTGGCTCCGCAACGCGGGCAGGGCTGGCCGTATTTCCCGTGGACGGCCATCTCCGCACGGAAGGCCGTCACGTTTTCTGGGAACGCACTTTGGGATTCGGCCCGCAGCCGGTCCGTCCACTCCTCGAGCGTGGCGCGCGCGGCGGAATAAAGACGCGCGGTTTCTTCTTCGGTCAGGCGCTCGGTCATGGCGACAGGCGAGAGCTGAGCGCGATGGAGAATTTCGTCGGAGTAGGCGTTTCCAATGCCACTGAAGAGGCGCGCGTCGGTCAAGGCGCGCTTGAGGGTGTGATTTGCCGAGGTCAGGCGAGCCGCGAAGCTGCCAAGATCAGCGTCAAGAACTTCCAGCCCGCCGGGATCGAGCGCGCGCAGGGCTTCTTCGCCCTGGATCACGTGCAGTGAAGCGCGATGCTGTGTTCCGGCTTCGGTGAGGAGCAGGCTGCCGTGCGGAAAATCCAGCGCTGCGAGCGCGCGCTTGGGAGCAGGCTTCACTCCCGCCTCGCGCCAGTGAAGACGCCCGGCAATCATCAAGTGCAACACCAGCCAGAGATCCTCTTGCACGCCGAAGGCGATGCGCTTGCCGATGCGCCGAAGCTTCTGCACGGATTTGCCCTCCACCGCCTGGAGGGGCGGCTTGGCGGTGCGCAGAAGGAACGGACTCGCGACCCGGACGCGTTCGAGCGGCTGGTAGAGGACGCGCCGCTCGAGGGCTTCGATGTAAACGACGATGTCGGGAAGTTCCGGCACGGCTCCCCCATCTTGTCATGGGGTTCAGCGGCAGTAAACCCCCCAGCTATGGGTCCGGCTGATAGGAACAGAAGTTGATTCTCTGTCATCAGGGGGCAAGAAGTTTTCGAGTGGCACGACGGGGGTCTCTTGCGAAGGGTTGGTAGAATCCCATTTGTGAGGGCACTCCAATAGAGTGACGAAAAGTCCCTTGACAATGGACACAAAATTATGTATCGTGCGCGCACTAACATCCACATTAACGGGAGGGCTACCCATGCAACCAAACGACCTACGCAGGAGGCTCTTAAAGAGCGTTTCTCTTCTCCCATTCTGGGGTGGGCGACTGGCAGGAGTCACAGCATCGGAGGGACCCCTAGGCCCCATTGCGCCGTCGAGTATGGCACTCGAAGTGGTTCGGCTATTCAACACCCTAGAACTAACCCACAAGCTGAAACTGGGCACATACGCATCAAAGGACGATCTGATGCAGTCTGAGACCATTTGGAAGTTCCAGGAGTGGCTGGGGAAGAACGAGGGGATAATGGAAACGGAACTTTCGAAGTTCTACCGTTCCCTGGACTTCGAATCTGACGGGATTCTGCCAGGCTGGACCCTCTCCATCCATAAGTCCCCCAGCTATGACGCATACCTCCTCACTGTGGTGCTTTCTTCAGATACCGACACTGGAAAGCGCGACGTGTTTGCAAGCGACGACCGAGGTATAATCCATCAGGGCCAATTGAGTCCGCTCATGCTCCCGGCCAAATACGTACCCCTACGTGAGGCGTTTCCGGATCTAGCTCCGCTGAGTCCCTCGCAGACGAACATTCTTTTGGCAAAAGCCGGCGGTTTCTTGAAGCGTATAGCCTACTCAGGGATGCGTGGGGACGTGTTGCCGGTACAAAACTCCTGCGCCAACCATGGCTGTTGCCCGAGCGGGAATTGTAGTAGCGGGCAATGCTTTTGCTTCAACTGTGGCTACGGGGGCTGCGCTTGGTGCTGCACCGGGAGCTGCAGTATGTGTTGGTGGGCCTGTGGTGGGAGGTATTGTTCTTGCTGCGTCTGAGAACAGGACGATCCCGGCTGGCTCTTGAAGGAGGGCAGACCCATGGTGGGTTCGCGGAGGCCTGCAACGAAAGCTAGCGTGTGAGGAGGAAGCTATCATGAGAACTAGGATGACGCTTTTGATTCTTTTCGTGGCAGTGGTGGGCGCGCTCCCTGTGGTCGTGGCGAATCAGAACCAACAGACGGAGGAGCTGTCCGAAGGTGAAGCCGTAGAGCTCCTTCGTGCGGTCAATACCGCGCAGCTGGAGCTTCGGATGGCGGGGCGGCAATATGGTCAGCTCGAGCAACTGCTACAGCACCGCTTTTTCGCGGGGAAGGAACTGGGTTCGAACATAACGAAAGTCGACAGCGACACCGGAAGGAAGAAGGGGTACGAAATCTCGGTGTATGTGCTTGGCGAAGGCAAGCGCTACAGCGCCTCAGTCGTTCCGGTGGAGCGCGGCTGTCGGGTTGCGTTTTTTACGGACGAGTCCGGCGTGATATACAAAGGTCGCGCGCTGGGTTGTGCGCCACCGAAGGAGTGAGGGCTCCGCGGCGTTGTTCCCGTAAGGTTGCCCGCGGAGACCAGACGTGCTTCTGACGGAGTCAGGCAATGTGGGCGTTCCTTGAATCTCTTCCATCACTCAATTCCGCAACTATATGCGCGTGGATTGTGGGTTTGCTGCTCCTGGTTGCGGGGGCAGGCAAAATCGTGACGATCAGGGAATTCAGAAAGTTACTCGCAGCGTATGATATCCTGCCACCCCGTGCGGTCCCGACATGTTCGCTGCTTGTCCCAAGCTCTGAGTTGCTTGTGGCAATGGCCTTACTCTCTGGCCGTCATCAGCTGATAGCAGGGTGTGCGGCGGCGTGTCTGTTCTTCGTCTTCGATGGTGGAATAGCGGTCAACCTGCTTCGAGGGCGGCGCGAACTGCCTTGCGGCTGCTTCGGGAAGAGGTCGGATCCGATCTCGTGGTACCTGGTCACGCGAAACCTCGCGCTTGGCGCGATTGCCTTGGCATCGACAGGTGGTTTCAGACTTGTTACTGCCGTTCTACTGGCAGTTTACGGTTTGACCGCACTGTCGCGGTGGGTAAGGAGATCCACTCGACCTTTGGCCCAAACCTCAGCAGGTCTGGAGCCCCGGTGATGCCATTTACGGTAGGGGAAACAGCGATAGCACAGGGGGCAAACTTGCAATACAGGTCTTCCCGGCCTTCAGCTACCGCGCTTCGACTTAACGGGCCGACGGAGCCCACGAGCTCATGGTGAGCTCATTACGGGAGGGACAGACTTCACCGCTCGGTGTCCCATAGGGACTGATGTTGTCATGCCTCTATCGCGTCGACAGTTGGGTTAATCTGACAGCTCACGTTGGAGAATCCCGCGCGCGAGTTCTCGCTGCTAAGCTGATGGGAAACCCAGCCCTCGTCACCTCCTGCTTCGAGTAGAATACACCCCGCCACGTGACCCCTCGTCGGAATCCTGCCGGTTGATAGCTCGGGCATTGAGGGTGGCTACAGCCAATGACTCCTGCCCCAGTACGACCAGCGCCGGTCGACGCTTAGTGGGCGTCACAAAACAGGGCGCAGCCGGTAGTGCCAGCTTCAAACGCTGGTGTTTCTAACGGGTGATCCAACCTCCTTGACACCTGTGGCGTGGCGTGCGGTGCGGCTGTATAATCGCGGTTCGCTTCGAGGGGGGTGAATCTTCAAGCATTCGCAGATAGATTGTGACCTTGCGGGGTTGCGAAATTCAGTGACGGAGGCATTGATCGATGAATTTCATGAATCGCAGGGATTTCATGCGTCATTCGGGAATTGCCGCGACGGCCGGAACGGTGGCGCTGCGCAGCGGCGGAAAAGTGCTGTGGGCGTCTTCGCCGGGCCCGGCGTGGGTTTCGCCCAGCGACAAGGTGCGCTTGGGCGTAATCGGCATCGGCGCACGGGCGCTGCAGGACACCTACAGCTTCACCGTGACGCCGGGCGTGGAACTGGTGGTGGCCTGTGATGTTTACAAGGACCGCTTGCTTCGCGCCAAGGAATTGTTTGGCGAAAAACTTGAAACCACGGGTGATTATCGGAAGATCCTGGAACGCAAAGATATTGACGTGGTGCTGATTGCCGTGCCCGATCACTGGCACAAGAAGATGATCATCGACGCGATGGACGCGGGGAAGGATGTCTATTGCGAAAAGCCCATGACTTACACGATCGAGGATGGCTCCGAGATCATCGAGGCTGAAAAACGCACGGGGCGCATTCTGCAGATCGGTAGTCAGTGGGTGAACTCGCCGCTCACGGAGCTTGCGAAGAAATGGATCGACGGAGGCCGCTGTGGGCAGATCACGCTGGTGAAGGCGTGGGAAAACCGCAACACGCCTTCCGGGGCGTGGTTCTATCCCATCGCTCCGGATGGAAACGAAGAGACCATCGACTGGAAGAACTGGCTCGGCCCGGCGCCCCAGCGGCCCTTTGACGCACGGCGCTATTTCCGCTGGCGGTGCTACTGGGATTATTCCGGCGGCTTGCAGAGCGACTTGGTGGTGCATCACCTGAATACCCTTCACTTCCTGATGAATGAGACCTACCCGCGCAGCGCCATCACCTACGGCGGGAGCTATCGCTGGAAGAAGATTTACCCCGAGACGGAAGTGCCCGACGTCGTGCAGACGCTGTTCGAATACCCGAATTTCACTTACAACGTTTCCTTGACGCTGAATTCCTCCAGCCAGGGCTTTGGCGCGTATTTTATGGGGACGAAGGGCACGATCCAGGTCAGCGAAGTGGCGCTCTCCTTCTACACGGACGACCCGTTCGACGATTCCGGCTGGGTGGTCGCCACGTGGCCTCAAAAGATGCAGGCCGATTGGGTGAAGCAAAATAACTTCGTCAATATCAACCAGCAGTGGGCCCCGGGGGCGTGCGCGGCGCCGGAAGCGAACGAGCACTACGACCTGATTGGGGATCCGACCGACCTGCACGTGAAAGCTTTCGTTGACTGCGTGCGCGCACGAAAGAGGAGCAAGGAATCCGGCGTGGAAGGCCACAACGCGGCGGTGGGCGCCCACCTTGCCAACCTGTCGTACCGCAACGGCAGTCGCAAAGTCCTTTGGGACGGCAAGAAGGCAACGCTCGCGTAAGTTCTCGGCCTGCTGTCTTGCAGTGGTGGCGTTGGGCCGCGGCCAGAGACACGGGGAACGATTCCCGCACTGGCGCGCGGTCTGGTTTTGCCGGCGGGGCAGGTGCGCGCTCCGCTGGCGTCATACCCGAGTCCCGGCGGGGACATTCCTAGGAGACCTGCATTGGCAATGCCGAAAACAGTGATGTGCATATGGGGGGTGGTAATGGCTGCAATCCTCTCGGGCGATTCCATGCTCGCGCAAACCCCGGGCAAAATCCGAATCCTTTACGTCGGAGATTCATCGGTGACGCTCGGCGCCGCAAGCGCCGGCAGCAATTTTTCCTACGACCAGCGCGGCGTGCAAATTGAGGTGGCCGCGGAGAAGATCCTGAATGCCTGGCGCAAGAACCCGCGTTTTGAAGTGAGTTACCTGACGGGGTGGGACGCGCTGGCACAATTCCCGGAAACGTCCGAGGCGCTGCACCGCTACGATGTGGTCCTGCTGAGTGACGTGGACAGCGATTCGCTGGTGCTCTACCCGTCGGAACGGTCGAACCGCGCGCCCATGGGGCCGAACCGACTGAAGTCGATCCGGGAATTTGTGCGGCAGGGTGGGGCCCTGGTCATGATTGGCGGCTATTCCACCTTTACGGGTCGCCACAACGCGGGAAATTACCACGGCACACCTGTGGAAGAAGCGTTGCCGGTGAATTGCCTGGCGGTGAATGACGATCGCATGGAAACCCCGGAGGGCGTGACGGTGGAAGTGAAGCAGCCGGACCATGCCATCCTGCGGGGCATCGAGTGGTCGCCTGGCCCCATTTTCAACGGCTATAATCGCCTGGAGGTGAAGAAAGGCGCCCAGGTGCTGGCCTGTATCAAGGAGACAGGTGACCCGCTGCTGGTGGTCTGGACGTTTGGCAAGGGTCGGTCGATGGCCTTTGCCTCCGATATCGCCCCGCACTGGGGGGCGGGCTTCCAGGAGTGGAAGTATTACGAACAGTTTTGGGAACAGGCGATAGGATGGCTGGCGTCGCGATAGAAAATACCAGGTAACACTGCTAGTGTAAATACTCAGGAGGATGACATGCGACAAGTTACGCTTGTGCTATTGAGTGTGACGATGATGATTGCCCTCGCTGCCTCGGCTCTCGCGCAACGCAACCCGCGCGGTACAGCGAACCTTACGCTCAAGGGGAAAACCATTTCGGTCGAGTACGGACGGCCCTCGCTGAAAGGGCGCACCGTGGACCAAATGCTCAGCCAGTTGAAGGCGGGAGATGTCTGGAGGCTGGGCGCGGACAAGTCCACAACTTTTACGACGGTCCTCGATCTCGCCTTCGGCGACGTCACGGTGCCCGCCGGGGAATATAGCCTGTGGATGCAGAAGCAAGCGGACAATTCCTGGAAGCTGGTCTTCAACAAAGAGCACGGGAAGTGGGGCACGCAGCATGATGCGGCGCAGGACCTGGTGTCGGCGCCGCTGAAGCAATTGCAGGCCGCCGAGTCCGTGGAGATGGTAACCATCACGCTCGCCGAAGCCGGCGAGGGCGGCGTCATCAGCATCGAGTGGGGCACGATGAAAGTCACCGCCAGCTTTACGGCGAAGTAGTCAGCGGGCGATCGCCGGCCAGTGCTCAAATCGTGGGTCCGGCTCGTCGTCGAGCGTTGCCGGCGGGTCATCACTGTGGTCCTCGGGTGAGTCGGCCACCAGTTTGGCTGCTCATCTGAGACGGAGGACGAACCTTCGATTTGCGCGGGCGAGGCGGCCAACGCGTTGCCGGTTGAATATCCTCAGGTTTTTCAGTCCTGGGTCGAACCGCTCACCCACGGAGATGTGGACGCACAATAGTGAGAAGCGGACAAGACGGCGGACGCATTGTCTGGTCACCCGCTTTTGCCTTACCGCACTTAACGGCTACTGAAATGTTGGAACTTTTTTCTTCCCCCGGGTGTCTATGTTTGGTGGAAGATACTTTTCGGAGGGATGAGTCGAACCCATGGTTATCATTGCCGTATTCGGTGGTCTCGTCATCGGTGGAGCGATCTTTGCAGTTGTTAAGAACAGCGGAGGCAGAGCTACCAACAGTAAGTACACGAAGCTGGACATTGGGTAACGCCGGGATCCCGCCAAAACGGTCCTGTCCCGAGTAAGCCAAACCTTCCCAAGACCTCGCAAGGCAAAACGTCCTAGCGACAGCGCTTGAGTGTCTTTGGTGGCCAGTCCCCGGCCAGCGGCAGTCTCTACAGCTCCAGACCCCTGCCCGGATCCCAGCTTGGTTGCCACGCCGCGTCCGATGACATAGCATGGGCCTGAAATGTTTCTAAACGCGGCAGCGAAGGGGAAACTCATATTCCTCGGGGTATGTTTACTAGCGGGTGCGCGGGTGTCCGTCGCGTCACCTGAGGACCCACAGGGTGAGTCCACCTCGAAATCCCCGCAAGAGCGCGTTTCCCTCGACACCGGAAGGCCCACCACCTGGAGATCTCTTGCACCCAATATTCTTCATGACCAGCAAAGCATCTGGACATTTCCCGTCAAGTTAGCTCACGGCGAAAGTTGGAAGCCAGCGCTCGCGGTCACGGTTGCCTTTGGAGGGCTGGTGGCGCTCGACGCACATGACACTCCCTACTTTCGGCGCACCCGGGCCTTCGCGGGGTTTAACCGTGCCTTCAGCGGAACTAACACAGCGCTTGCTACCACGCTCCTTCCGGTTTCATTCTATGCCTTGGGCTTGGTGCGCAAGGATTCCTACGCCACGCATACTTCGCTGCTGGCTGGAGAAGCTGCGGCAGATGGCGAAATCCTCATGTGGGTTCTCAAGAACTCTACTGGCCGCCGCCGCCCAATTGACATCCCGCCGGGGGGGAACTACTCCGACACGTGGTTTGAGTCCTACCGGCCACCCCTGAACGCACACGCGAGCTTCCCTTCTGGACACACCATTGCAGCATTTTCGATCGCCACGGTCTTTGCGCGCCGCTATGGGCGCCACCGCTGGGTGCCCTGGGTCGCTTATGGCACCGCGGGCCTGATCGGCTTCTCACGCCTCACGCTGCAGGCACACTTTCCCTCCGACGTCTTCGCCGGCGCTGCGTTCGGTTACGTCATTAGCCGATATGTTGTCCTGCCTGGACGCTAAGCGCGGCCCCAGATTGAAGACAATAGGTTGATGTGCGAAGATGGAGCGTCGCACAGGCAAGGCCCTCGGATGCGACCCTGCGCCCCGCAGGTCCCCGTCGGTTTGTACTGGAGGCAGGTGCGGTGTTCACTCCGAGACTCGACATAATTCTTTGCCCAACGGATTTCAGCACGCATTCGGCGGCGGGATTGTCTGTGGCAGGAGGCATCGCGCGCGCCTTTGGGGCACGGGTGGTGGTGCTGCACGCGCAGCGGTTGGAAGCGCCCGTGTACTTCACGAAAGCACAAACGCGGGCGCTAAACGCGCAATTGCGACGCAGCGCGCGGGCGGCGTGGGGATACGTGAACGATTTTGCCACCCAAAACTTGCCCGAAGACGTCAGCCACACGATTTTGTTGCTGGAGGAAGATCCTGTGGGGGCGGTGTTGCGCGTTGTAAAGGAACTCCACGCGGGACTAGTGGTGATGGGAACGCACGGGAGGACGGGACTGGCGCGCATCCGGCTGGGATCAGTTACCGAGAGCGTCTTGCGGCAGGTGAGCATGCCGGCGCTGACCGTGGGGCCGCGCATCAAACCCTCGCCGCGGCTGGCGAGAATCCGGCGTATCCTGTGCCCCGTGAACTACAGCGAGTTGGCGCGCGCGGCGGTTGAGTACGCCGCGGGACTGGCGGATAAGCTCGGTGCGCAACTGGTCGCGATGCATGTGCTGGAGCACCCCGGGCATCAAGAAGATCGCGACCCGGTGCAGAGACTCTGCGACTGGCTGCCGACGGACGTGCGCGGCCGCTGCGAGGTGAAAGAAGCAATCCTGGAGGGCAGAGCGTCAGAGCAAATTGTGAGCGAGGCACGCCTTTCGCGTGCCGACTTGATTGTGTTGGGAGCGCAGCCGCGCAGCTTTGTGGGCACCGTCCTTTTCGGCTCCACGTCCGAACTGGTGATTCGCAACGCGCTGTGCCCGGTGGTGTCAGTGATTCGGGAATAGGGCGGCCCGGCTCCCGGCAAAGGCCGCCGGGAAAAATTCCAGCGTGCCCTGACGAAGCGAGCGGCCCTGCTCCGGGGGGACTGCGAGAGGGCCGCGAGTGGTCCTGCTCCTTGTCAGCCCCGCGGCATTCCTGCTTTAACCCGCTCTGGTGTCATCGGCAATTGCAGCAGCCTGGCACCGGTCGCGTCAAACACCGCGTTCGTGAGGAGTCCGCCCATACAGATGATGGCAGGCTCTCCGCCACCTTGTGCGGGGGAGTTTTTCGCGTCGATGATAACGGTCTCGATATCGGGTACCCACGAAAAACGGGGCAGTTCATACGAATCAAAGTTGCGGTTGCGGATCTCACCTCCCTGGAATTGGATCTCCTCAGTCAGGGCATAACCCAGGCCCATGGTGATGGCGCCCTCCATCTGGAGCTTGGCGCCTTCGGGATTGACGCACAGTCCCATGTCCTGAGCGCACACCACCCGCTTGACCTTGAGGCGGCCGGTTTCCTTGTCAACGGCGATTTCCGCGATGTGGGCGACATAGGTGCCGGCATCGATCCCGCACGCCACGCCGTATCCGCGTCCACTCGGAGCCTTTGCGGGTGTCCAGCCAAACTTGTCGGCGGCGGCCTGGAACACGCGCCGCATGCGCTCATCTTTCAAGTTCCGCATCCGGAATTCGATCGGATCGACCCCAGCCTTCGCGGCCAAGGCATCAATGTGCGACTCCCGGGCAAAGGTATTCGTGTTGTTGGCGGGAGCGCGCCAGGGCCCCGTGGCAAACGGATGCGCACCGGGTGCGCCGTCCCAGCCGGAGCTATAGGCAACCGTCCGGTGATGCGGAACGTTGTAGAACTGCTGCGACCCTCTTTCTCCCGCGAAATAGACTCCATAGTCCCAGAAAGAAATCAATCCGGCATCCGTCACGCCGGCCTTGATCTTGACGACCGCGGCGGGGCGGAACGTGTCATAGAAGAATTCCTCCGCACGAGTCCATATGACCTGGACAGGCTTCCCCGCGAGCTTCGCCAGCCTAACAGCCTCCAGAGCCTGTTGATTGTTGCTCTTGCCTCCAAAGCCGCCGCCTACGAACGGCGTGATCACGTGCACGTTCTGCGCTGGAAGGCTCAGCAGGGATGCGGCCGCCTCCTTGAGCGCGAAGGGGGTCTGGGTGGATGCCCAAACGGTCACCTTGCTTCCCTCGATCTTTGCCAGGGCCGTATGCGTTTCGATAGCGGCGTGAGACACATAACTGTTCAGATACGTCTGCTCGACGACCTGCTGTGCAGCGCGTTGTCCTTCCACGAGGTTTCCGCCCTCCGCCACGGTCTGGCCTTTTGGCGCTACTTTGAGAAGGTGATCGAAAATGGTCTTGTCATCCACGTTGGGCGCCGGCTGGTCGTACTGAGCCTTGATACTCGCCAAGGCCTGTTCCGCCACATCAGGAACCTCGTGAAGGACCGCAACCAAGTCCCCGTCTTGAATCACCTGGACGCCTGGGATCTCTCGCGCAGCGGCGACATCGACATGCGTGAGTTTCGCACCATGAGCTGGAGGCCTCAGGAGGCGCGCATGGAGCAGGCCCGACTCGCGGATGTCACCTGCAAACTTGGCTTTGCCCGTAACCTTTTCAACGGCATCTCTTCTGAGGGTGGGTTTCCCCATGAGGGTGAATTGGCTCGGATCTTCCGGATTGGCGCCTTCCACGTGCCGAAGTATCTTCTGCCCCTTGGCGAGCTCGGCGTACGTTACCTTTTTCTGTCCGGCTTCCTCGTAAACAATCCCAGCCTTGGTCCTGAGCCGGTCTTTTGCCACCTGCAATTTTTCGGCGGCCAGTTCAACCAACACGGCCTTGGCTTCGGCAGCGGCGGCCCGGAAGGCAGGACCGAAAATGCGTGTGGACATGGAACCGAAGGTTCCCATGTCCCAGGGACAGAGGTCCGTGTCCCCCATCACCATGTCCACGGATTCCAGTGGAACGTCCAACTCATCGGCCAACATTTGCGGCAGGGACGTTATCACTCCCTGGCCCATCTCGATCTTTCCCGTGTAGCCGGTCACTCGCCCGTCTTCGCCGATTCGCAGGAACGCGTTGAAATCTTCCGGGAGGCGCTGCCCAGGCCAGCGCCCGCCTTCGCGCTGCGGAACTGCCTCCAGATGCCGGACAGAGATGGCGACGAGAATCCCGCCACCCACCAGTTGCAGGAACTGTCGGCGATCGAGGGCGAGGCTCGGCAGGGATTCACCCGGGTCGTCCGAGAAGTCCGTTGCCAGGTATTCTTCATAGGCGCTTTGCGGTCTGCCGTCGTCGTTTCTCATCGTTGCGCTCCTCCCATCTGTTTCGCGGCAGTCTCGATGGCCGCGATGATTCGCTGATGGGCTCCACAGCGACAGAGGTTGCCGTCCATGGACTCGATAATCTGGCTGCGCGAAGGTTGGGGTGTGCTCAGCAGCAGGCTGTAGGCGTTCATGATCATGCCGGGGGTGCAATACCCGCACTGCAGGGCGTCATGCTCCACGAAGGCCTTTTGGATCGCGTGCAGCTCTCCATTCTTGGCCAGACCCTCGATGGTGGTGACTGCCTTGCCTGCTACGTCCTTGACCTGGAGCGTGCATGCGCGCACGGCTTGGCGATCGACAATCACGGTGCAGGCTCCACAGAGGCCCTCTCCGCACCCGTACTTCGTGCCGGTTAGCCCCAAGTCGTATCGCAACACCCAGAGCAGCGTGCGGCTGGGATCGATATCGAGATTCATACGTTGACCGTTGAGATTGAACGAAATGATTCTTTTCATGTGGATACCTTCCTGGTCGTACCTCCGGCGGACGGCGAGGGTTCCCGCGGGGATGACAAACTCGGAGAAAGCATATTGTCGGGGGCTATTATAGTCCTGCGCGCAGGAATGGCAAGGCGAGAAGAATGTCAACCCGATGCCGCCTTCCGGGAGAACGATCTGCAGTTGGTCTTCCTCCCTTTGTTGAGGGGGCCAAAGAACCTTTCTTGCGTCACCCGGTGGGCCGGTGGGTTTCGAACTGCGAGATTTCACTCAAAATGAAGGTCATCCAGACATCCTGTTCAGCGGGCGCCCGTCATAAGTGACGTGTTGTCGCCGCTTTGTCCTTGCACGTCCAATAAATTCTTGAGCGGCTTGGCAGCATTCGTGCGCGCAGGACCTTCGGCGACCTATGACGTTCCCCTCGGAAGCAGCCTTTGCGCCCGTCGAGATTCAGACCCGCACCGGGAGAACCTTGCAGGTCCGGGAATACACGTTGGACGACTTCCGCCCGCTGGTCCAGATGTACAAGGGCTTTGAGCCCAAGCGCATCGCGCAGGGGCTTCCGCCGCCGGATGTGCCGCGCATCGCGGAGTGGCTGGACCGGCTGCAGCAGAAATCGCGCGCTCTGCTCGCCTGGGATGGCCCCCGCGTGGTCGCGCATGCCCTTCTTTGTCCGATCTCTGAGGCGGCAGTAGAGTTCACCATTTTCGTTCATCAGGACTACCGTTGCATGGGACTGGGCACGGCCTTGACCCGGCTGGCGGTGGCATTTGCCGACCAATGTGGCTTTGCTGAGGTGTTTCTCACCACCGAGCTCTCGAATCTGGCCGCTCTGCGGGTTTACCGCCACGTGGGCTTTCAGGTGACCAGCAGCTTTGGCGACGAGTGTGAAATGAAACTGGTGATTGCTGGGAGCTCTTCCCCACAGGTTCGTGCTGCCTGAGCTTTTCTCCCGCCAAGTTTCCTACCGGCCTTCATCCAAATTTAACCTCGCCTCAAGGTGATGCACTTGGGTATCGGTGCAGTCGGAGAAGGTTCGCTTGACTGGCCCTGAGGGAGGGTGGGATACTTCCAGGTAGGAGGGACAGAGGTGCATCCCGGAATAACGATACACAAGATTCCCGCTAAGGGGCCAATGGGACTTGTCTTTGCAGTTGGAGTGCTCGCCATGATTCTGCTTTCGCTACCAGAGGCCCGATGGTTCCTAGCCGTAAGCCTGCCTACCGGTGTGGTCATCGGAATTATTCTGCGTTTGACCCGCCGAGGCTGACCCGGGAGATGTTCCCAGAACGAACTCCAACAACCATCGCAGGTCTCCTTCCTCCGCAAACCTCCAGATTGGATTCAAAATGAGTCACCACCCGGACTTGACACAGCTTTGCTCCCTCTCGTAGCATGGCGGAGGGTTGCCACATCTGATTCCACGGCCGACAAGCCCATGAACCCTGTGAGCGGCCGGCAGGTGTTCCGAGGGTTCACGTGGGGGATTCCAGCAGCGAGGTGAGATGGTGAGAATCACGGTGCGCTTCAAAGAGGATGCAGCGGTGTTAGCTCTCAGTGGGAAATTCCTGGCTGGCGCTGACGGTCCCTATCTGCGGCAGAAGGTGAAGGACCTGATGGACGCCGGAACCAAGAAGTTAATCCTGGATTTCGCCGACGTGCCCTACATCGACTCGACGGGTCTGGGATTTCTGGCCGGCGCCCGAGTCACGGCGGAGAACGCCGGCGCCCGAATCGTTCTCGCCAATCCGAATCGCCACGTCCGCAAGATTCTGGACGACGTGAACCTGACGCAGTTCTTCGTGATCGCCCCCAGTGAAGCCGCTGCCATGACCCTGCTGAATCAGCCTGCCCCCGCTATGGAAGGGACTCCTGAGCTTGCCAAGAGGGAACCGAAAGGGAAGAGGCGTACCGGTGCGGCGCCGGAGGCTTGAACGGGGCGTTTTCCGGCAAGCGACCTGCCTGCGACATTGGAGATTTCCCAAACGCTTCGTGCGGGCCTTTGTCAGTGAAAGTGCGACTTCCTAGCGGGAACCGCAGCCGACCTTGTTGCATAACATGCAGATTCTGCGCATCCTAGTCCCGTGACCGCCTCAAGGAAGTCCCCAACCCACACGGCCCACAAGGCGCTTTGGTTGACTGCGGACGCTTCCGAAAAGAACCCACCAGGCGGGCACGGGACTAGCGGCCAAGAGGGCCGTGCTGCGAGGAGCCGCGCCAGTTGCGACCGTCAGCAGATTGACAGGGGGTTTGTGATAAGGTATTTTCAAATCCGAGCCTGCCAGAGCAGGCTCGGGGGGTTCGAAGCCGGGCCGGGGGTGGTTGCACAACCCGGATAGTACCTACCAAGCCCCGCTGGCGTGACCTGCCCACCGCAGGCAGTGCGCCCGCAGCGTTGTGGTGGCTCGACGGATTCCGACTGCCCCCTTTATCATTCTGGCGACATATGAACACCATGGAGCGACGCCGCACGGAACGCATCCTGACTCCGGTGCGGATCCGAGTGATTGGAAACGACGCGGGGGGAGTCTCTTTCGCGGAGGAGACGGTCACCGTCAGCCTCAATCAGCAAGGTGCGCGGATCAGTCTGACCCACTCTTTGCTGCCGGACGATATCGTGCTGGTCAAGAACCTTGAAAACGGGATCGAGGAGGAGTTCCGCGTGGTGGGCGCCCTCCAGCAGGTTTTCGGGAACCGGCGCGAGTGGGGCGTGGAAGCCCTAAAC
>Ga0208457_1001161_pt1 | contig 20207 bp, 20 predicted proteins | sample June2015DPH_10_1_FD_185513 | JGI IMG/M metagenome (GOLD analysis project Ga0208457, IMG submission 185513) | Peatland microbial communities from SPRUCE experiment site at the Marcell Experimental Forest, Minnesota, USA - June2015DPH_10_150... | ecosystem: Environmental > Terrestrial > Soil >... | reverse complement strand
AGGTCGCGGCCAGTGCTCCCACGCCCGTGGAGCCCATCAGCAGGCCCAGGCCGCGGGCTCCGCCGTGCAGGATCTTGTCTGCGAAGATGGGCATCAGGACCGCGTAGGGCATGCCCGTCAGGCTGACCAAGCCGAGCAGAAGCAGCAAGGCGCGGATGGGGCCGGTGTGCACCACGAACCGGAACCCCTCGATAATGCTCTCCAGCCCGGAGGCAACCCGCCGGTCGCGCTCGCGCGGCGTGACGACCATGAGCAGCAGGCCGACAATCACGGCGATATAGCTCGCGCCGTTGGCGAAAAAGCACCAGCCTTCGCCGATGGCCGCCACGGTTACGCCGGCGATGGCTGGGCCCATGATGCGGGCCCCATTGAACATGGCGGAATTCAGGGCGATGGCATTGATCAGATCTTCTCCGTTCACCATTTCGACGATAAACGCCTGGCGGGCCGGGATGTCGAAAGCGTTCACCACGCCGAGCAGCGCGGCCAGCACCATGATCTGCCAAACCTGGATGTGTTCGAGCAGCGTCAGCGCGGAAAGGATAAACGCCAGCAGCATGGCCGACGTTTGCGTGGCGATGACGATGCGATGTCGGCTGTGACGGTCCGCGAACACGCCCCCCACCGGCGCCAGCAGAAAGACGGGGATCTGCCCCGCAAAGCCTACCAACCCGAGCAGCAGCGACGACCGCGTGAGCCGGTAGACGAGCCACAACTGCGCGATCGATTGCATCCAGGTGCCGACCACCGAGATGATCTGGCCGCTAAAAAACAGCCGGTAGTTGCGGTGCCGCAGCGCGCGAAACATCACGGGCAGCCGCGGTGCGGGTTTTCGGGGCTGATTTTCGGTGCTCAGGGCCGCCGCCCACCATCCATGTCGTCGAACAACGTTCAAGAACCCCACACCATCATAGCATTCCGTGGGGCGTAATCCGCAGCGTTGAAGGAGGGAGGGTCCGGAGAGAAAAATGAAGCTGCCGCGCGAGGGCGCGGAGGTCGGAGGCGCGTTCCCGGAAGAAGCTGGGGCGTCCCGCGACCTTCTGATCGGGTTGCGGGCCGCCCAGGGCGACGAGAAGGATTGCCCGAGGAAGGGTTCTCATGGGTCTTAACCTCACCGTGGGCCGGAATCATGGCAGACTTGCAGGCTGTGCCGGTGCGGAACGCTCGCGGCGTACCTGCCGCGGGGGTGCCTTCCGCGCCACCCCCCGTGCCCTGGCGTTTTCGCCCAGACTCTCCAGAACCGCATGGGCACGGTTTGATTTTGTGCCCTCGCCGCAGCAGAATAGGCTGCAGGAATTGAATGCCTGGAAGTGAGGCTTTCGTTTTATGGCCTACAGACAATTCCGTTGCCTGGTTTGTGACCAACCTGAGGATCGCTGCACGTGCATCAAGTACTGCGCCCTGTGCCATGCCGAGTACACAGTCCGCCTTACTGAGGACGGTCAGTACTATTGCCTTGACTGCCGGGAGGCCTGTGATTACAGGACCCAGGACCAGGCTTGAACTCGTGCCGCCTCGCGGATATCTCCCACGCGATTCGGGGTGGTCGTCGAAGAGCAGGAAGAATCCTGCGCAAGCATTCCCCTTCGCGGCGGTCGCCTCCGCCCAGAGGCAGCAACCCCTGCGTTGAAGATTTCCTGAAAGCTCCTACTTACCTCCTCACGATCGAGCTGGCACGCGTGTCAACGGGTGCCAGGATTGATTTTGCAGAGGTGCACCTGTACCATCGAGAGTATGTCGGCACTCCGCCCATCGCTCGCCTGGAAAATTGCGACGGCCAACATGCTGCTCGCCCTCTTCGCCGTGCTGCTGGCGGGGATGCTGCAGTACCGCAAACAGCGGCGCATTCTCGCCACGACCATGCGCCAGGAACTCACGCAGGTTGTGACCAGCGGGGCGCTGCTCATCGACGGCGAGAAGGTAGAAGAATTGACCCGCGGGCACAGCCTTGCCGATGCCGTGACCGTTACGCAGGTCCTGCGATCGTTGTCGGTCGTCAACCCCGCCGTGGCGCGTGTTTATGTGCTGGACGTCGGACCTGACGGCGCCCTTCGCCTCCTGTTGGGGCTCGGGGTCATGACGGATATTGATCCGGCTTCGGCCGTCTCCGCGAACGTGCGGGAATGCCTGGCTCGCGGGGCTCCCATCATGACGGAGATCTACGAGGATTCGGATGGCCAATGGCTCTCCGCCTTTCACCCCTTGCGCGATCGCCAGGCACAAGTGGTGGCGGTGTTGGGGGCGGACCTGCGCGCCTCCGACCTGCAAGTGGAGGCGCGGGAGCGGCTGAAATCCACACTGCTTTCGGCACTCGCCGCTGCGTCCGTGGCGATTCTTTTGAGCGTCCTCCTTGCCCGGGGCGTGACTCGCCCGCTGAAGCTCATGGCGGAAAGCACTTCGCAGATTGCCGCTGGGAATCTCAACATCCGCCTCAACGTTCGCAGCCGCGATGAGGTCGGCGAACTGGCGCGCTCGTTTAACCAAATGGTGGAGCGGCTCTCCGTCGCCGCCGCAGAGCGCGACCGCCTGCAGGATGAACTGCTGGAAAAGGCGAGAATGGAGCAGGAACTGAGCCTGGCGGCGGAAATCCAGCGCAGTTTCCAACCCCTAGCGTTTCCCTGTTCGCCCTGGTTTTGCACCTGCGCGCGCACCGTGCCGGCCCAGGTTGTGGGAGGCGATTTCTACGATTTTGTAGAACTTGCAGATCGTCGCCAAGGCATTGTGATTGGCGATGTGGCCGGACGGGGCATTGCCGCGGCGCTTTACCTGGCGCGGCTGATCAGCGATTTTCACGCCGCGGCGGCGCGCACCGCCAGCCCTCGCGAGGCGCTCGAGCGGCTCAATCAGCAGCTTTTGACACGCTCCACGCGCGGGTTATTCGTGACCATGACCTACCTGGTGTTGGACCCGCAAGCGGGGGAAGTCTGCTATGCTGCCGGGGGCCACCTCCCGATGCTCCGCCGGCGGGGAGGAACTCACGACGTGGAGATTCTTTCCGGCGACGAGGGGCTTCCCCTCGGCATCGAAAAGCGCCCGCTGCTGGCTGATCACACATTGCAGCTTGCACCTGGCGACACCCTGCTGCTGGTCACGGATGGAGTTGTGGAAGTTCTGTGCCACGACCGTGCGGTTTTCAAAATGGATAAGCTCGCAGAGATTTTCCGTCGGGAGGGGTCGGGTGCCGGCCAGCTTGTGGAGAGTATCTTTGAGGAAATGGGCCGACTTTGCTCTGTGCCTCCGGGGGACGACTTGACGGTTCTGGCGATGACGTGGACTCCCCAGCGCGCGGGAGTTTCGAGCTCATGAGAATTGCCATCGACAGCGAGCCGCGGCTGCTGAGTATTTTGCGTGGTGTGGTAAGATTTCGCGCTCAGGAAGCCGGGTTTTCCAACTCGGAGGCGGAGTGCCTGGCCATGGCCATCGATGAGGCCGCCGCGAACATCATCCGGCATACTTATGGCGGCCGCCCCGACGCGCTGCTGGCTCTGGAAGTCCGCCACTTTGCAGACCGCCTGGAGTTCATCCTGGAGGATTGGGGTCCAAAGGTTTGCGAAGAACTGATCCACCCCCGGTCCCTGGAAGACGTCCGGCCGGGCGGCCTCGGCACGTTTTTCATCAGCAGTTTCATGGACGAATGCACCTACGATCGGGATTTCAAAGACGGTAATCGCCTGAAGTTGGTCAAGTATCTGTCACGAAAGGGTTCCACCTGCAATGAAGGTTCAAGTTCGCAATCTGGATAAGGTCTCGATTCTCGACTGCTCGGGCGACGTGGATCTTTACTCTTCGCCCCGTTTGCGCGAAGCCTTGCTGGCGGAGATTCGCCCGGGCGGTCCCAGCGTTCTCGTTAACATGTCCGGTGTGGCGTACATCGACAGCTCCGGCATCGCCACATTGGTCGAGGGCCTACAGCTCTCCCGGCAGACCCAAACACGCTTCGGCCTGTTTGGGCTGCGGCCCAATGCCCGCTCGGTGCTGGAGTTGGCCCGACTTCATAAAGTCTTTGCGATTTTTGAGAACGAGACTGAAGCCGTGGAGAAGATCGGTTCAACCTCGAGCGGCATCTGAGCGGGCGAATCCCGAGACCTGATTAAGGCGAGAAATGACCGGCGTTCTAGCCTTCTTTGGACGCAACACGCTAGGTTTCCTTCGGTACTTGAGCGGCCTCTACGACCTCAGTGCGAAGGCTGCCTACTGGACCTTTGTCGCGCCGTTCAAGGGGCGAAAGGTGAAGTGGGACAACGCCATCCGCCAGATGGTGTTGGCGGGGGTGAATTCCATTCCCATCGTCTCGCTCATTTCGCTTTTCATCGGCATCGTCATGGCCTTGCAGGGCGCCTACCAGCTCGAGAAGTTCGGAGCTTCCTACTACGTCACCGCGCTGGTGGGCGTTTCCATGACGCGCGAGCTGGGGCCGCTCATTACGGCCATCGTCATTGCCGGGCGGTCCGGTTCAGCGTTTGCCGCCGAGCTCGGCACAATGAAGGTTTCCGAGGAAATCGACGCGCTCGAGGCCATGGGGCTCAACAGCGTGCGCTATCTGGTGGTTCCGAAGTACCTCGCGCTGCTGGTCATGATGCCTTGTCTCACCCTGATTTCCGACCTCGCAGGCATCCTGGGTGGCGCCATCTTTGAGGTCTTACAGCTTGACCAGACGTTCCGGATGTTTCTGACGGCGACCCGCGACTCCCTGGCGATGCGTGACATCACCACGGGCCTCATCAAGAGCCTGGTGTTCGGCCTGATCATTACCAAGGTCGGCTGCTATGAGGGTTTTTCGGTTGAGGGTGGCGCCGAGGGCGTCGGCAAGGCGACGACTTCGTCAGTGGTGGTCTCGATCTTTCTGATCATCTTTGCGGACGTGATCTTCACGTCCATCTTCTACTATACGGGTTGAGCATGGCGAATGATTTCGAGGGGCCGATGATTCGCGTGGTGGACCTGGTCACCCACTATGGTGAGCGACGCATCCTGAACCACGTCAATCTGGACATTCCTGCAGGCGAAACCATGGTGATTCTGGGGGGTAGCGGGACAGGGAAGAGCACGCTGCTGCGCCACATCATGCGCCTGGAGTTTCCCACGTCGGGCCAGATTTTTATCAAGAACCAGGAGATCTTCCACATGCCGGAGGAGCGTTTCAACCTGCTGCGGCGCAAGATCGGCATGTTGTTCCAGAGCGGGGCCCTCTTCAACTCGATAAGTGTTGAGGAGAACGTGGCGCTGCCGTTGCGCGAGCTCACGCAGCTAGAAGACTCCACGATTCGCATCATGACCCGCATCAAGCTGGATCTGGTGGGGCTGAGCGGGATCGAGAACTATATGCCCGCGCAGTTGAGCGGCGGCATGAAAAAGCGGGCGGGGCTGGCGCGGGCGCTGGCCATGGACCCGGAGATCCTACTGTTCGACGAGCCCTCCGCGGGGCTCGACCCCATCACCGCGGCGGGCATCGATTCGCTGATCCTGAAGCTAAAGCTCGCCTTCAAGATGACCATCCTGGTGGTCACGCATGAACTCGCCAGCGCCTTCATGATTGCCGACCGCATCACCGTGATGGACGGCGGCGAGGTGATTGCCACCGGAACGCCCGAAGAGATTCGCAATAGCCAGCACCCGCGCGTGCTGCAGTTCCTGAACCGGATCCCCGAAGGCGAGCCGGTGGACGCGCAGGCTTACCTGCGCACGCTCACGCGGACTTAGGACGGCATTTCGCAATTGCGGTGAGGTATTAGCAAGCTGTGCTTTGACCCCCTCACCCCCGGCCCCTCTGTCGCCCGCCATTAAGATCGGCGGACTTTCAGCCGCGGGACCGAGGAGAGAGTTCGATTTGAAGTTAGTGCCCTCGGTGCCGCAGAGCGGGACCGAGGGCGTCCCGATGCATCGGGACGGGTGAGAGGGGTCGGCCGACAATCGATGCAAAGGTTATTCCGTAACAGTCCTGCCGTGGCGGGTGGCGGGAGGCCCGCCCTGCGGGACCGGGTGAGGCGCTGTACCTGACCCGCGCGACCGAAACTTTCAATTCGTCCCTTTCGAGGTATGAACTATGGCGCGTAGGAACGAGGAGATCAAGGTGGGAGTCGTGGTGGTGGTGGCGGTCGTGCTGTTTCTGACCGCGCTGGTCTTCGTGGGCGGAGTCAACCTGTTTCGCAAGAAGAAGGCCGAGTACACCACTTACTTTAAATTCGCGGGCGGGCTTGAACCCGGCAGCTTCGTCCGCTTCGGCGGATTCAAGGTGGGGACGATTGAGTCAGCCAGCATCGACCCGGAGGACTCGACCCGCATCCGCGTCACCCTACAGGTGAACGCCGGCACCCCCGTTCGGACGAATTCTAAGGCCCGCATCTCGAGCTTGGGCTTCCTGGGCGAGAATTACTTGGAAGTTTCCCCCGGCACGCGCGATGCGGCGCTGCTTCCTTCGGGCAGCGAGATCCCTTCGGTGGAAATCGTGCAGTTGGCGGAGGTATTTAACAATGTCAACAATATCACTGTGAATGCCAATAAGTTGGTCAATGATCTTGACGACCGCCTCCTGGTGCTTGCTGACAACGCCAACCATTTGATCAAGAACCTGAACGAAGTCGTGGCCCCGGAGAACCGCGAGCATTTCAACTCCCTGCTCGCCAATGCCGACGGGATGCTGAAGGAATCGCGCCCGCGCGTCGACAAGACGCTCGCCAACCTCGAAGTCGCCAGCGGCAAGCTGACGCCCACCCTCGACAACGTCAACGCCACCATCGGCAAGACCAACAAGCTGGCCGATCACCTGGACGCCGTGGTGGTCGAAAACCGCAAGGAGATACACGACACCCTTCTGCGCCTGCAGACGTCCCTCGCCGACGCGCAACGGCTGATTAACAACCTGGACGATACGCTGGATGTGAACCGCGGCAACCTGGACGAAACCCTGGAGAATATCCGCGCCACCAGCCAGAATCTGAAAGAGTTTTCCGACACCCTCAAACAGCGCCCCTACAGCCTGATTCGCATCAAGACGGAGAAAGATCGCCTCCCGCCCACGGGAAAATAGGCTTGGCGGGCGCTACTCTGCTCTCGACGCGGGAGTCCGCCTGGGCGCGCTCCCCTACCGGCGGAATTGGCGGCGGACGGCGAGAAGGAAGAGAGCAACCAGGGTGGAAGTCACCAGGAGTTCGATGAGGGCGGCGAATCGGCCCGAAACAGATTGAGGTTCGTAGTCGGCAAAATCGCGCCGCAGGCTCGCCACGCTCATCGTGCTCATGAGGCTTTGGCCGAAGAACGCGGTCGCGCTGCGCAACCTTCGATCGGGATATGTTCTTTGGAACCGTAAGAAGCTCGCGTAGCTGATCTCCTCCGTGCTTGCGGCAAGAGAAGTCGTTTGGCCCACCGGTGCCGACGGCGAAGCTTCTTCACTGCTGACACGGTGCAGCCCACAGGCCGGATATATCAAAGTGAAGAGGGCCAGGACCAGCAGCAAACGCAGGAACGGCTTAACGTAGTTCTCACCATAGTCGCTCGCGTATCGATACCATGCCACCAGCCCCAAGTTCTGATGCGACCAGCGCACAAGCCGGTTTCTGCTCGGGCTGTGCAGCCGCTTCATCTCCATCTCGCCGTAATGAAAGTCCCCTGCCGTCCAGTAGTCCCGCCGGTCGTCGTAGTTCTTCTTCAATTGCTCGTACAGCTCGGCAATCACCACGTAGTTCCGGTCGTCTGGCATGTCTTTTTCCGGCCGCAACCCGAATTCCGCGCTCCAATGGTCAAGGCTCACGACCTCCTCGAAGAGCATCCACTTGCCGTTCTCTCGGCGCCTCCAGCCCACGTTCGAGAAGGCCACCTTCGAGACGTCGCGCCGGTAGAAAAGCGCCTGGCCCAAATAGACGTTGGCGAACTCCACGGCCTCGGGTTTTTCGAAGTGGGCCCGAGTGAAGATCGGGCCGGGATCGCGGCCGCTGTCCTCACGAAATGTCGTTTTGCGAAACTCGGCTGGTCCCAGGAACCTCGTTCCTATAAAGTCTGCTACCTGCATGAACTTGGCCTCGTTGAAGATGGCGGCCTGCGCGAACGTGGCGTAGCGGAAGACGGCGTCTTGCGTGAACGTGGCCTCGTAGAAGAAGGCGGCCTGGGTGAACCTGGTGAAGAGGAAGTCGGCGGCCTGCGTGAACGTGGCCCTGGGGAAGAAGGCGGCCTGCGTGAACGTGGCCTCGCGAAAGTCGGCGGCCCGCGTGAACGTAGCCCCGTAGAAGTCGGCGGCCTGCGTGAACGTGGCCCCGGCGAACCAGGCGGCCTGCGTGAACGTGGCGCGCAGGAACACGCACCGCGCCGCGAATATGCGGCCCGTGTAGTTTGCGCTCGGGAATACAAAACGTGTAAAGTCCGCGATTCCCTCGCCAGCCGCCTCGAGGATACGCTCGAACTCCGCCTGGAATGCGGCATCGTCTTTGTTGGGATCGCGCGAATGCATTAGACAGACGGGGGTCTCGTCAATACCGGCAGACGCTTTGTAGACCGGCCGGCCGCAGCGCCGCCTGTACATCTCCAGCCTTGGTCCTTCGCAGCCTCGGGCTTCTCCGGTTGTTGGACTTGTTCGGGACCGGGCATGTTGGAGGGATTTTACCAGAAGGTGTATAAGCCCGCGCGCAATGTTGCGCTTGGAAGGGGAGGGCTCTGCCCTCCCGGGGGAGCACGGGGGCTCCCCTACCGCTTGAACACCGCTTGGCGCAGGGCCGCGCGGACGCGAGACGAGGGAGGCGGGACCTTGGGTACGGGAAGATCCCGGCAGGCCTCAATTGTGGTCTTGAGGGTGGCGAGGAAAGCCAGGCAGGGCTTGCAGCCCTTGAGGTGCCGTTCGAGTTCGCGGCAATTGGTGGCCGGCAATTCTCCGTCGAGGTATTCAGAAAGCGCCGCGAAGATCCGCCGGCAGCGCGGGTGGGGAACGTGGCCGTGCGAGCGCGCGGCCGCCCCCTGCCTGCCGCGTCGCCTCGGAACGCGCGGATGGCTTCGCCGCTCAGGCATGGCCCTCCTTCCTCGGATCGACGGGCTGAACGTATTTCGCCAGGGCATTCCGCACGTAGACACGCGCGCGGTGCAAGCGCATTTTGGCCGTTTCCTCGGAGATGCCCATCACCTCCGCGACCTCACGCGTCTCAAGCTGTTCCATATCGCGCAGGATCAGCACGAGTCGATAAGGCTTGGGCAAAGCGAGGATGGCTTCCTCGAGCTTGTCGCGAATCTCGCCCCGCAGCACAATTTCCTCCGGCGTGATTTCCCAGGTTTTCGGGCCGCCGCTCGAACGCTCTTCGCGGTCGGGCATGAGCGCATCGAGAGAGAGCAGGTGGGCGGGCGCGAACTTGCTCTTGCGACGGCTCATCACGCATTGCGTTTTCGCGACTTTGTAGAGCCACACCGCCAGCGCGCGGGCGTCCGGAAAATCCCGGAGCTGGCGCGCCAGGCGCAGGAGCGTTTCCTGCGCAGTGTCTTCGGCGTCCTCGCGGTTCCCGCATACCCTCATGCCGAAACTGAAGACGGCAGACTGCAGCGCGCCCAGCGCCTCCTCGAAGGCCTGGGGGTCACCGGATTTTAGAATCTCGAGCGCCTGCTCGACCTGAGTGTTCATCGTTGGGACGGCGGGTCTTGCAAGAGGAGTCAGGCGGCGAAGTGCGAACTCCGCCTTCACGGTTTTTCCCCGCTGATTGGATACTATCATGCCGGCTGTTGAGGCGTGACTTAGGTGGCTGGCGGGAGGCCATGAAGGTTTAGTTCGGATTTCTCACCACACGATGCCTTTTTCCCGGCGGTCGGAAGGGCGGGGCTTCAGCCCCTCCCTTCCTCGTCCGTGGTGAGAAATTCGGGTTAGAATATCCCCCACGCCCGACAGTCTCCCTCGCCAAGACTCTGTCGCTTGCGGATTGCGCGTTCAAGGATGCGGGTTGGTCGAGGACATGCCTCGGCCCTGCCGACTCTCACCCGCCGGAGGACGTTCATGACGTTTGACAAACAGGCGCTATCTTTCCGGGTTTTCCTTCTCCTGCTGTCGATGGTTCCGGTTCAAATTCCGCTGGCGCTCGCGCAGCAATTGCCGCAGGTTTCGCCCGCGGGCCAGAAATGCCTGGACTGCCACGAATCCATCACGCCCGCGGTGGTCGAGCAGTGGCGACAGAGCCGCCACGCGGCCGCGCGGGTGGACTGCAACTCCTGCCATCAGGCAAATCCCGGCGACCCCGCGACGTTCGATCATTACGGCCAGAAGATCGCTGTCATCGTCACGCCGAACTACTGCGCGCGCTGCCACGCGAAACAGGCGAAGGAATTCGAGGCGAGTCACCATGCGGACGCCGCCAAGTTCATCGGCTCACTCGACAACGTGCTGGGCGAAGTCGTGGAAGGCGGCCCGGCAGCCATCAACGGGTGCATGCAGTGCCACGGCAGCACGGTGGCGTATCGCGGGGAAGGGAAATTCGATGCGGCTACTTGGCCCAACAGCGGCATCGGGCGCATCAATCCCGATGGCTCCAAGGGGAGCTGCGCCGCGTGCCACGGCCGGCACGCCTTTTCCTCCGCGCAGGCGCGCCAGCCCGAGAATTGCGGCAAGTGCCACATGGGACCAGATCATCCCCAGATCGAAATCTACAGTGAGTCGAAGCACGGCATCCAGTTCCGCGCCAACCTTGCGAAGATGAATCTGGACTCCAAGAACTGGATTGTGGGGACGGATTACTATTCCGCGCCGACTTGCGCGACTTGCCACATGAGCGCGACCTCGAATCAGCCCGTGACACACGATACCGGCGACCGCATCAGTTGGACGCTGCGGCCTGCCGTGTCGATCAAACTCGACAATTGGGAAAAGCGGCGCGCAGCCATGAAGGATGTCTGCTCCAACTGCCACGCCACGGGATGGGTAGAGAACTTCTACAAGCAGTACGACCTGACCGTGGACCTCTACAACGAGAAATTTGCCAAGCCCGGCAGGGCCATCATGGAAAAGCTTTACGCCGACGGCAAGCTGACGCGTACGCCCTTCGATGAGCGGACCGAGTGGACGTACTACGAACTCTGGCACCACGAGGGCCGCCGCGCGCGCACGGGCACGGCCATGATGGGTCCGGACTACACCCAGTGGCACGGCTTCTACGAGGTCTCCAGACACTTCTACAACGATTTCCTGCCGGAGGCTGAGCAGCTTGAACCGGGCATTACCAAGAGCGTTCTCGCGACGGATTGGCACCGCTGGAAAGCCGGGATGAAACCCGAAGAGCTGAAGCAGATCCTGGAGTTCTATCAGCAACGCTATAAGCAGTAGGCGACGGCAGGACAATTTTGGATTTTGGATTTCGGATTGGTGAGGCGGGCGGGGCGCATGCGGACATTAGGCAGTAGACAGTAGACAGTAAACAGTAGACAGCAGACAGTAAACCTTAGGGGGCAGCCAGAAGGCAAAAGGCAGAACAACCTACATCTCGCCGCACGGCCCACACTCCCCCACCTCGCTATCGGCAGGGCCGACAGTCGGGTTGAGAAAAATGGATCGCCGACGCGGGGGCATCCGGGAAGCTTCTGCCCGCGCCCGTCGCGAGGCTGCGATTATCTCTCGGCGCGGATCCCGGCGTGCGCCGGCTGAGGTGCAATGGTCAGCCAGTCCGCGCGAACCCGGTCCCACTCTTGGATGAGCAGGCCTTGCGCCTCAAAGAAGGTGCGGATGCGGGTGGTGTCCCAGCCGGCGATTTCCTCCAGGATGGGAACCAGAACACTCAGGGCGTCATCGCTCAGCACGGTGCGCTTGGCGATGGGAGCGATATGCCGCGCCTGCGAGACGGCAATGGTGAAACCGTCGCGCCGGTTCACGTGCAGGGTCACATGAACGTCGGACCCACCGTCACCGACGTAAATGATGCGCTCGGGGCCAAGCTGGAACTGCTTCTGCAAATCGTCGAGAACCGCCACCTTGCCGTATCCGGCGTTCACGCGGATGAGGGACTCCACTTGGCCGGAGGCGTCGTACTGCAACTGCGTGCCGTGAATGTGATCCGCGGGAATGATATTCTCCAGCGCCGATTCGATGACCTCCTGCGGGGCGGCGGAAATGACGTGGAAGTCGAAACGGTAGCCTTCGATGGCGCTCGCGAGGAGCTCCGAAAGCTGCCGGATGTTTTTCTTCAGCCGCACTCCCTTGCCGGCCTGGATTAAGTGCGCCTTGCGAACCCGCGCACGGTACTCCGGGTCGTGAAGCAGGAGATAACTCAGCTCCCCGCCTTGCTGCACCAGGTTCTGTACGGCCAGCGTAGCAACCTTGCTTTCGAAAACCTTGGCGGGTATCCCCACCAGCTCGCTGAGGACCAGGCCGGAGTCATTGAAACTCAAAGTCTGGTCGAAATCGCTCGCCAGCAGGTATTGCTTGACGATTGGATTGGTGGCCTGCATAAACGTCCTCCCGATCGCGTAGTCTGCGGTCTCATGGCTACAGCCGATGTTCCAATTCGATGAAGATTTGGTGGCGAAGCGATTATTTGATCGAAGCCACGATCCCGTGGTCAGTACAGACGGCGGACTCTTGCCGCACTGCACCGTTGCAACGGAAAACGGAGTCAGGGGGCTGGGTTTGACATTTCAATGCATGTTCCATCGCAGTATTCACGTTAACCGAACATTGCCGGTTCCGTCAAATCCATTGAATTTATCGCGCTCATAAGAGGAATTGTCGGGCGGCGGGACAGCCTTGGCTTTGCGATTTTGGATTCTGGGTCGGCGGAATGCCGATTCGATGGCCCTCATGCTGTCGCACGACGTGTCCTTGGTCCATTCTTCACCCGCAAGGTGCTTGCGCGGAGAGGGATTGACAGGCTATACTCAGCCCATCTCTCATTGGGCATATTCAGGGTCAAGTACAAAATCAGATCGACTCGAAAGGAGAGCAATCCATGTCGAAGACATATCGGTCCAGAATCATGTGGACACTCGGGGTTCTGCTGGTGATGGCCTCGACCGTTGCCGGCCGGGCCTGGGGCGCGGGTGATGAAAAGGTGCCTTACCGCGCCACCGTTCTCTTCGTCGAGGGCTGCAGTTGCTCGATTCCCTGTACGTGCGAGATGGGAGAGATGAAGCACGGATGCCAGGGCGTCGGGGCTTTTGCCTTCACCGCGGGCACGTACAAGGGAGTGAGCCTGGCGGGAGCCAAGCTGGCCTATGCGACCTCGCCTGGCAACTGGATCCGCATTTACCTGCAGACCAAGGACGCGAAGCAGCAGGAAGCGCTGGCAGACTTTGCCAAGAAGGCGATGGCGGACTTTGGAAAGGTCGAGGACGTGACGGCCGCGAAAATCGAAATCACCGGCACGGGCGGCAAATACACGCTGGCGGTTGATGGCGGCAAGATTATTCAACTTGAAACGGAGCCCGTCCTTGGACTGGATAAGAAGACGCCCATGTCGTACGCGAACACCTTCAATCCTCTGAGCCCGACGGTGTTTCAGGGGAAGACGGTGAAGGGCAGCTACCAGGACGGCGGCCATTCGTTCACACTGGCGACCAGCAATTCCTATTTCAATCCCGGTGCAAGCACCGGCGGCACGATCTAAAACTCTGAGTGCCGGGCGCGTTTGGGAAGTGGCCAAGCCTTGGGCAGTGTCCTGCTCTGAACATAGCGCTGCCGCACGCATGGCGAGAGCTCAGGCCGGGCAAGAGCTCAGTTCGCACGCGCGGCGGGCGACCTTGCTCTAAGGCGGGTGAGGGTGGGGTGTGGCTGGGCGGGCGGGGCACCGTAAGGCAGAGTAGGCAGTAGGCAGAAGAGCCCACCCCCTCACCCGGTTCTACGATGCGGGCTTCTAAGCGCCTATTCAATCGCGAAAATCGCGTGGACCGTAGCCTCCTGCTCTACTTTCTTGGGGAACAGCTTTGTTTCGGGCACCCGGGGACGCACAACCGCGGCGCTTAACGTTGCGGTTTGCGTCGCGAAAGACGGCCAGCCTTTAGGCCTTCGTGCCGTGTTGCTGGCGTAAAGAAGCTCGCCGAGTTTGCCTCCCAGCTCCTTCACTATCTGATCGGCTAATGTGCGGGCTTTCACCAGTGCTGCCGCACCCGCTTTGCGTTCAAGTGCCGCCGGGTCGCTCACTTGCCAATCGACATCCTCGACCTCGTTCGCGCCGGACGTTACCGCGAGTCCCAGGATGCTTTCGGCGCGAGCAACCTGCACGCGCATGGTCCATGACTGCACGGCCTCGAACTGGCGCTCCACGCGCTGCTCCTGCGACCACTTTTCCTGTGGTTCTGGTCGCCCCAGCTTGACGCTCTCCGTTTGAATATCTTGTTTTGGAATCCCCACGTCAAGCAATGCTTGCGTGAGGCGGTTGGCGACGTGGGCGTTATCTGCGAAGGCTGCATCCTGCGTCCGCCCGTAATTGTGATGGCCAATAGTTATCACGACCACCTCAGGGTCGGCTTCGACCGACTCCGTCACGGTAACCTCAACCGTTTTGTTGGAACGGCTCACATTGATGTCCTGCGCGGAGACCGGCGAGCAGATTCCTGACACTAGAATCGAAATGATCAGCAGATACCTCTCGGAAAGCATAATCACCTCCACGGCATCCTTCGAAGATTCCAGGGAGTCTTAGGGGGAAGTGAACGGCCCACTTTGCCTCCCGTGATGTGCCCCCCTCCGTCCCTCAGGTCAGATGCACCACAAAGTGGCAGGTTTTGCCGCCGCGCCGGAGCGATTCCAAAATATCAACCTTGAAAGGACGGCCCAGGGCGGTCTCGAAAATCGTCTGGTGCGTGGTGCGCGTGCACTCGCAATGCAGGTCATGCGACTTGGCTGGGCGATAGTGGGCAGCCGGGCAATAGCAGTGGCTCGAGACCTCGCCGTAGCGGATGTGCACCAGATCGCCTTTCTGCCAGACCTCGAAATTCTTTTTGTAGGCCGCGATCAGCTTTTGCAGATCGCCTTTTCCCTGGTTGGCGATGTCCTGCTTGAACTGAAAGCGGCGGAAGCAGCCCCGGCCGCAACCCTCCATCAGTTTTACCTTGGTCGGCTGGTCCAACACCGCGTCCATGGTTTCGAGCAAATCGGAAAGCCAGTTCTGAACGAATTCCTTTTCGAACTGCATCTGTGATGGCTGGTCAGCAGGATTGGGAGCGGCATTAGCTGCCGTGTCTTGTCGAAGTGCCAGCAAAGCACAGCAGCCCAAACCTGATTTCAGCGTCTTCCCGAGAAACTCTTTGCGATCCATTCGGCACCTTCCTCGTAGAGGATCAGATCAGACCGGAAGACTCGCTACAAACGACGCCGGCACGCCGTGCGAACTCTGTGCCGCCGCTTTCGCCTGCGCGGGATCCCGGGGTCAGCACGGGCTCGAGTGGACTGCTACGCCTACGACCGTTCCGAGGTGCGAGCTTCTGGGGCGACTTGTTTCGGGCGATGCCGCGAAGAACGCCAAGTGTCTCTCTCCGGGCGGGCCACGCGCGGGCCTGCAGATCGTCCGCATCTCCGGCTCACGACGCAGGCACTCCCTGCGGAGGCGACGGCTATGCTTGTGTGGGGGGTTTGTGGCAAGAGACAGAAAGACTGGGTATGTGGCCAGCCTGCGGTCGCGGCGGCCTCTGAGTGCCCATGCGGCCGAAGGTCGCAGTCGGGAAGGAGAGGAGGCAGAAGGCAGAAGGCAGAAGGCAGAAGGCAGAAGGCAGAAGGCAGAAGGCAGAAGGCAGAGGAACCTACTCCCTCACCCGTTCCCGCAGGGCGGGAGGGACGCCTTCTGTCGGCCCCCTGCGGCCCGGAGCCTCATGTGCGTGGGAGGCTACTTCGGGTACCGCAGCCTCTCCCTAGGCTTTCCGCATTTCCCCTCTGAGCGGCCAAACCCTTCCTTTTCGGTATCGGCAGGGCCGGCTGTCCACTAGAGAGAAATGACCTGTTGCCGGCGTGGCAATTCTAATGTTGGATTTTGGATTGGCAAGGCGCGGGGTGGGCGGGAAGCCGCAGAAAAGAAAAGAAAGGAGAAGGCCGTTGGCGGAAAGCAGAAAGACTCATCCGCGGGCAGGTCGGCCCCCCTTTCTCCTCACCAAGGGGAGGCGTGCAGAGGTGAGGGAGCGGGCCCGGTGGGCGAGGGAAGCGGGCGAGAGGCAAAGCAAGGGCCGGACGTGTTGCCGAGGGTCAACGACATATCAACCGTACTCAAATTTTTCCTTGCCTCGTCTGTGCCCCCAACCGATAATCAAAAGTTGGACTCAAATATTGACTACTAAGCTGGAGGCATTCAAATATGGCAGTTGCGAGAAATGTAGTGACGATGGGTGAGCAAGCCGCAGGCAATACAGACCGCGTCCGGGAGATTTTGAGTTGGTACGAAAGTGATAACCCCGGCGTGAAGACCAACCTGGCGCGTCTGCTGAACGCGGGTCGGCTGGCGGGCACCGGGAAATTCGTGATTCTGCCGGTAGACCAGGGCTTCGAGCACGGGCCGGCGCGGAGCTTTGCCGTGAACCCGGCCGGGTATGATCCCAACTACCACTTCGAGCTGGCCCTGGCCGCGGGATGCAACGCCTACGCGGCGCCGTTGGGGTTTATCGAGTCCGCAGCCGCCCGGCACGCGGGTGAAATCCCGCTCATCCTGAAGATGAACAGCCACGACGTGCTGCACGACGAGAAGGATCCTCTTCCCGCCATGACGGCCAGCGTGAAGGACGCTCTGCGCCTGGGCTGCGTGGCCATCGGTTTCACGATCTATCCGGGCTCGGCGCATGCCCAGACGATGTACCAGCAACTGCGCGGGGCGGCAGAAGAGGCGAAGGCTTACGGGCTGGCCGTGGTGGTGTGGTCGTACCCGCGCGGCACGAGCCTTTCCAAGGAAGGCGAGACAGCGCTCGACGTGGCTGCTTACGCCGCGCACATCGCCGCGCAACTGGGCGCCCACGTGATCAAGGTGAAGCTACCTACGGAGCACATCGAGCAGTCGGAGGCCAAGAAGGCCTACGAGAAAGCCAATGTGCCGCGCGCCACGCTGGCGGAGCGCGTGAAGCACGTGGTGCAGGCGGCCTTCGCCGGTCGTCGGATTGTGATCTTCTCCGGCGGCCCGAAGAAGGAGAGCGACGAGGCGGTGTTCGAGGAAATCCGCGCCGTCCGCGACGGCGGCGGGTTCGGCTCGATCATCGGCCGCAATTCCTTCCAGCGTCCCAAGGAACACGCGCTGAAGTTCCTGGAGACGATCATGAAGATTTACGCGGGCGAGCTAAAGTAACTTCTGAGGTGTTCTCAAATCAGCTATTTCTTAAAGACAGGACAAGCGGGGAGCGTCACGAAAGCTCCTCGCTTGCGGTCTGGTCGGCAAGTGCGTTTCCTCTCCTCGATGCTCAGTGCCACCTGAGAATAAGTCACGATATGTTATTATAGGGCCTGTTACTACAACCTAAGATTTCGAGGAGGTGCGCCATGTCCTTCACCATCCGCAGCAAGATTACCTGTTTCCTTCTCCCCGGAGACGGGCAGAAAGCCAAACAGGACTTCCTTGCCCATCTTACCGACCCCGGCGAAACGTGGATCATCGCCTATGCGTTCACCCTCCCGGACATGATCCATGACTTGCTCGACGCGCATCAGAAGGGTGTTCCTCTATATATTTACTTGGACCATTCCCAAGCAGTTGGGAAAGTGGAGAAGCCACTAGCCCAGCAGCTTGCCGATGCGGGCATCGAAGTCACGATTGGAACCTCGCCGGTGGGCAGCCAGTTCATTTGTCATACCAAGGGGATGGTTTCGGACAAAGCCCCCAGCGGCAGTCTCTACTGCTGGGAAGGTTCGGTGAACTTCTCGCTCAGCGGCTGGAGGCAAGTCAATACGGCTATGACTTTTAGTTCCCAGAAGTGGCGTGATGAGTTTGTGGCGCAGTTTGAAGCTTTGCGAGATTTTGCCTGGGCGAATGAACGCGAAATGCAAATCATGAAAGCGCCACCGCCCGATCTGGGCAAGGCCCCGGCCGATTCGAGACACAGAATGGGCCTCACCGCAACCCCGGCGAGAGGGGCCATAGCGGGTTACGGAGGGCATGCAAGCCGAGCCCGGCACGCTCATGCTTAATCATGAATTCACGGGGTAGGCGTCGCCTTCCCGATGGAGAGCGCCGCCGGCCGTTCCTGCCGGGTCGAGGGAGGCTGAAGGCCCAGAGGGGAAAACAAAACCGTTCTCAAACACCTTGCCCTGGTCTCAGAGGCCTCGAACCTACGATTTCAGACGCGGGGGACCGAGCACTTCCCCGTCGCTCCTTCCTGACACGCTTTCGAGAAAACCCACGCCTTCATCATCCCAGCCACCCGTTTGGCTTCGCTGCGGAGCTTGGTGGGCGCTCGATTCGATGTAGAATGATGCTTCCGGCTTTGCTCGCAAGGAAGAGCCTCGCGTGAAGGGCGGCATCCTGCGAGGATCTCTTCGGGGAAACCGATGCCCACCCTCCTGATCGTTGAAGACGAAGCCAAGATGCGCCGTCTGCTGGAGCTGAACCTTGCCGAAGACGGCTACACCGTCCACACCGCGGCGGATGCCGAAGCCGGCCTGAACACCCTGCGACAGGAAAGAATCGATCTGGTCGTCACCGACCTGAAACTGCCGGGCATGAATGGCCTGGAATTCCTGCAGGCGGTGAGGCGCACCAACGCCACGATTCCCGTGGTGGTGATGACGGCGTTCGGCACGGTCGAGACGGCGGTCGAGGCCATGAAGGCCGGCGCCAGCGATTACGTGCTGAAGCCTTTCTCGCTGGAGGAGATGAAACTCATCCTCCGCAAGGAGCTGGACGTTCGTCGCCTGCGCGAGGAAAACCGCTCGTTGCGCGAGGCACTGGGCGAGCGTTACCAGTTTCGAAACATCGTAGCGCACAGCCCCAAGATGCAGGAAGTGCTGGCCACGGTCGAGCGCGTGGCGCCCACCAACTCCACCGTGCTGCTGGGTGGCGAGAGCGGCGTGGGGAAGGATCTGATCGCCCGCGCCATCCACGAGCACTCGCGACGCGCCGCGGGGCCGTTCCTCAAGATTAATTGCACGGCGATTCCGGAGAATCTGCTCGAAAGCGAATTGTTCGGCTATGAGAAGGGCGCGTTTACGGGGGCCAACACCGCCAAACCCGGCAAATTTGAACTTGCCGACAAGGGCACGATTTTTCTCGACGAAATCGGCGATGTGCCGGGCTCGATTCAGGTGAAGCTGCTGCACGTGCTGCAGGACCGCGAGTTCGAGCGGCTGGGCGGAACGAAGACCCTCAAGGTCGACGTGCGCGTGATCGCCGCCACCAATCAGGACCTGCGCGCGGCGCTCGAGCAGGGAACTTTTCGTGAGGACCTCTACTACCGGCTGAACGTCGTGCCCATCAGTATTCCCCCGCTGCGCGAGCGGAGGGAAGAGATTCCCTATCTCGTCGATCATTTCATCGCGCGCTTCACGCGCGAGTCCGAAAAACCGCTGGCCGGCATCACCCCCGCAGCGCTTAAACTCCTCACGGACTTCCACTGGCCCGGCAACGTGCGCGAGCTCGAAAACATCATCGAGCGCGCGGTGGCACTTTCCGTCGGCACGGTGATCGACGTGGGGGATATTCGCTTGGATGTTTCCGCTTCCCGCCCTGCTCCGGTTGCGACAGGCGGATCGGTGCCTTTCCCGCCCGAAGGCATGACGCTCGAACAGTTCGAAGATGAAATCATCCGCGAAGCCCTGCGCCGCGCGGGCGGCAACAAGAGCCAGGCGGCGCGTCTGCTCGGCCTTTCACGCAATGCTCTGCGGTACCGGTTGTCGAAGCTGGGTGTGCCGGATGAGGAAGAAAGTAAGCCGTAGACGGTAGACAGTAGGCGGCAGGCAGAAAGCAGTAGGCAGGAAGTAGCGCGGACGTGTTCTGCTGGTCCGCGGCCTCTGAGCACAGTCGGCGAGAGAAGCCGCAGAGCTCGACGGGCAGACCCGAGCCAGGCGCCACTTTCCTTCCTCCCCAAAGCGCTGCGATCCCTCGTTGCGTCATGCTGTTCCTCCGTCGATGGTGTCCAACCCACTTCAGTCTGACGGATTAGAACGGAACAGCGCTGCCTGGTTTCCTCAGCGGTCCGATCTTTAAGCCTGAGCCTCTGCTGAGTTACGGATGTCGCCCGCACGCAGCGCAAAAGCGACTAGAACGAACCCGCTGGCGCGGGGGACGCTTTCGCGTGACCCACGTTTTAAAATCCCCATACAACCCAAGGAGTAGTGTGGAGTCATAAGGAGGTCCTTATGA